>Ga0180007_10005885_pt1 | contig 12195 bp, 23 predicted proteins | sample MM_PC_MetaG_FD_121122 | JGI IMG/M metagenome (GOLD analysis project Ga0180007, IMG submission 121122) | Groundwater microbial communities from the Aspo Hard Rock Laboratory (HRL) deep subsurface site, Sweden - MM_PC_MetaG | ecosystem: Environmental > Aquatic > Deep subsurface > Groundwater...
AGCAGCCTTTGATTCGTATCGACACTACCGCCGCTCCCTGGATCGAAGACAGCAACACACGACGTAAGGAGTTACCCAGCGTAACGCCATACCCTCTTTCCAAGGGCTCGATAATAAAGCGCGAATAATTGTCCGTCGCCGAAGACTGGTCGTTGACGACTTCCTTCGGCATGGTCAAAGGCTTCCATTTCATAATATAAATGACCTCCAGGCGGATAATCCGTTATTTGGAGTACAACTCAACAATGAGCTGTTCGTTGGCGGTCATGGGGATATCCTCGCGTTTCGGGATCTCCACCAGTTCCCCCTCCAAAGACGCCTTGTTTAATCTCAGCCATGAGATATCATCGCCACGCCCCATCTTGAGCGCACCGTGGATTATATCCAGATTCTTGGACTTGTCCTTCACCTTGATCACCTGACCGGGTCTCACCTGGTATGAGGGGATGTCGGTGATGCGACCGTCAATCATGATGTGACGGTGCCGTACGATCTGTCGGGCGGCTTTACGCGACGGTGCGAAGCCGAGTCGGTACACCAGATTATCCAGGCGAACCTCGAGCATCTGCATGAGGTTGTCACCTGTAATGCCCACCTTTTGGTCGGCTTTCTTGAAGTAGTTGCGGAACTGACTTTCAAGAACGCCATAGGTGCGGCGGACCTTTTGTTTCTCACGCAACTGCAGACCGTAGGCCGAGACCTTCCGACGGAAGTTCTGGCCGTGCTGACCGGGCGCGTACTGACGTCGTTCTATGGCGCACTTGTCGCTCATACAACGCGAGCCCTTCAAAAAGAGCTTTTCGCCTTCCCGACGGCAGAGTTTGCAGTTTGCCTGTGTATAACGAGCCATCAACTCTCCTACTATAAACTAAGCACAACTTCTTTCGTACACTACATCACACGCGGCGGCGTTTGGGCGGACGGCAGCCGTTGTGCGGTATCGGGGTCACATCTTTAATGACCGTAATCTCAAGACCGGCGGCGGACAGCGATCGAATCGCCGCTTCACGACCGGAACCGGGGCCCTTCACCCAGACTTCAACCTTGCGAAGTCCGAGGTCCATGGCTTCCTTGGCGGCGTTACTGGCTGCCAGCTGGGCAGCAAACGGCGTCGACTTCTTCGATCCCTTGAACCCTACCTTGCCGGCGGAACCCCAGGAAATGGTCTTCCCGGCCGTATCGGCGATGGTAATGATCGTGTTGTTGAAGGTCGACTTGACATGGACCACACCGTGTGCGTCAACCCGCCCGGCCTTCTTTTTAGTTCTTTTCTTCTTTGGATCTGCCACTTCAAAACCTTTGTGTCAAACTGTCTACTTGGCGCCCGGCGGCTTCTTCTTCAATCCACCTACCGCACGGCGCGGTCCCTTACGAGAACGAGCGTTTGTCTTGGTGCGTTGTCCCCGCACCGGCAAACCCCTGCGATGCCGAAGCCCGCGGTAACTGCCGATATCGATCAGTCGCTTGATGTTCATGGAGATCTCTCCACGAAGGTTACCTTCTACGGTGTAGTCATTTTCGATGACCGCACGCAGTTTGGCGACTTCCTCTTCCGTCAGCTTGTTTACCCGGGTGTCCGGACTTACACCGGTCTTCTTGAGAATCTGGCTGGAGATGTGCGGACCGATACCAAAAATGTACCGCAATCCGATCTCTACCCGTTTATCCTTCGGAAGATCTACACCAGCTATTCGAGCCAATTCGTCACTCCTCTATCGTGAAACAACTACGTATTTCTTAACCCTGACGTTGCTTGTGATTCGGGTTCTTTTTGCAGATAACCCGAAGTATGCCCCTGCGCTTCACTATCTTGCAGTGCTCGCAACGTTTCCTGATAGATGACTTTACTTTCATATCTACCGCCGCAATTCAAAGGTTGTGTTCACTTGTACCGGTACGTAATCCGGCCCCGCGACAAATCATACGGCGACAATTCCATCGTCACCTTGTCGCCCGGCAGGATCTTGATGAAGTGCATACGCATCTTGCCGGAAATATGCGCCAGCACGACATGGCCGTTATCCAGTTCTACCCGGAACATCGCATTGGGCAGCGGTTCGATAACCTTGCCCTCAACTGTGATTGTCTCTTCTTTGGCCATATCTTCCTTCAGGCTAACGACAAAATATCAGGACCGTCATCCGTAATGGCGACCTGATGTTCAAAATGTGCCGACGGGCTGCCATCAGCCGAAACGACGGTCCAACCGTCCGGCAGTGTTTTCACTTCGTAGGTACCCATGTTGATCATCGGTTCAATACAGATGACCATACCGGTCTTCAGAACCGGCCCCTCTTGAACAGAACCGAAGTTGGGTACCTGGGGTTCCTCGTGCATACTGCGGCCGATCCCATGACCGACCAACTGCCGTACGACACCGTACCCCTGGCTTTCCGCCACTTCCTGGACGGCTGCCGAAATCTCACCTAATTTATTGCCATTTCGAGCTTTGTCAATACCTGCCTCGAGCGATTTGCGAGTATATTCGAGCAAACGTCGCTTTTCTTCGCTAACCTCTCCAACGGCAAAGGTCCGAGCTGAATCACCGTAATAGTCATCAACCACCGTACCAACATCAACTGAAACGATCTCTCCCTCGCGGATTTCGCGCTTCCCGGGAATTCCATGCACCACCTCGTCATCAATGGAGATGCAGGCGGAGGCCGGAAAGCCCTGATAGCCCTTAAATCCCGGGATTGCGCCCTGGGACCGGATGAAACTCTCAATGAGTTCATCCAGCTTGCCGGTGGTCATGCCGGGACGAAGCTCGGCCTCGACCATATCCAGCGTCTGGGCCACCACGCGGGCGGCGCGGCGGAGGGTTTCTATCTCAGTTTTGCTCTTCAACAATATCACGTAGTCGTCGATTTCTCTATTTCGCGACCTTCAGCAGGGCCTCGAACACGTTTTCCGGCGTATCTTCACCCTTCACCTCGGTGAGGATGGACTGACCGCGGTAGAACTGCTCGATTGGAGCGGTCTGCTTTTTGTAGATTTCAATGCGATTTTTGATCACCTCGGCGTTGTCATCGGCCCGGCCTTCAATCTCAGCACGGCCCAGCAGGCGTTTGGTAACTTCTGCATCGCCAACGTGCAACAGCACGGCTTTGTCCAGCTTGATTTTGTATTTCTCAAACATGATGTCCAGGCTTTCAGCCTGCGGAATCGTCCTCGGGAAGCCGTCCAGAATAAACCCGTTCTTCAGAGCGCCGGCACTGACCAGTTCCTCGATCATGCCGATGATGAGTTCGTCCGGGACCAGCTCACCGGCCTGCATGAAGCCGTCGGCCTTCCTGCCCAGCTCCGTGCCGTCCTTCACCGCTTTGCGGAGGACATCGCCGGTTGACAGATGAACGTATCCGAGCTTTTCGGCCAGTTTTTTGGCCTGCGTACCTTTGCCCGATCCTGGCGGGCCGAGAAATACCAAATTCATGCTACATTGACCTCCCACGGATCTTTCCTCGTTTGAGGAAGCCGTCATAGTGTCTCATCACCAGGTGCGACTCAATCTGCTGCAGCGTATCCAACGCCACACCAACAACAATCAGCAAACCGGTGCCACCGAAGAAGAAGTTGACATCAAACTGGGCAATCAGCACCCACGGCAGGATGGCGATGGCGGCAAAAAAGATGGCACCCGGCAGCGTGATGCGTGTCAGCACCCGTTCCACGTATTGAGCGGTATTTTTACCCGGACGAATCCCGGGAATGTAGCCCCCGTTCTTGCGCATATTGTCCGCGATTTCCATCGGATTAAACACAATCGCGGTGTAGAAAAACGCGAAGAACACAATAATCGCACCATAAATAATGCTGTACCAGAAGCTACCCGGCGACAGCGTATACGCGACCAGGTTCTTGAGCCATTCCACATTCGGGAACAACTGGGCCACGGTCGACGGCAGGAACATGATGGACTGGGCGAAAATGATCGGGATAACACCGGCCGAGTTCACCGACAAAGGCAGGTGTGTCTGGGCGCCGCCAAACACACGGCGACCAACCACCTTGCGGGGATACTGCACCGGGATCTTGCGCTGCGCGCGCGTGATCAGGATAATCGACGCTACCACGCCGAGCATCATGGCTATAATAATCGCCTCGAGCCAGATCGGGCGAAGCCCGTTCCAGAGCTGCGTGATTTCAAAATAGACGGCATCCGGGAAGCGGGCAATAATACCGATGAAGATGATCAACGAAATACCGTTGCCGATACCGCGCTCGGTGATCTGCTCACCCAGCCACATAATGAAGATGGTCCCGCAGGTAAAAGTCAGGATGGTCAGCATAATGAACCATCCGGTATCCATATGCACCGCCTTGATACCATTGTATTCAATGGTAGTCAGGAAACCGGCCGTTCCCCAGGCCTGCAAACCGGCGATAAGCACGGTCAGGTACCGGGTGTACTGGGTGATCTTCCGACGGCCTTCCTCGCCCTCGCGCTGCAGGCGCTGCAGGTACGGCACCACGGCACCGAGGAGCTGCAACATAATCGATGCCGAGATGTACGGCATGATACCCATCGCAAAGATGGTCGCTTTGGCGAACGCACCGCCGGCGAACAGATCAAGCAGGCCGAAGATCGACTGCTGCGAGAGCGCGGCGGCGATCACCGAGCCGTCAACACCGGGCGTGGGGATATGACCGCCAATCCGGTAAATGACAAACAGCCCCAGAGTGAACAAGATACGTTTTCGTAGTTCTTCTACCTTGAAGATCGAGACTATCTTATCTATCACTTGACCACCTCGGCTTTTCCTCCCGCGGCCTCGATTTTGGCGGCAGCCGACTTTGAGAACGCGGCAGCTTTGACGCTGTAGGCTTTCTCAACGTTGCCGTTACCGAGAATCTTAACCGGCTGAGAGGCGTTCCTGATCAAACCTGCTTCCTGCAGTGTTTCGGGAGAGACCTCACCCGCCTCGACACGGGCCAGGTCGACCAGGTTCACGATTTGGTATTCCTTTTTGAACTTATTAAAAAAGCCGAACTTCGGCAGCTGGCGATACAGCGGCATCTGTCCGCCCTCGAATCCGGCCGGACGGTTCCCCCCGCCACTGCGCGAACCCTGTCCCTTGTGACCGCGCCCGGACGTTTTGCCCAGACCGCTGCCGGGACCGCGTCCCACGCGCTTGCGAGTTTTTTTCGAGCCTGCTGCAGGCTTTAGATTATGCAGATCCATTTTTGACGCCTCAGTTTCAATCGTCTACTTTGCTCAGTCAATCTCTTCAACTTCGACCAGGTGGATGACCGCCCTGATCATGCCGCGAATCTGCGGCGTGTCGTTGTGAACCACCGACCGGCGAATTCTGCCGAGTCCCAGCGCCGCGATCGTGCGTTTCTGGGGCTCCTTCCGATCGATCGTACTACGAACCTGAGTAACTTTCAGTCTGGCCATTCTACTCTAACTCCCAGCCGATCAGGCACCTTCGCGGAAATTCAGTTCCTGCTCGCGGGTGCGGAGATCCAGCAGTCCGTTGATTGTTGCCTTAACGACATTGGTTGTGTTGCGGCTGCCCAGCACCTTGGCCAGGATATCCTGCACGCCCAGCGTCTCGAGAATCACGCGCACCGCACCACCGGCAATCACACCGGTACCGGGTGACGCCGGACGCATCACAACTGTCGTTGCTCCGAACCGGCCATCGATACGATGGGGAATCGTGCCCTTGTCGGTAAGATTGATTTCCACCATCGCCTTGCGGGCGGCATCGGCGCCCTTGCGGATGGCATCAGCCACTTCACGGCCCTTGCCGAGACCAACGCCAACCTTACCGCGCTTGTCACCCACCGTCACCATGGAAGTGAAACTGAACCGACGTCCACCTTTCACCACTTTGGCCACCCGGTTGACCGCGATTACTTTCTCTTCGAATTCGAAGGATTCTTGTTCGTACCTAGCCAATCCTAACCTCGTTTATGTCCAAAAACCACAATTTTCAAAACTTCAATCCGCCTTCGCGGGCACCATCGGCAACCGCCTTGACACGACCGTGGTACACGTGATGGTTGCGGTCGAACACAACCTGCTCAATGCCCTTGGCCCTGGCCAGTTCAGCGACCTTCAACCCGAGTTTCTTGGCTGCGATCGTTTTGTTATCACCCTCTGCAAGAGCGTCCTTCATGGCCTGCGAGTTGGATGCCAGTCCAACCAGAGTAACCCGATTGACGTCGTCGATAACCTGCACGATAACATTGTTCAACGACCTGCAGACGGTCAGACGGGGACGTCCCGCAGTCCCGGCAACCTTGCCGCGAACGCGCCGACGACGCCGGTCTGCCATTCGGTTCTTAATTACGTTTTTGTCCGCCATGATCTCTTACACCAATCGTTCTATTAACCTGCGGTCTTACCGGCCTTGGTCCGGACCTGCTCGTCCTCATAACGGACGCCCTTGCCCTTGTAAGGCTCGGGTTTGCGGAAGGACCGTACTTTGGCGGCAACCTGACCAACCAATTCCTTATCAATACTTTTGACAAGGATCTTACTCTCTTTGGGAAGCACCTCAAACGTCACACCGTCCGGCGGCGTGAACACGATGGGATGCGAGTATCCGAGAAACAACACCAGCGTTTTACCCCTCACCTCGGCGCGATAGCCGACACCAACCATCTTCAGCGTGATGACATATCCCTTGGATACGCCTTCAACCATGTTGGCAATAAGGGCACGGGTCAACCCGTGGAGGGCTCTGTGGCGTTTCTGATCGGACGGACGTGTGACCACCAGCTCGCGGCCCTCGATAGCCGCCGTCATATCCTGGTGGATAGTGCGCTCCAGAGAACCCAGGGGGCCGGTGACAACGACATGGGGGCCGTTGATCTCGATCTTGGTCTTATCCGGTATTGCTACCGGGGCTTTACCTACACGCGACATGACTTATAATCCTTTTCTTACCAGCACCTGACCATGATCTCGCCGCCAATGTTCTTGGTGGCCGCATCGAAGTTGGTCATCACGCCCAGTGAAGTCGAGAGAATAGAGATTCCACGGGAATTGTGAACGGACAGCCGCACTTCATCGGCACTGTAAAACTTGCGCAGGCCGGGTCGGGAAACTCGCTGCAATCCCTTGATGACCGGCTTGTCGCCCCGGGCGTAGCGCAGGTATACCCGCAAAATGCCCTGCTTGTTGTCCGGAATGTCAGCGGAATCGCGCACGAAGTTGTTTTCCATAAGAATGCGCACTATTTCCCGCTTAAGGTTTGACGCTGGGATACTCACGGCGGGCTTGCGAGCCTTTGAGCCGTTCCTGATCCTCGTCAGCATATCAGCGACCGGGTCGGTCATACTCATTGAATCAATCTCCTAACAGATTCTCTCTTGCTTACCAGCTTGCCTTTACCACGCCGGGCAGCTCGCCGGAAAGAGCCATTTCACGGAAACAGATGCGACAGATCCCAAACCGTCTCATAAACGCCCGAGGGCGACCGCAACGGCGGCAGCGGCTGTATGCACGGACCTGAAACTTCGGCGTCCGCTTCTGCTTTTCTACTAGACACTTCTTAGCCATGGGACTCCTACTTGCGGAACGGCATTCCCAGTTCGGTCAACAACTGCCGGGCTTCGTCATCCGTCCTGGCGGTCGTGGTAATCGACACCGTCATGCCGCGTATCTTGTCTATCTTGTCATAGTTAATCTCCGGGAAGATCAATTGCTCTTTCAACCCGAGATTGTAATTGCCGCGACCGTCGAACGACTTGGGACTGATCCCCCGGAAGTCGCGAATACGCGGCATCGCTATGCTGATCAGCCGATCGAGGAACTCGTACATGCGGTCGCGACGAAGGGTCACGGCGCAGCCGATCGGCATGCCCTGACGCAGTTTGAAGTTGGAAATGCTCTTGCGTGCTTTCGTGATGATCGGTTTCTGACCCGTAATCTGGGTCAGGTCCTCAACGGCCGCCTCAAGAGCCTTCGGCGTCTGCGTGGCTTCGCCGATACCCATGTTGACCGTTATTTTGGTCACCTTGGGCACTTCCATGATGGAGTGGTAGGACCCCTCCGCCATCAGCTTCGGCCTGATCTCGCTCTGGTATTTGTCTTTCAGTCTCGACATGGAACGTACCCTACCTAGATTTCTTCTCCGGTCCGACTGGCAATGCGGGCTTTCACCTTTTTGCCACCTTCATCAATAGTCCTGGTGCGAACCCGAGTCGGCGTCGGGCCGGCATCGGTCTGCACAAACAGGGCGACGTTGCTCAGATGGACGGGAGCCTCGACCGAGAGTATGCCACCCTTGGGAGACTTCTGCGACGGCTTCTGATGCTTTTTCTGCATGTTGACGCCTTCCACCAGGATCGTCTTCTTCTTCGTGTTCACCCACAGGACACGACCGGTCTTCCCCTTGTCGTCCCCGGATCGAACGTATACGTTATCGCCTTTTTTAATCGACATACTTCACGACTCCCTTACAGCACCTCGGGGGCGAGAGAAATGATCTTCATGAACTGTTTATCACGAAGTTCGCGGGCCACGGGACCAAAAATACGGGTACCGCGCGGCTCTTTCTGATCGTTGATGATCACGGCAGCGTTGTCGCTGAAACGGATCAACGACCCGTCGTGTCGACGAACGGGCGCTTTGGTCCGCACGACCACCGCCTTACACACTTCCGACTTTTTCACCGTGCCGCCGGGAATGGCCTCTTTCACGGTAACCACAATAATATCACCGATGGAGGCGTACTTCTTTTTGCTGCCGCCCAGAACGCGGAAGCACATAGCCTTCTTGGCACCTGAATTGTCCGCTACCGACAGCACTGTATATTCCTGAATCATCTTCGGCTACCTTTCACAACCTGCAGCAACAACGGCCGGCTTACTTCGCCCGTTCAACAACATCAACCAGCCGCCAGCGCTTCAGACGGGACAGCGGACGGGTTTCCATCACGCGTACCCGATCACCAACGTGAGCATCGTTGCTCTCGTCGTGGGCGTACAGCTTTGACGACGCCTTCACCGGCTTTTTGTACAGCGGGTGCTTCATCTGGCGATCTACACGGATCACAATGCACTTGTCCATGGCGTCGGACACCACGATCCCCACGCGCATTTTGCGATAATTTCTTTCGGTCTTCTCGCTCATCTGCTACTCCCGGCTACTCCTTGGCTTTCTTCCCAGAGTCTGCCTCATCCAGAATGGACGTTTTGCTCTGAGCAAGCTTGCGAATGCCCTGCTCGTCCTCGGCCAATACGGTATTGATCCGAGCGACCTCACGACGGAGGTGGCGAAGACGAAGGGGGTTATCGAGAGCCTTGAAGGACTTCCGCATCATCAAATTGAAGCGTTCGTCCTCGGCTTCGTTCTTCTTCTGTACCAGTTCGGTGCGCGTCAGCTCGCGCAACTCATGCATACCCATATCAAACTGCCTCTGTTTCGGCTCGTGTTACAAACTTGGTCTTCAGAGGGAGCTTGTTCGCCGCCAGGCGCAACGCGGCTCTGGCCAGTGTTTCAGACACACCCTGAATCTCAAACAGGATCCGACCCGGCTTGACCACCGCTACCCAGTACTCGGGAGCGCCCTTACCTTTGCCCATGCGGGTTTCGGCCGGCTTCTTGGTGATCGGCTTGTCCGGGAATACCCGGATCCAAATCTTTCCGCCGCGCTTCACGTGACGGGTCATGGCGATACGTGCGGCCTCGATCTGGCGATTCGTGATCCAGCAGGCTTCCATCGCCTTCAATCCGAAGTCCCCAAAACTCACCGCAGCTCCACCTTTGGCTTTGCCGGTTAGCCGGCCGCGCTGAACTTTGCGAAACTTTGTCCTCTTGGGCATCAACATTGGTTACCAAACTCCATTAGCTAGATCAGTTTTCCGCATCCGGTTTGTTCGCCTTCGGGGCCGGCTTATCGGCAGGCGCCTTCGGGGCCGGGGCTCCGCCCTCGGCAGGTCTTCCCTGCGGCGCCGGGCCACGGTTGTCATCGGGGCGACGTCCACGCGGAGCCGGGCGTTCGCCCGGAGCACGGCGCAAGCGACCACGGGGTCTCGGCTTGCGAGCACCGCCGCGACCGGCATCGCGACCACGACGGCCCGGTCCGGGCATGCCGCCGGAATGATCCTCGGCCGCCTTTTTGTCTTCGTCAGTACCGAAGAACAGGCCCTTCTCCAGAACCTCGCCGCGGCAGATCCACACCTTGATGCCGATGCACCCGTGGGTGGTGTGCGCGGTCGAAGTAGCGTAGTCGATATCGGCGCGAATCGTATGCAGCGGCACGCGACCGTCCATGTACTTTTCCACCCGGGCGATTTCAGCGCCGCCCAGTCGTCCACCACACTGAATCTTGATGCCCTGGGCACCCATCTTCATCGTCGCAGCCAGTGATTTCTTCATGGCCCGACGGAAGGAGACACGACCCTCAAGCTGCCGGGCGACCGAGTCGGCCACCAGTTTGGCATCCAGTTCCGGTTTCCGAACCTCGACGATATTCAACAGAATATCCTTCTTGGTCAGAAGCTGCAACTCTTCGCGCAGCTTATCGACCTCGGCGCCGCGGCGACCGATAACGATTCCCGGACGGGAGGTCATAATATCCACGGTGACCTTTTTGGGCGCGCGCGAGATCACGACTTTCGCAATCCCCGCATTGTCAAGGCGCCGAGTGATATAGCGCTTGACCATCATGTCTTCGTAGACCAGGTCGGCAAAATTCCTGTCGGAAGCGTACCACCTGCTGTTCCACGGTTTGATGATTCCCAGCCGGAAACCTATGGGATGTGTCTTCTGTCCCAAAGTTTACTCCTTACGTATCCTTCTCAACACTTCTTGCGAGCAACGACGTCTTCATTTCGCGCCGACTACTCAGCATCTTTCTGAGTGTCGGTCGTCGTTGCTTTCTTAGCCTCGGTCCTGGCCTTCGGGGCCGCTTTCTTCGTAGCCTTGGCCTGAGTCTTCGGCGCCGCCTTCTTTTTCGCGGCGGTTGTCTTCCTGGCAGTCTTCTTTTTGGCGGTCGTCGCCTTCTTGCCCGCGGTCCTGGTCCCGCCGGCCTTTTTGACCGTCTTCTTGCCGGTGGTCTCGGACACCACCGTCTCCACCTTCGGCGTCCGCTCACCCAGATAAATAGCCAGGTGACAGAACCGTTTTTTGTACCGGAACACACGTCCCATCGACTGGAACCGAATCCGCTTGGCGGTCGGACCGGCACTCACCACGATCCGACGAACATACAGATCTTCCGGATTCAGCGCGGCGGTACCTTCGATCGACAGTTTATTGGCGATGGCCGACTTGAGCGTGCGCACCATGTGTTTGGCAGCGATTTTCGGCGTGAAGGTCAGAATATTGATGGCTTGTTCCACCGGCAGGCCGATCACCAGGTCCGCCACCAGCCGCATTTTCTTCTGCGGAATGCTGACAAACTTGATCTGCGCCGTCGGCGTCAACCGCGGCACGACCTGACCAAGGGTCCGCCCCTTCATCTCGCCGGTGATCCGCACCTTCTTGTATTCTTCACCGTTGAACACCGCCAGTGTGTGACCGACATACTCGGGACGCACCTTGACGCGTCGGGCGCTCGTCTTGATTACTTTCTGCCTGTCAGACTCTTCCATCGCTTTTATCTGAGCGAGGATCCTGTCCTTGACCGGTGATTGTACTTCCTGGGTCATCGTTCATCTACCCTTTTAGCTGCGACGTACGTTCCACAAGTTTCCCGCCATGACCACGGTAGGTTCTGGTAGGGGCGAACTCGCCCAGCTTGTGTCCCACCATGTTTTCGGTCACGTAGATGGGAATGAATTTGTTGCCATTATGAACGGCGAACGTCAGTCCGACAAAATCGGGGCTGATGGTCGACCGGCGGGACCAAGTCTTGATGACTTTCTTGTCACCGCTCTTGTTGACATCACCGACCTTCTTCTGCAGCTTGGCCTCAATGTACGGACCCTTTTTCAGCGAACGAGGCATATCATTCTCCGTTACTGTTTACCTTTCCTGCGATCTTCCACCAGATGATCAAGGGACTTGCGTTTTTTACGCGTCTTGTATCCCTTGGTCGGCTTGCCCCATGGGGTGCAGGGATGACGACCACCGGAGGTCCGTCCTTCACCACCGCCCATCGGGTGATCAACAGGGTTCATAGCGACACCGCGGACTTTCGGCCGCCAGCCGCGCCAGCGTGCCGCGCCGGCCTTGCCCCAAATGACGTTTTTGTGGTCAACGTTACCAACCTGACCGAGAACGCCGAAGCAGCA
>Ga0180007_10005886_pt1 | contig 12194 bp, 8 predicted proteins | sample MM_PC_MetaG_FD_121122 | JGI IMG/M metagenome (GOLD analysis project Ga0180007, IMG submission 121122) | Groundwater microbial communities from the Aspo Hard Rock Laboratory (HRL) deep subsurface site, Sweden - MM_PC_MetaG | ecosystem: Environmental > Aquatic > Deep subsurface > Groundwater...
AAGGGAGAGTCTCTGGATGATCTTTTGCCAGAAGCTTTTGCTGTGGTTCGTGAAGCAGCTGATCGAGTGATTGGCGAAAGACACTATGACGTGCAGCTTTTGGGAGGCATCGTTCTTCACAAAGGAAAAATTGCCGAAATGAAAACTGGTGAAGGAAAAACCCTAACTTCTACATTACCAATCTATCTCAATGCTCTAACTGGCAAAGGCACTCACGTGGTAACGGTCAATGACTATTTGGCCAGAAGAGACTGCAATTGGATGGGGTCTGTTTTCAATTTTCTAGGGATATCTTGTGCTTGCATTATTCATGACGCTTCTTTTTTATATACCCCAAAAATTATTGATGCTAATGAAGTGACCGTAGAAGCTGAAAATTTGGTGCCCGTTAGCAGGAGAGAAGCCTATCAAGCAGACGTGACCTATGGAACCAATAATGAATTTGGCTTTGATTATCTACGAGACAACATGGTTCAGGATTTGTCCCAAATGTCTCAGCGAGAACTTAACTTTGCTATTGTGGACGAAGCTGACTCAATTTTGATTGATGAAGCCAGAACGCCTCTCATCATTTCAGCTCCTGACACTGAGTCAACCAAGCTCTATGAACAATTTTCCGCCTTAGTTCCACGTCTTAAGAAAGAAGAAGATTTTGAATTGGATGAGAAACAAAAAGCAGTCACTATCACCGAAGCTGGAATCAATAAGATGGAAAAATGGTTGGGAGTGGGCAACATCTATGAATCAGGAAAAATCAGTTACGTTCATCATTTAGAACAAGCCCTTAAAGCCCAAGTGATTTTTCAGCGCGACCGAGACTATGTTGTCAAAGATGGAGAAGTGATTATTGTGGATGACTTCACGGGGCGACTTATGCAAGGACGTCGCTATAGTGAAGGACTTCATCAAGCCATTGAAGCTAAGGAAGGAGTACGTATTCAGAGAGAATCAAAAACCTTGGCCACTGTCACGTTTCAAAACTATTTCAGAATGTATAATAAAATGTCTGGTATGACTGGAACAGCGCTCACTTCGGCGGAAGAATTTTTCAAGGTCTATGCGGTAGATGTGGTAGAAATTCCCACTAACAAACCCCTAATTAGAAAAGATTTGGCTGATGTTATTTATAAAAGTGAAGAGGGAAAATTCAAATCAATTGCTGAAAAAATTAAGGAAATTAATAAACTCGGACAACCTATTCTGGTGGGAACTATTGCCATTGAAAAATCGGAATATTTAAGTGCTCTTTTGACACGGCAAGGCGTGTCTCATGAAGTTTTGAATGCTAAAAATCATGAAAGAGAAGCTCTTATTGTAGCTAAAGCGGGAGAAAAAGGTTCAGTGACTATTGCCACCAATATGGCTGGGCGAGGAACAGACATTAAATTAGGATCTGGCGTAAAAGAATTAGGTGGACTATATATTATAGGAACAGAAAGACATGAAGCTCGAAGAATTGACAATCAGTTGAGAGGTCGCGCCGGACGTCAGGGTGATCCAGGAGCTTCTCAGTTTTTTATTTCTCTAGAAGACGAATTGATGCGACGATTTGGAGGAGACAAACTTTTCAGTATGATGGATCGTTTGGGACTTCCTGAAGATCAGCCAATTCAAAATAAAATAATTTCTCGTTCCATTGAGAATGCTCAATCAAAAATTGAAGGCTTTAATTTTGATATCCGAAAACACGTGCTGGATTATGATGATGTTATGAACAAACAAAGAGAAGTTGTTTATAAAAAAAGGAAGGAAATTCTGACTTCAAAAAATATTAAGAGCACTATTTTAGAAAGTATTCAGGAAGAAATTGAAAAGATTGTAGCTACTTATTGTATTGGAGAGGCTGAAGATTGGAAAGTGTCCGAAATAATAACTCAAATAAAAACCATTTTTTCGCCCGAGGCTGAATTGGAAAACCAATTAAAGGTAGCCAAGAATGATAAGAAAAGTGAAACGTTAGCGAAAATCGGGAAGTTTAGTGAAATTATTTTTCAAGAAGCTAAAGAGGCTTATAACAAAAAAGAGCAAGAAATGGGAGAAAATAATATGAGGATGGCTGAAAAAATGATTTCTCTTCGCACCATTGACACCACCTGGATGAGTCACTTGAGCGAAATGGATTATCTGCGTGACAGTGTGGGTCTTCGTGGCTATGGGCAAAGAGATCCTCTTTTGGAATATAAACGCGAAGCTTTTAATATGTTTTCTTTTTTATTGGAAAATATTAGACAAACTATTGTCAACACTATTTTCAAGATTGCTCTTATTGCTCCAGAACAAGCACCTGCGACACAAAATCTCAGTTTTCAAGGGGCGCAAGAAGTGCAACAATTTGAATCACTAAAGCAAGCTCCTCAAGAAGGTGCCAGTGAAAATCAAGTCAAATCTCAAGCTTCTCAATCACCAATAATCAATCAAAATAAAATTGGTCGCAACGATCCTTGTCCCTGTGGTTCGGGCAAGAAATACAAAAAATGTTGCGGTAAATAAAAAAAACCATGATAAGTTACGAAGATTTTGAAAAAGTAGATATTAGAGTGGGAAAAATTATTAAAATAGACGATTTTCCAGAAGCTAAAAAGGCAGCCTATAAACTAGTAATAGATTTTGGTCCAGAAATTGGAATAAAAAAATCTTCTGCTCAAATAACCAAACATTATAAAAAAGAAGACCTAGCAGGAAAGCAAGTTATTGCTGTTGTTAATTTTCCTCCCAAACAAATTGGTCCTTTTATTTCTGAAGTTTTAACTCTGGGATTGTCTGATAAAGATGGTAAAGTAGTTTTGATTTCGCCCGATAAAAATATTCCAGAAGGCAATAAAATGTTTTAACTTGAAAACTTGCAACTTTTTACTTTATAACTAATTTTTATGTTTTCATTTGAAAAATCAATTGGTGCCGTAATTTTTCGTCTGGAAAATGACCAGCCAGTTTTTTTGTTGCTTCATTATCCTTCTGGTCATTGGGATTTTCCTAAGGGTCACCAAGAAAAAGGAGAAAACGATGAACAAACTTTGAAACGCGAAGTGATGGAAGAAACGGGAATAACAGACGAAAAAATTCTTTCCGATTCCAAAAAGCAAATTCGCTATTTCTATCAAGCCAAGGGTAATGAAAAAGTTAAGAGAATAAAACAAGGAGCCGGACTTCAAATTTTTAAAAGAGTGATCTATTATGCGGCTGAAACCAAAACAAAAGAAGTGAGGATTTCTTTTGAACATATCGGATATAAGTGGTTTGGCTATGAAGAAGCCTTGAAGCGAATAACTTTTAAAAATTCTAAGGAAGTGATTAAATTCTTCAAGCCATTGATTGATGAAAAGCTTGAAAAAGAAAGCGATGAAGGATAGAATGGAAAATGTTAACACTGTCTTTGCGAGCAGAGCGAAGCAATCTCGAGATTGCCGCGTCGTTCATTTCATTCACTTCTCGCAATGACGGATTTTTATGAAAAAAATATCTAAAAATTTAAGAAATTTTTCTTTAACGATAATCTTGGGAATTGCCGTTATTTTGATTGCCTATCCTAGCACCTTGTTTTTTTGGCCCTGGGCTTCTCAAAAATTGAGTGATGTCAAAATCAATTTAGGTCTTGATCTTCAAGGAGGAATTCATCTGGAATATAAAGCTGATCTTTCTCAAATTACAAGCGATCAGCAAAATGAAGCCATGCAAGCCGTTCAAGATGTCATTGAACGAAGAGTCAATGCTTTTGGCGTGGCTGAACCAATAATCTATACTGCCAAAATTGCTGATGAAAATAGATTGGTAGTGGAAATGCCTGGAGTGAAAGATGTGCAAGAAGCCAAAAGTCTCATCAAAGAAACTCCCTTTTTGGAATTTCGAGAAGAAAGTGAAACTCAAGCTCAGCAAATCCCACAAGACATAATTGATCAAGCTAATAATCAAAAACTGCAAAATGCTCAAGGAGTTTTGGAACGAGCCAAGCAAGGTGAAGATTTTGGAGCTTTGGCCAAAGAATTTAGTGAGGACACAGGTAGCAAAGATAATGGGGGCGACTTGGGCTTTGCCGAAAAAGGAATGTTCGTTCCAGAATTTGAAGAAGCTCTTTTCAGCCCAGATCTGAGAGCAGGAGAAATTTATCCTAGTCTAATAGAAACTCAGTTCGGTTGGCATATCATCAAAAAAATTGAACAGCGTGGAGAAGGTGACAGTCTGGAAGTTCATGGAGCGCACATTTTGTTTGCCAAAACAACTCAGCCGGAAAATCAAACCACTTTTGTGCCAACAGAATTGACCGGAAAAAATCTCAAAAGTGCGGTGGTAGAATTTCAAAACCAAGGACTAAGCGAACCGCAAGTGGGACTCAAATTTGATTCAGACGGAGCCAAGCTTTTTGCTGACATCACCAAAAGAAATGTGGGAAAACAAGTAGCCATCTATCTGGACGGAGAAGTCATTAATGCACCAGTGGTGCAAACAGAAATCACCAACGGTGAAGCAGTGATCACGGGAAACTTTACTTTGGACAAAGCCAAGCAATTAGTGCGAAGGCTAAATGAAGGTGCCTTGCCGGTTCCAATTGAGCTAGTTTCTCAACAAAGTGTGGAGGCCTCCTTGGGCCAAGCAGCTTTGAATACCAGCATTAAAGCCGGCATTATTGGCCTTATCGTGGTCATCATCTTCATGATTATTTATTATCGTTTTCTGGGATTGGTCGCAGCTGTTTCTCTGATTATCTACGCTGCTCTCATGATTTCTATTTTTAAGCTTTCTAATTTTTCTCCTTGGCCCATTACCTTTACTTTGTCTGGAATTGCCGGGTTCATTCTCTCTATTGGAATGGCCGTGGACGCCAACATTTTGATTTTCGAAAGAATCAAAGAGGAATTAGCCAATGAGCGTGGCCTTTCCGGCTCGGTCAAAGAAGGCTTTAAACGAGCTTGGCCCAGCATCCGAGATGGAAATTATTCAACAATTTTAACTTCTCTTATTTTGGTGGGAGTGGGAACCGGTTTCGTGAAAGGATTTGCCGTTATTTTGATTATCGGTGTTTTGGTTTCTATGTTTACCGCTATTGTTTTGACGAGAAGTCTTCTTAATTTTTTGATTGGAGATTGGTTGGAAAAAAGAAAATGGTTAATTAAATAAAAAATATTACGTCTTTGCGAGCAGAGCGAAGCAATCTCGAGATTGCCACGTCGTTCATTCTATTCACTCCTCGCAATGACAAAAAATTTTCGATGCTACAAATTATTAATAAAAGAAAATATTTTTATGTCCTGTCTAGTTGTTTGCTTTTGGCAAGTCTTGTGGCAATTTTTTCTTGGGGCTTAAAATTCAACATCGATTTCACTGGTGGAACCACTATGCAAGTGATGTTGAGTCAAGATGATTCAATTAATCAAACTGACCTAGAAACTGCTCTCCAAGAAATGAATTTGACTGGACTTTCTGTTACCAAAAATAATCAAGATGTGACTATAAAATATCTAGGTTCCAATGATGAAATCAACACTCAAGTTTTTGAAAAAATAGTTTCTTTGGACTCTGGCGCTCAACAAGAAAGTCTTGATTTCAAAGGAGCTTCTGTTTCAAATCAACTAAAAAAGAGCGCCATTATTGCGGTCCTCCTTGGAGTGATTGGCATTGCTCTTTATATTGCTTGGGCCTTTCGCAAAGTTACTCGTCCAGTTTCTTCTTGGAAATATGGACTGGGAGCAGTGGTGGCTCTTTTTCATGATATTTTGATAACTGTTGGAATTTTCGTTACTTTGGGTCATTTTTTTGGCATTGAAGTGGGCGTGCCTTTTGTGGCGGCCCTCCTCACTGTTTTGGGATATAGCGTGAATGACACGATTGTGGTTTATGATCGAACCAGAGAAAATCTTCTCAGATCAAGTTCCAAAGAAGATTTTGAAGAAACAGTTAATCGATCCCTGAATGAAACCTTGGCTCGCTCAATCAACACCTCAATGACAGTCATTATCGTTTTGATTTTTATTATTCTTCTCGGGAGTGAGTCTATTCGTTGGTTTTCGGTGGCCCTTCTAGCGGGAGTGACTTTCGGAACTTATTCTTCGATTTATGTGGCTTCTGCTCTCCTAGTGACAATTTATAAATGGCAACTAAAAAATAAGTGATCTTGTCATTCCCGCGGAAGCGGGAATCTAGTGTGCAAACCTTAGGATTAGCTACTAGATTCCCAATCCCTGCCTGCCGGTAGGCAAGAAGTTGGGAATGACATACAAAAAACTATGTTAAATTTTTTAAAAAAATCCCAAACAACTCAGCAAGACGACAAACAAAAAATGGGCATGATGCAACGCATTGCTATGAAGAAAGCTATGAAAATGGATCCCAAGGAACGGGAAAAAGTTTTGGCCGACGCCATGAAACCAGAAAATAGAGACAAATTGATCAAAGCAGTTAAGATGATGGAAAAAATGGGAATGGCTAGTAAAGAACAAATAGAAGCTGCGAAAAAGCAATTGGGGATTTAATATAAGCTATTTACACTCCCAGACAGGAGGAGAGGGAAAGACAATGGCATCTCCTAAAAAAAGTGTTTGCATGCACTTTAAGGATGGGTTCTCGTGCGATAGCAAGAGAGCGCCTTGTCCCTTTGCTGGATGGTGTTTGTGCGTTGATGCCAAGATTTGTCCTATTCTTGAAAGGGAAAGAAATAAATAGGACAAATAGTATCCGTGTTGATGTGCCCGCCGCTGGGCTTCATCCAGCGGCGGGAATTTAATTTGCCAAACGACCTTATTTTTAGTATTATTTTAGGTATGGACAATACTCAAGAACAAAAAATTGAAGATCTTTTAACTCGTGGAGTAGAACAAATTTTTCCCTCCAGAGAAGCCTTTGAAAAGCTTCTCTTATCTGGTAAGAAAATAAAGCTTTACTGTGGCTTTGACCCTAGTGCTGCCTCACTTCACGTCGGCAATGCCATTCAAATCAATAAACTGGCTCAATTTCAAGAATTGGGACACGAGGTTGTTTTTTTGGTTGGCGATTTCACTGGGATGATTGGAGACCCCACCGATAAGGAAGCGGCACGGAAAAAAATGACTCGAGAAGAAGTTCTTAAAAATAGCGAAAAATATCAAGAGCAAGCCAGTGCCTATCTTGAATTTTCTGGAGAAAATCCAGCTAAAATAATGTATAACAGTGGGTGGAGCGACAAAGTCAGTTTCAAGGATTTGATTGATATTACGTCCAATTTTACTGTTCAACAGATGATTCAGCGAGATATGTTTGAAAAAAGATTTTACGGCGTTGCTAAATGTAAAAAATGCAGTAAAGAGTTTTCTCTTAAAAGCGTATTTAGCTTTAGTCCAAGTAATAAACATTGGAATGAGGGAACTTCGGGAACTAGATGGATGATACCTTGGGTATGTCCTTATTGCGGAGAAGATCATGGTAGTTTAGATAATTTAGATAGAACAGAAAAAACAAGACCAATCTATCTTCATGAATTTCTCTATCCTGTGGCTCAAGGCTATGACAGTGTGGCGATGGAAGTGGATCTCGAAGTGGGAGGAAACGACCAGATGTTCAATATGCTTTGTGGCCGAGATTTAATGAAAGCCATGAAAGGCAAAGAAAAATTTGTCATGACCACCAAGCTTTTAGCTGATGAAAAAGGACAAAAAATGGGAAAGACCACGGGAAACGGAATCTTCCTCGATCAAAAACCGGAAGAAATGTTTCAAGCCGTCATGAATTGGCCAGACAGTGTGATTGGAATTGGGTTTGAGCTTTGCACTAAAGTTCCATTTTCCGAAGTGAAAGAAATCCAAAAAGGCTTGAAAGAAAAAACTCTTGATCCACGAGCAACTAAAATGAAACTAGCTTTTGAGCTTGTGCAGCTTGTTCACGGAGAAACCGAAGCCCAAAAAGCTCAGGAAAGATATGAAGCCGTAGCCGAAAATAAAGTGCCAGAAGAAATTAAAGAAGTAAAAATCAAAGAAGGAGAAAAGCTAACTGCTCTTTTAGTAGAGACTGGATTAGCTGAAAGCAATTCTGAGGCCAGACGAAAAATAGAACAAAAGGCAATAGAAATTGATTCTCAAAAAGAAACTGATTGGCAAAGAGTTATTAATAAAAGCGATGACGGTAAAATCCTAAAAGTTGGTAAAAGCACTTTTGTAAAAATAAAGATCTTATAATAATGCAAAAAGAAATAGAACAAATAAGATTAGAAGCTAATAAATCTATAGAAGTAGCTAGAGATGAAGCTGCTCTTTTTCAGGTAGAAAAAAAATATTTGGGTCGAAAAGGTGAATTTACGGCCATTTTGAAAAATCTCAAAGATTTGTCAGTAGAAGAGAAAAAAGTGATTGGAGGACTGGCCAATGAAGTTAAAAAAGAACTAGGAGATCTATTGGCAGCCAAGAAAAAACAATTGCAAAAAGAATCTGGAGTTGTTTCTGAGCTTGATGTGACCTTGCCAGGAAAAGTGACTCCTCGCGGACACTATCATATTTTGACTCAAGTGAGAGAAGAAATCGAAGACATTTTTCTTTCGATGGGATTTGATATTGCTGACGGACCAGAAATTGAAAATGAATTCTATAATTTTGATGCTCTAAACATTCCAGCTCATCATCCTGCTCGAGATATGCAAGACACTTTCTATATCAAAACAAAAGATCAAGAAAGAATGACTCTTCGCAGTCAAACTTCGGCTATGCAGGCTCGCTATATGCAATCGCATAAGCCACCCCTTCGGGTGATTGCTCCGGGAAAATGCTATCGCAACGAAACTGTTGATTCCACTCATGAACACACCTTCTATCAATTTGAAGCTTTAGTGGTGGACAAAAATATTAATGTGGGCAACTTGAAGCAACTGGCTCAAGATTTCTTCTCGGCTTTCTTTGGCCAAGCAGTGAAGGTGCGTCTTCGCCCTAGTTATTTTCCTTTTACTGAACCCAGTTTTGAGTTCGACATCAACTGTTTGGTTTGCGGAGGCAGTGGTTGCAAGGCTTGTCGACAGGCTGGCTGGTTGGAATTGGGTGGCATGGGAATGGTTAATCAAAATGTTTTTGTTTCAGCTGGATATAAGAGAAACAAACATCAGGGTTTTGCTTGGGGATTTGGCCTAGAAAGATTAGCCATGATGAAATATAAAATAGACGACGTTCGCTTATTTCATAGTGGAGACTTGAGATTTATTAAACAATTTTAATCTGTCTTTGCGAGCAGAGCGAAGCAATCTCGAGATTGCCGCAGTCGCTAGGCTCCTTCGCAATGACAATTTTATGAAATATTCAATTAATTGGCTAAAAGAACTTTCGGGAGTGAAATGGACCACTGATGAAATCGTGGATAATTTGACCATGCGGGCTTTTGAAGTGGAAAAAGAAGAATTTTATTTGGACGAAAAAATCATAATCGGAGAAATTCTCGAAGTGCAAAAACATCCTAATGCTGATCGGCTGAGACTAGCTAAAGTTAATCTGGGAAACGCAATCCAAGAAATAGTTTGTGGCGCTCCCAATATCGAAGTCGGTCAAAAAGTTCCTGCGGCCCTTCTTGGCGCCATTTTGCCAAATGGCCTTGAAATAAAAGAAGCTGAGATTCGGGGAATAAAATCGTGTGGAATGCTCTGCGCTCCTGACGAATTGGGACTAGGCGAGGACCATAGCGGAATATTGATTCTGGAAAAAGATGCAATGATTGGAAAAACTCTAAAAGAATATCTAGAAGCTCAAGAAAAATCACTAGAAATTAAAGTTTTACCAGACCGAGCTCATGACGCTTTTTCTCATGTTGGCATGGCCAGAGAAATTGCCACTTTGGATGGAAAAGAAATAGACTACGATTTTGAAGGCTTAGTTTTGCCCAATCAAAAATCCAAAGAACTCAAAGTTGAAATCAAGGATAAAAATCTTTGCCCTCGTTATATTGGTTTTGTCTGGAAAGGTGTTGAGATTAAAGAATCTCCAGTTTGGCTTCAAGAAAGATTACGAGAAGCAGGACTGAGACCAATTAACAATGTTGTTGATGCCACGAACCTCATTATGCTAGAACTAGGCAATCCAATTCATGCTTTTGATCTAGAGCAAATAAAAACCGGCAAGGCTCTAAAAATAATTATCAGAAAAGCCAAAAAGGACGAAAAGATAGTTCTGCTTGATGGAGAAGAGAAGCAATTGACCGAAGAAGATTTATTGATCACCAATCAAAATGAAGCTTTGGCTTTGGCTGGAATTATGGGAGGTAAAAAATCAGGCATCACAGAAAAAACTCAAGATTTAGTGATTGAAGTAGCTAATTTTAATGCGGTGGGCGTTCGAAAGACCAAAACTAAATTAAACCTTTCCACCGATGCCTCTCTTCGATATGAAAAAGATATTGATCCAAACTTATGCGAAAAAGCTGCTGTTAGAATGATGGATATTTTGAAAAATATTGCTGGAGGAGAACTAGAAGGAATAGTGGATGAATATCCTAAAAAAACAAAGAGCTGGGAGATTAAATTGGATGAAGACTATGTTAATAATATTCTAGGAGAGATAGTTCCAGAAAAACAAATAATCAAAACTTTGGATCTTTTGGGAATTGATTTTAAGAAAAATAAAACTTATTGGAATTGTCAAATTCCGACTGTTAGATTGGATTTGAAAACTCCGGAAGATTTAATTGAAGAAATTGGGCGCATTTGGGGCTATAAAAATATTCCCGCTCAACCAATTCAGGCCGCTCTTATTCCTAGTAAACTTAGCCCAATAAATGCTCTAACCAGAAAAATTCGTCGAATTTTAGTGGGAGAAGGATTTTCAGAGGTCTATAACTATTCTTTTTACGGAGAAAAAGAAGCTAAAAGTTTGGGAATTGATTTGCTCCACGCTGAAATTGAAAATCCAGTTGATCCTGAAGCCAATCTTTTTGCTGCTAGTCTTTTGCCAAATCTAGTCAAAAACACTGCTTTGAACCTGGGCCACTTTGAACAACTAGCTATTTTTGAAATAGGTAAAGCCTATCATTTTGAAGATAAAGAACTAAAAGAAAACAGGTTGGTCAGCGGCGTCTTAGCTCAAACTAAAAAACCAGTCACCACCGAGAGCTTCCTAGAAATTAAAGGCAGAATAGAAAAACTACTGGCTACTTTTGATATTTCTTCAGAATGGAAAAAAGAGGGAAATCGAATTGGAATTTTTTCTCAAAATCAAGAACTGGGATTTATAAAAATAATAGATCAAAATCTGCAAGCCAAATTAGAAATAAAAAGATTTTCTGGCAGTTTGTATCTTTTTGAAATTGACCTAGAAAAAATACTTGCCCTAGAAAACAAAGATAAAATTTATCAAGAAGTCTCTAAATTTCCTTCGGTTCTTCGCGATATTTCTTTTTTAGATAGTCAAAATTCAAAGCTTAATTTTAAAAAAATAGAAAGTCTAATTCAAGAAAATGGAGGAGAGTATCTTCTCAGAACAAGCTTGTTTGATATTTTTGAAAAAGATGGACAAGCTAGCTATGCTTTTCATCTTGAATTTGCTTCCTCTGAAAAAACTTTGGAAAGTGAAGAAGCTGATAGAGCCTTAAAAAAGATTAAAGATGGGCTAGAAAAAGAAGGCTTTGAGATAAGAGAGTAGTTTCATATGAATAAAAATTATAACTTCCAAGAGACGGAAGAAAAAATATATAAAAAATGGGAAAAATCCGGATATTTTAATCCGGATAATTTAGACTTACCAAAAAAATCTAAGCCGTTCACTATTATTCTTCCTCCACCGAACATCACTGATAAGCTGCATATGGGTCACGCGGCTATGCTAGCTATCGAAGATTTAATGATTCGCTACAAGAGAATGAATGGTTTTCGAACTCTTTGGTTGCCCGGAACAGATCATGCTTCCATTGCCACTCAAAATGCAGTGGAGAAAAAACTTCTCAAGGAAAAGAGTCAGACTCGCCATGATCTGGGAAGAGAAAAGTTTCTTGAAGAAGTTTGGAGATTTTTGCGTTCCACCCAGAAAACTATTTTGCACCAAATTAGAAAAATGGGAAGTTCTTTAGATTGGTCTCGCGAAGCTTTTACTCTCGACAAAGAAAGGCAAAAAGCGGTGAGTAAGATGTTTGTTGATATGTACAAAGAAGGACTGATCTATCAAGGCAAGCAAATGGTTAATTGGTGTCCAAGATGTCACTCTACTTTGGCTGATGATGAATTGGAATATAAAGAAGAGGCAGGAAAACTTTATTGGATAAAATATGGT
>Ga0180007_10005887_pt1 | contig 12193 bp, 12 predicted proteins | sample MM_PC_MetaG_FD_121122 | JGI IMG/M metagenome (GOLD analysis project Ga0180007, IMG submission 121122) | Groundwater microbial communities from the Aspo Hard Rock Laboratory (HRL) deep subsurface site, Sweden - MM_PC_MetaG | ecosystem: Environmental > Aquatic > Deep subsurface > Groundwater...
AGATCAACCCCTTGAGATAGGCCCCCTCAGGGAAATGCAGCCCGATTGGATGGTCCGGTGCCTGTGCCAGGTGCTCGACGATCTGTGCATCCACACCCGCGTCCAGTGCCGCACCGGCGATGATCTTCTGGAATAGGGCTGCGTCCACTCCTCCGGAGCAGGAGAAGGTGACCAGTATCCCGCCGGGCCGGAGGAGCTTGAACGCCAGCAGGTTGATGTCCTTGTAGCCGCGAGTCGCCTTATCTGCATGGGCGGCAGTGGGGGCGAACTTGGGAGGGTCGAGGACGATCAGGTCAAACGAGCGGTCTCGGTCACGGAACTGGCGTAGGGTCTGGAAGACGTCCCCTTCCAGGATGGTATGGCAGTCGGATGCTCCTCCATTGAGGCCGACATTTTCCCGGCAGAGTGCCAGCGCCTGCGCAGATGAATCCACCGAGATGACGGTTGTCGCCCCGCCGGCCAGGGCATTGACCGAGAAACCGCCGCTGTAGCTGAAACAGTCGAGGACATCGCGCCCGGCGGCTATCTCCCGGACCCGCAGCCTGTTTGCGCGCTGGTCGAGGTAGAACCCGGTCTTGTGGCCTGAGGCGATATCGATGCGGTATGTCAGACCGTTTTCGTTGATCGTCATCTGTGCGGCTGGGTCACCTGCCAGAGGGCCGGCACGCACCGGCAGACCTTCCAGCACTCGGACATCTGCATCCGAGCGTTCGTAGATGGCAGTGCAGGCTGTCTCTTCGATCAATGCTTCGGTGATGCTTTCACGCCAGTATTCGACTCCGGCGCTTAGGAACTGGACCACGAGCGTCTGTGCATAGCGATCAACAATCAGGCCGGGAAGGTCGTCGGATTCGGCATGGATGAGCCGGTACGCGTCCGTGTCACGGGACAGGTGCCAGCTCTGGCGGGTGGCGATTGCGTTGCGGATGCGTCGGCGGAAGGTGTCAGCGTCGATTACTTCCGCGGAGTCGAAGGTCCAAACACGCGCCCGGATCTGGGAGTGGGGGCTGAACGCGGCCCGGGCCAGGAAGTCGCCGTGGTTGGTGATCAGGTCGACGGTCTCGCCGGTTGCCGGGTCCCCGTCGACGCGGTCTACCGCTCCAGAGAAGATCCAGGGATGACGGCGCAGGAGCGATTTCTCGCGTCCCGGTTTCAATATCAATGCTGGCATGGCGCGAGTATATCATGCCTCCTGTGGCGGGCAGTGGGTATAATAAGACTAAAATTGTGCAAATAAAGAGGAATGATGGATAAGAAAGTTGACCTGGACCTCGCCGCGGCCCACAAATATTTTGCTGCCACTTGTTTCAACCAGGCCTGGGATTACATTGATAAACCCAGCCGTACACCCGAAGACGATTTAGCCATGATCCTAACCAGCCTGGCATCGCTCTGGCACTGGACCCAGCGCCCGGACTGTACTGCGGAGAACCTCTCGGTAGGTTACTGGCAAGTCAGCCGAGTCTCTGCCCTGGCCGGGCAGGCTGAGAATGCCCGGCGCTACGCGGAATGGTCTCTGCGGGCAATCCAGGGGGAGGATAGCGGTCCGTTCTATCTGGCCTATGCCTATGAAGCCTTGGCGCGGGCGGAAATGGTCTCCGGAAACAGGGCCCAGATGATAGAGTATCTCGAAAAGGCAAGTCAGGTCTCTAAACGCATCGAAGACGAGGATGCAAAGAAGATGGTTCTTGATGACCTCGCTACGGTCCAGTGACAGCCGTTGCTACTCGTCCGCGAATGGTGTCAGGCGTTCCATCCAATGTTCGGGGTGGGGGAGGGTTTTGAACCCGTAGCGGGTATAGAGGTTGTGAGCGTCGTCGGTGGAGAGGATCCAGCGCCGCACCTGCTTGCACTCTGGGTGTGAGAATATCGACTCGAGCAGCCATTTGCCTATTCCCCGGCTGCGGTAGTCTTCATGGATATAGACGTCGCATAGCCAACCGATGAAGATGGTGTCAGTCACCACCCGGGCCATGCCAACCAGGCGGAGTCCATCGTAGACCCCGAAGACCAGCGAATTTCGAAAGGAATGTTCGACCCGCTGGCGCGTCCGTCCCTGCGCCCAGTAAGCCCGTGAAAGGAAGTCCATGACAGTGTCATAATTGATCCGGGTGATGTCGGTGCTGATGGTCAGGCCATCACGATGGGATTCGAAGGGTTTTTCCATGGGTCAATATTCGATTGTTATGAAACAGGTCACGTTTCTGGCGTGACCTGTTGGCTGGTTACTGGATGATCCCGATTTCTTTGCCGGCCTTCTTGATGACCGAGATGGCGTAGTCGATTTCGTCCGGCTCGTGGGATGCCAGGACGGTGGCCCGTAGCCGGGAGAGTCCCTCCGGGACAGCAGGGGAGACGACCGGCAGGACAAAGACATCTTTATGCTGGCATTCGCGGGTCAGGGCGAAGGCACGTTCGTCCGTGCCGCACAACACCGGCACGATGGCAGTCTCGGTCAGCAGGGTGTCGAACCCGGCATCCTTCAGTCCGGTGATGAATTGGGTGGTATTGGCGCACAATTTTTCCACCCGCCAGGGTTCGTCCAGGATGACCTTGAACGCCTCATTGGCGGCGGCAGCCTGCCCGGGGGGCAGGGCTGCGGAAAAAATGTAGGCCCGGCTGGCATGGCGCAGGTAGGTGATGATATCTTCCTTGGCGGCGACATACCCGCCCACCGAAGGAATGGTCTTGCTCAGGGTGCCCATCTTGATGTCGATGACATCGCCCAGGCCAAAATGTTCTTCGATCCCCCGGCCGGTTTTGCCGAGTACGCCTACCGAATGGGCTTCGTCGATCATCAACCAGGCATTGTATTTCTGGCACAGAGCGACCACGTTAGGAAGGTCAAGGATATCCCCGTCCATGCTGAAGACCGAATCAGCGACGACCAGCTTGGCCACACCTTCCGGCGGTTGCTGCAAGCGGCGTTCCAGGTCGTCCATGTCGTTGTGACGGAAGCGGCGGAATTCCGCCCCAGACATCAAACAGCCATCCACAATGGAAGCATGGTTGAGTTTATCCGAGATGACGAAATCGCCGCGCCCCATCAGGGTCGAGATAACGGTCAGGTTGGTGGCGTAACCTGACGTATAAGTGATTGCGGCTTCGCTGCCCTTGAACTCAGCGATGGTCTCCTCAAGCTCGTTATGGATGGTGAGCGAGCCGGCCAGTGTGCGGACGCCGTTGGTCCCGGTGCCGAACTGATCCACAGCGGCCTTGGCGGCAGCATTGATGCGCGGGTGTCCGATCAGGCCCAGATAACTGTAGGAGGCGAACATGCCCATCTCGCGCCCCCTGACGATGACCCGCGCGCCCCCCTTGAGTTCTTCGATCGCCTGGTTGTAGAAGTACAGGTCTGATTCACGCAGCCCATTGACCCGGTTCACGAACGCATTAACCCGGCGGGTGACGGCATCGTCGGTCTTGTGGATATCCATAAGTGCTCCTGGTAGCAAAAAAGGTTGAGTAAGTTTAGCGCAGAGACAGGCATCTGTCAATTAGAACATGATACCGCAGTCATACGGCACGAGGATCTGCTCCTCGATGTCGAGGATGGCGTGCGGAGAGAGGCGCTGGATCGTGATCGTCCAGCGGATGAACCCACTCCAATGGCTGAAGAGGTGCATGCGGACGGTCGCGGTGTCATTGGTCATTACCACTTCTGGTTCCACATTTATCAGTGTGCGCGCCCGCAATTGATCCAATAGGGGCATCGCCTGGCCGAACCCTTCCCCGTCCAGGCTGGCCAGGATCTCAGCGACCCTTTGCTTGTTGCAAACCACTTCCAGATCGTTGTAGTTGGCATGCCAGTACAGGTAGAACTGGTTAGCGGTATGTGCCAGTACGGCCAGTTGGAAGAACCCTTCTTGAGTGTCTGAGGTTTGCACATGGGCCATGAACGGACTGTGGTTTGCAGTGCTGGAATATTCTGCTTCGGTGGCGAAGGGGGGCTGGTCTTCCTCCCGCGCATAGAGCACCGGGTAGCCTCCCATCCAGTCGTAGTGATAGACGTAGTCCAGGATAAGTCCCGGTTCCATCGTGAGTTGGGTGAAGACTTCAAAGTAACGGTTCGGATCGAACTCGTCGCCGGTACTGGCCGGGTTATCGGTAAGAAAGTGATCGGGGATTTCCAACCCCCTCCGCAGGTCGGCCAGGGCTTCGAAGGTCTCGGCACAGCCAAGGTCGCCCGCTGGAATGTCTGGTGTACCGGTCTGGGTATTCCTGTTCGGGATGCAGGCGCTGACTACCAGAACAAGCAAGAGACCCACGCGATGGATAGATTTCATCTTGCTGCCTCCTCATGAATGTTGGCCAAACGGCCTAATTGAATAAGGTTATTTTTTTTCTCTACCATACATTCGGGAAAATAGAACGCGGATCAGCGCGGATGATGCGGATGAGCACAGAATTTTTTTGAGTTTTATCCGCGGAAATCGGCTGAATCAGCGTCATCTGTGTTCTATTTTGAGCTCTCGCGCGTAAATGTACGGTAGAAAAGTTTATATCACAATACCCGCGCACAATTGTCGCAGGGCCTGCTCCCCGATCACCTTCACTCCCAGTGATTGGGCTTTTTCCAGTTTTGACCCGGGGTTTTCTCCCAGGACCAGATAACTGGTCTTCTTGCTGATGCCGTCGATTAGCTTGCCTCCATGCTGTTCGATGAAGTCCCTGACACCATCTCGGCTGAATCCAGGCAGGGTGCCGGTGACGACGAAGGTCAGGCCGGAGAGTGGACCGTCTGTGATTTGGAAAAGACATAAGGCTTCACAAAAAGTTTGCCGTAACCTTATCGAATCTTGTTATCCTCGATAATTTTGAGAAAATTCCTTTCCCCTAAAATTCTTATCTGTTGACCTCGTTCTATCAACTCTTCTGCCTTACGATGCTTGGAGCTTTTTTCGTGCCCGGCTAATTTTCGTATGTCTTGATCTCCAACGACTAGAAGAGTTGTATTTTGGGTGACATTTTCTCCAACGTCACAACCGATAGATGCCGCCATATCGGCAGCTTCTCGACGCGGGATGGAAAGCGCTCCGGTAAAAATTACTACTTCCCCAGCAAGTGGTCCATCCGGCGCGCCATCGCGTGTTATCTTGTAACCATTTGCTCCGAAGATTGGTTGGTTAACGCGAGCAAGCCAATCCTGTACGTTTATTCCAGTATCTCTAACTGCCCTCACAAGGATTTCGCCAGCCGCCCTTGCATCTTCGAGAGCATCATGATGCCTAAACTTAATTCCTAATTCACCCGCGATACTTGCTAAACCATAACCCTGATATGCAAATTGTGTCCACGCTCTTTTTGAGACTCTTGCAGTATCAAGCCAGATACACTCTATTGGTTTCAAACCGTAACGTTCATAAGCTTGATTGATTGCTGCCCTATCAAATGGGGTATGGCAAGCAACGATGGTATCAACAAGGATTTGACGAACATTATTCTCAATATGCGGTAGTGTAGGTGCACCATTGACCCTTTTTTCGTCAATGCCATGGATACTTACATTAATCAGATCAAATTCATCTTCTGGGTCCACAAGAGTTGACCATTCATCAGCAATCGTGCCATCTACAAACTTGACAACACCAATCTGGCAAATACTAGATAGGTCTGCATTGGCTGTTTCAACGTCTATTGAAGTGAAATTCATTCCTGCCCCCTTTCGGTTAGTTTCCTGAGTTCAACTTCGTCAATAATATTTATACCAAACGCCTTTGCTTCATCATACTTTGACCCCGGCGCTTCGCCCAACACGAGGTAACTGGTCTTCTTACTGACCGAGCCGGTCACCTTGCCGCCGTGCTGTTCGATGAATTCCTTCACGCCCTCGCGAGAGAAGGTGGGCAGTGTGCCCGTCACTACAAAAGTCATCCCTGCCAGCGGGCCTGACCGCTGACCGCTGACCGCTGACCGCTGCTCCACCGGCCAGACTCCTGCCTCGCGTAATTTTTCCAACACTTTCTTGTTGCGCTCGCGGCTGAACCAGTCAACAATCCCAGCGGCGATGTTCGGACCGACTCCTTCCTCCATCTGCAACTGGTCTGCGGAAGCGGCAGCCAGCGCGTCCAGCGACGGGAACGCGGCCGACAAGTCGCGCGCCGAGACCTCGCCCACGCCGCGTATGCCAATGGCGGTCAGCAGGCGGGGCAGGGACTGGCTCTTTGAGGCGGCAATCGCCGCCAGTAAATTATCTGCAATTTTGCCAGGCGGTTCAGTTTTCGTTTTCCTGTCTTTCTTCGTAACCGCCTCAAGAATATCTTCCCGGCTTAATGTGTAAATATCTGCCACATCTTTAACAAGGCCATTCTCAATCAACTTTTCCACGATCTTGATGCCCAGCCCGGTGATATCCATCGCGCCTTTCGAGACGAAATGTTCCAGGTTGCGGACGAGTTGCGCCGGGCAGGCGGCGTTGACGCAATACCAGGCTACCTCGCCGTCGAAGTGCTCCACGGCCTGTCCACATGCGGGGCACTGGGTAGGGGGGACGTAGGACTCTTCGCGCCCGGTACGGACCTCGGTCACCGGTCCGATGACATACGGGATGACTTCCCCGGCCCGTTTTACCAGAACACGGTCGCCGGGACGGATGTCCTTTTCAGCGATGAAGTCGAAGTTGTGCAGGGTGGCGCTCTCCACAAACACTCCGCCGATCCTGACCCTTTTCAGCACCGCTTTGGGTGTCAGCACACCAGTGCGGCCAACCTCGACTTCGATCCCCAGTAGCTCCGTGGTCACCTCACGCGCCGGGAATTTGAAGGCGACGGCTCCGCGCGGATCCTTCCCAACCGACCCGAGGTCTGCGGCGAGGGTCAGGTCATCCAGCTTGACGACCATTCCATCGGTTTCATAGGGCAGTTCGTCACGCCGGGTAGCGTAGGATTCGGCATATGCGATGGTGTCATCGATGTTCGAGAATCGCCGGGCGATGTCGGTGACAGGAAAACCAAGTGCGCGCAGATACTCCAACACTCCGGCCTGGCTATCGGGGACATCGGCTCCTTCGGCATGGACGATTTGATAGACCAGCAGAGTCAACGGTCGGGAGGCGGTGATCCCAGAATCGAGTTGGCGCAACGACCCGGCTGCGGTATTGCGAGGGTTGAGGTAGACATTTTCCCCTGCTTCCTGAAGGTCCCGGTTGAGTTTATCGAAATCCTGAAGGGTGATGAATGCCTCCCCGCGGACGGCCAGGTATGACGGGGGAGTGATGGCTGCGGAGGATGATGAAGCCTCAAAGAGAGAGATTTGGGGATTTCCAGTGGTTTGCGATGATGGTGTTCTGGCCCGGACCGGAATACGCAATGGGATCGGCCGGATGGTTCGCAGGTTGCTTGTGATATCCTCGCCGACTTCGCCGTCTCCACGCGTTGCTCCCTGGACGAAGATGCCCTCCCGGTAATGTAGAACCACGCTTAAACCATCTATCTTCGGTTCGACTACAAAAGCGGCATTCTCGACCCGATCATCCAGCTTGCAGATGCGTTCGAACCATGCCCGGGCATCATCGGCACCAAAGGCATTCGCCAGGCTGAGGATCGGGGCAGGGTGGCGGACCTTCTCGAAGCGGTCGGCGGGAGGGGCGCCGGCGCGTTGGCTGGGAGAGTCAGGGGTGACCCATTCAGGGTGCGCGTCCTCGATCTGTTTGAGTTCAAAGACCAACTGGTCAAATTTAGAATCGCTGATGATCGGGGAATCAAGCACATGGTAGTGGTAATTGTGTTCGTTGATCTGCCTGCGCAGGGCATCCAGCTTTTGATGCAGGGGGGGTGAATCCATGGGTCTGCTCCAACAATTATGACGATAAGAATGTGGTGTCTATCCCATTATAGTCATGAAATTGGCTCTTGACAAACTAGAACATAAGTTCTATAATGACACTAGAACAAGTGTTCTATTACCGATCAGACCAACAGGAGGTCAGCATGAATACAAATGTAAATATGAACCGCGGTATTGCATCCATGTTCAAGGGTGTCTCCCTCCGCCGGGGAGTGGCCTGGGGCTCCATCATCATCGGTGCTCTGCTGGCTTTTGAGATTTTCAACTATAGTACGACAGAATATGCCCTTGCGGATGTCCTCGGTGATCTACGCTTTGCCGGGTTCCGCTGGTCCACCATCCTCGCGATCGCGTTCTGTGGGATCGATTTTGCCGGGATCGCCCGCCTGTTCACCCCCGAGCAGGGACGGGACGAACCCGCCGAGGTTTGGTATCTCTTCGGGGCCTGGTTGCTGGCAGCAGCGATGAATGCCACCCTGACCTGGTGGGGTGTTAAAGCAGCAATCGTCAGCAATGCCACCGTATCCAGCGCGGTTATCGCCAACGAGACCCTGGTCACGGTCGTGCCGGTCTTCGTGGCGATCATGGTCTGGCTGATCCGCGTGCTGATCATTGGCACCTTCTCGGTTGCCGGAGAACGGTTGTTCTCGCAGGCCGATGTCCGGCCGGCCCGCCCACGGACCGTGACTCAGTCCTCAACCGGCTCCAGCGTGGTACGCCCCCGCCCGGTGACTGGCTCAGCATTTCGGCCGGTACCGAAATCCAACCGCCAGGAACCAGTCTATAACACCCGCGCGGAACCAACATATCATAACCTGTCGATGAATTCTCGCCCAACGCGCGATGTTGAATACGTTGAGCCAGTCCGCCGTTCATAGCCATCTTCGGGAGAAATGCGAACACACCGCTCCACCCCTCCTTCCGCACAGGCAGCCGTCTCCTCTCGAGGCGGTTGCCTGTCTGGTTTCCTCGTCCCACCTCTGGCGGTGATACTCGTTGGCATCCTCCTGGCTGGACTTACGATAAGCTCCATCGGGCCTACAGCACCTGGCTCATATCAACCCGGCTATGAATCGGTGACCGGCGAACCATATGCCGACACAAACCTGGCGGTAATCTTCACAACTGAAGTGCAATATTGGGCGGGAGACATTCTGCGCTGGGCATCCCGAACAGGCCTGGCCCCCGATCTCATCGCGACCGTTATGCAGATCGAATCCTGCGGAGACCCGCGCGCCCTATCACCTTCAGGGGCAATGGGACTCTTCCAGGTCATGCCATTCCACTTTACTGCAGATGACAACCCATACGACCCGGATACAAATTCTTTCCGGGGAATGGGCTATCTCTTGCAATCCTTGGAGACCGCGGGTGGAAATATCCGCCTGGCTCTAGCAGGTTATAACGGCGGGATCAGCGTGATCGGGTGGGATGAAACTAGTTGGCCAAGCGAGACTCAGCGGTATGCCTACTGGGGAGCAGGGATCTATCAGGAGGCAAAAAGCGGGTTAGCGACCAGTCCACGATTACAGGAGTGGCTTCAGGCAGGGGGAAGCAGCCTATGCCATCAGGCGCAGAGGCGACTTGGAATTAATCCATAAAGATGGCAGGTTACCCGGTTTCTGGAGAGCCTGCAGATTGGTCGCGCAACAAGGGCAGATAGATACAAAAGGTTGTCCCTTTGCCCTCCTGAGAGTCAACTTCGATCCGACCCCCATGGTTTGTAATAATCCAGTGGGATATAGACAATCCTAGGCCAAACCCACTTGCCTTGGAGCGGGTGCGCGATTTTTCTGCTCTGTAGAAACGCTCGAAAATGTATGGCAAGTCTTCGGAAGCAATCCCCAGGCCGGTATCCCGGACGATCAAACGGGTAGCATCGCCTATTTTACCCAAGCTCAGGAACACATCACCGCCCTGAGGGGTGTACTTGATCGCATTTGAGATCAGGTTGATCAGCACCTGCTTAAGACGGTCGCGGTCACCGTCCACCATCACCTGATCGATCTCGGTTAATTTCAGGTTTAACCGATCGCGTGCCAGGACGCGCATTTCTTTGAAAACCTCGAGCAGGAGCGTATCGAGTTCCACCGGGGCGAATTTAAGCGGGAGCTTGCCCGATTCGGCCTGGGCTTCGAGCAGCAGGTTACCGACAAGCCGGGTCAAACGGTCAGCCTCGTCTTCGATCCCAGAGAGCGATTCCTCGTCTGCGTTGGCCATCTTGCGCATCAGATCCACATTGCCGCGAATCACCGTCAGTGGTGTGCGTAATTCGTGACTGACATCTGCCAGGAATCGTTGCTGGGCGATAAATAGATGTTCCAGGCGGCCGAGCGTTTCATTGAATGCCGCGATCAGTTGGCCGACCTCATCAGTTTCAGGTCCGGAATAAGGGATTCTTCTCGATAAATCGTCTGCTCGCGAGATCTGAAGGGCTGTCTCAGTGACGGCAGCGAGGGGAGTCAAAGCCTGCCCGGTGGTTATCCAACTGGCGATCGCGGCCAGGAGCATCGAACTCCCGGCTGAGATGAGAATGATCTGGAGCAGGGTTTGCCGGGTGGCGTCAGCCAGCGCCAGGCTGGCAGCAACCTGGATCACACCGATGGGACGTTCGCCCACCAACAAGGGGACGGTCAGGACCCTGATATGGGCACCCTGGAAATATGTGTCCCGGAATACGGGCAGTTCGGACTGATATCCCACTGCGTCCAAGGGTTGGCTCAAGTTGCTGACACTGGGCGATGAAGACTGTATGCGACCGTCGATGTCCCATATTTGGACATAGATATTGGCTGTCAGATCGATCTGGGGAAGGGTGATCACATTCAGTTCGCCAACAGGATCAATGCGGGTGTTGGCGATGATATCCTGGACGGTTTGCTGCAAACTTTCATCGATTTGGTTGACGAGCAGGACATTCACCAAAATGAAGATCAGCATACCAAATACAAGCAAAATCCCCCCGGTGAGCGCGGAGTATAAGATTGTCAACCGGATGCGCAGGGGCATTTAGGGGTTCTCTCGGAGCACATATCCGACACCACGAACGGTGTGGATCAGCCGGGGTTCTTCCTCGGTTTCAAGCTTCTGGCGCAGGTAACGGATGTAGACCTCGAGCACATTGCTCTCCCCGCCAAAATCGTACCCCCAGACGCGATCGAAAATGACCTCTCGAGTCAAGACCTGGCGCGGGTGACGCAGGAAGAGCTCGAGCAATTCGTATTCCTTGGCGGTCAGGGAAATCGAACGATTTCCGCGGCTGACCTGCCGTGAGGCGGTATCCATGGTCAGGTCAGCGAATTTATACACCTGGAAACGTTCGGTCTGCGTACGGCGTAAGAGAGCACGAATGCGCGCCAGGAGTTCGTCCAGGTTGAATGGCTTGACCAGGTAATCGTCTGCGCCCGCATCCAACCCCTGGACTCTGTCCTGGATGTTGTCTTTGGCGGTCAACATCAGAATTGGCAGGTTCCCGCCTGTCCGCAGTCGTCGGCAGACTTCCAACCCGTCCAGCCCAGGGAGCATCCAGTCCAATATGACCAAGTCGGGATGGTGGTCGCGGGCAAGGTTGAGGCCCATGCGCCCGTCAGTGGCGATGTCTACCACGTACCCCTCGTACGCCAGGCCACGTTGCAACACCTTCAGGATCGCCGGGTCATCTTCGATGATCAAGATTCGCTCTTCCATTTACGCCTCTGCTGAAAATATACCACAAAGGATAAGATTTGGTAGAATGAGTGTATGCTCCTTTTTCCCGATGGCATCCCTCTGGCGAAACGGCTATTCGACCTGATGGCTACAACCATAGGTGTGATCGTGATTTCCCCGTTATTGCTTGCATTGGTCCTGTTGGAGAGTTTTTTGATTGGGTCCCCGATCCTGTTCAGCCAGGTGCGCCCGGGGTATAAGGACTCCCGTTCAGAATCTATAAATTTCGGACAATGACCAACTGTACCGGTCCGGACGGGGATTTGTTGCCTGAATCCAAACGGGTGACAACCTTTGGGAGGTTCCTCCGTTCAACGAGCCTGGACGAGTTGCCCGAGCTGATCAACGTATTGCGCGGGGAGATGAGCCTGGTTGGCCCGAGGCCGTTACTCATGGAATATCTAGAGCGCTATACACCCGAGCAGGCCCGCAGGCATGATGTAACTCCGGGGATTACAGGATGGGCACAGGTCAATGGACGCAATGCAATCACCTGGGAATCTAAATTTGCCCTTGACCTGTGGTACGTGGATCACTGGTCGTTCTGGCTTGATATCAGAATCCTGTTTTTGACTTTATGGAAAGTGGTTAAACGAGAAGGGATTAGCCAGCCAGGTTATGCGAGTGCCAGAATCTTCTCGGGGTCGGAGCAGGAACAACCCCCAGAATAGGGCTGCGGCTTCTTCGATACCCTTTGTGA
>Ga0180007_10005888_pt1 | contig 12193 bp, 15 predicted proteins | sample MM_PC_MetaG_FD_121122 | JGI IMG/M metagenome (GOLD analysis project Ga0180007, IMG submission 121122) | Groundwater microbial communities from the Aspo Hard Rock Laboratory (HRL) deep subsurface site, Sweden - MM_PC_MetaG | ecosystem: Environmental > Aquatic > Deep subsurface > Groundwater...
AGAAAGAGATCAGAGATCAATGGAGGTACACCACGTACACCCGATACACCTCTCGATAACGAGACGAAAGACCATGACGCCATCCTGGAATCCACTGGGCAGACTTGGAACGAAGTGGAATCGGAGCGCAAGAAATGATAGAATTCCCCCCAGGAGTTCAGCAGGCCATCGAAGAACTCCGCATCCGCGAGGACCCGTCTACAGTCCAGATCCTGCACCACGACGTCCAGCTTCGCCGCATGGTGGCAGTATGGTCCCTGCTAGGGCTCCGCTATGGACGCATGCGTACGGCCCGTAGGCCAGACGACAGAGCCGTACACGCCACGAGAGATTGGATTTGGCATATGGTAAACCTGGACAGGATCAGAGCCGTCGAATCGATCAGAGGAGTCATGGGATTCGCGTTTCCGGCGGGTGCGGTGCTAAATAGGGTGATCCAGTCCGCTTTAGCATTTCCAGACGGGACGATTAACATCACGGCAGAACGATACCTCAAGGCCAAGACAGGACAAATCCTCAAGCGGCTGCAATCCGCGATACCAGATAAATCCGATCAGAAGGATCGTGGGGGGGGGAAGAAGCGATGACGAACCAGCGGAAGACGCCTAAGACGAAGCTCAATGTTACCGAACGGAAGGTGCGTTCGATTTTGGTGCGTGAGAATGGGCGCAAGATCACACAGCAGAAGATCGCTGATGAACTTGGCGTGTCGAGGTTCACGGTTTTCAGCGCGCTTCAGGCGATCAGACGTTTTTATCCGCTGCCGATGGAGAGTGAGTTCATCGAGAAGGCTGAGATCGAGCGGGCGATCGGGTGGTATGATGATTTGATCCAGACGCTCAGCGAGGAACTTGAGTTGAACGATGCGCAGACGAAGGACAACGCTGAATCGCCATATATAATCGGATTTCTCAATGCGAGGCTTGGCTTGCTGAATCAACTGCGTCAGGCGCAGCAGGACCGCGAGTCATTCTTGATGAAAATCGGCCTTGTGCAGAGGGCACCCGATGAGCTTATCTTGCGGAAGAAACGGGTCGGCGAGATGAGTTCGGATGAGGTTGCCGAAGAGATCGCAGTCCTGAAGTCGAAGCGCAAGGAGCTTGAGGATGGCGGACCCCCGGGCGATGCTGGAGGTGGAGAGGGGGCTGTACCTTGCCAACCTGGGCCAGACGATACGATACAAGGGTCCTGACAAACTTCTACAGTTCAATGCCTTGTGCTGGCTCGCCAGAACGCTCGGATACCATATATATGAGCCGCATAAACGGATTATAGCCCATCAGAACCTGACCGCTTTCGGATCGAGAACAGCTGATCTTACCCTTGGCTTTCGCGGTCTCGGGAAATCCACTATCGGCACGTATACCAGAGTGATTAAGTATATCATCGACGATCCGAACATACGGATCTTGTTGATCTCCGACACCCAGGACGCTTCCGAGCGATTCTTGCGGGAGATCAGGAGCCACCTACAGCACAACGAAGATTTGATAGAGATATTCGGGCCGTTCTTCAGGTCTGATCAGCATTCCGACCTCGGGCGTTACCGCGATAGCTATGCTACCATCCTCCAGCGGACGAACAGGACTATCTCCGAGCCTACAGTGACTTGCAAGGGTATCGGCGGCCAGGCTGCGTCCCAGCACTTCGATGTGATAATCCCAGACGACATGGTGACCATCCGCAACTCTCGGACGCCGACCCAGAGGGCGACCGTTGATGCTTGGCATAGTTCGACCCTGATAGGCTGCGGACTGGAGCACACCAATGTCCATTATCTCGGGACCAGATACTATCCACATGACAAGTACGAGGATCTTGAGAGAGGCCGCGTCGATGAGCAGATAGGCATCCTCGCGAGTGCGACCCTGAAGATCCCCGCAATCGTGCAGGACAAAGTGACGGGAGAAGACAAGTCGTCACTCCCGGAGCGGTTCACCCTTGAATATCTGCGGTGGCTGGAGCGCCGCATGGGCCACTATCACTTTTCATCCCAAATGCAGCAAGACACCAGCGCGGGAGAGGGCCTAGTGTTCAACTATTCTGATTTCATGTGGTATGCGACAGATGACGACGAGGAAGTGTCCGAAGGTCTGGATGAGCGTCCGAGGAGCAATGAGTTGGCCGTCTTCCAGTTCTCCGATCTGACCTCGAAAAAGACAGACGTCGGCGCGTTCTATGTGTCAATAACTATCGGAGTCACCCAGGAGCATGAGACCGGCAAACGCAAGGTCTATGTCTTGGACATCGAGCGCAGCAGGTGCGGTATGGAGCAGCAGCGCAACTCCATCCTCGCGGCAATCCAGAAGTGGAACCCGATATCACATGGAGTCGAAGCCGTCGCCATGCAGGCGGGATTCGCGGAAGAGATCGGGGAACGTTACGATCGGAGGGTGATCCCGGTCAAGGTCGAGACAGATAAGGTATTCCGCGCTCGCAAGGTCGCGCCGGTGTTTGAGGGCAACAGAGTATATTTTCCATATCCTAACTCAATGTTAGGACGGAGAATGAATCCTGTGATCGACGAACTATGCAGTTTCCCGGACTCGGAATACAAAGATTGCGTTGATGCACTCGTCGGTGCTATAACGTTGGCTTTGTATGGAGGCGGGCCTGCTGCGTACGGTAGTGTTGATGATGGCGGCGATGGGAACAAGTGGGAAGACGGAACCGGCTTGAGAGGATCTTACTAGGAGGCTGAGATGACTAATATCCCGATGAACCAGACAGAGAACATCTATGCGATGTCGCCCACTTACGATTTCAGGGCCACCGTTGACGTCACACGCCATACGAAGGCCATCTACATGGTCCTTAGTACGAATGTCGCGGCGACAGTGCCGAACTCGATTACGGCGGGGAACATCACAGTGCGCGTCGGCGGGCAGTTCTATCCGCTCCGGGTCAAGGCTGCGGTCACGATAGCTGGCTACGATGTGATCTACTGTTACTAGGAGGCTACCATGAAGCTAGGCTTTGGCTTTAGCCTATCTGATTCGTTAATCATCGGAAGCACGGCGATAGAATATTACAATGAGCTTCTTGATACGCAGGACTATTCGACCGGGAATTGGATTGTCAACAATCTGACCAAACTGAGTGATGGGGTTGGCGAGGCACCCGACAGCGGCGATACTCAGCGATGGGCGACTAACCCTGGAGGATATAACTGCTGGTTCGAGCAGACCATCACTGGCTTGGCCGGGCGACATATTTTTTCATGGCACGTCAGGTGGCCAGACGACGAACCGTCAGAGACTTACCAGTTCGGCTTGCATCTCTATGATCTGACGGACGTGGTTGATTGGACGGCGAAGTTCTCTTGGCTCAAGGGTGATGTGCCTCACGCTGGATGGGGCACTGCCGATGCGAAGGGTCGTACCGACGAGGGTGGAGGCTGGTATCGGTTCTATCTCCGCCAGAACAGCGACCTGGAGGGTCACAGCCTGAAGATCGCATTCAAGCCTGACTTCTATAACTGGCGAGATTATTCGATGTACGCTTGGGGTGTCCAGGGCGAGGCGACGCCCGACGGCACTGTCCCGTCAGCGTATCAGCCGAGGGGTGGCGCTTGATGTTTGGCTTCGGCTATAGATTGATTATTCCTGGTGCTGGTATGGACCGGACTGCTATTCCTCCGGTCGATTTGGTTTCATGGACGTACTATACTGAGGCTTTGTCTACAGTTACAGGTCGTGTCACCACGACGGCTATCCTGTCCGGCCCACAATACCCGGCTGCCGGATATGGGACTATCAGATTCAGATTTACTCATACACCGACTGACCCGGATCTAGTGATTACATCGAATTGGGGTCGTGTTGATCTGTTCCCAAACCATCAAACGATCACCAACATAACCGGGAGTCAGTATCTTGGGAAGATTTATGGCGTAGTTGAATACGAAGTCAAAGTCGGCGGTGTGACGATCATCCCATGGAAGATCAGAGTTGGTACTACCCTAATCATCCCTGCATACGGCGGGGCTCCGCATTCCTGGCCCTAGGAGGCTATGATGAAGCTGTATGATAGAATATCGCTAGCACTTAGCAGCGGTCGTGCCGCGTGGGGTATCTCCAGGACTGGGGACGCGCCCGTGACGCTGAGTGAGTCAGCCATGTCGGAACTAACATCTGAGATGGACGGCTACACGATGGTAGGTGGAAGCAGGATAGATCTGAAGCCATGGGACCAGACAAAGATGCAGAACGTCGCGTTGCATCTCTACCGGCACAATCACATGGCGAAGCGCCTACTTGAGATCATCATAGACTTCTGCCTTGGCGACGGTCTCCAGGTGTCGGCTGTGCATGATAACGAGAATACGGAGGCGGCAATCCAGGACGTCCTCGATGCATTCTGGAACGACCCCATCAATGACATGAATCGCTACAACGCGCAGCGCCTGACCGAACTGAATTTGTGGGGCGAGATCTTGATGCCGGTGACGGTGAACGGCTTGGGTGACGTCAGGCTAGGCTGGATCGATCCCGTGAATATCTATGCGATCGAGCCTGACGCGGTGACGAAGCGTCCCGGCAGAATCGAATTATCGGACCAGGCGGCTAATGAGGTCGGCAAGAAGTTTCTCGAAGTCATCCGGTATTCACAGTCGGAGGACATGATAGTCGGCGATGCCTTCTACCACTCGATCAACACGGTCGCTACTGGCAGGCGCGGCGTGAGCGAATACTTCAGCAGCGCCGACTGGTTTGATGTCTATGACGAGACGATGAAGACCAGCGCGGATCGCTCTAAGGTCATGCTCCAGTATATTTGGGATGTGACGCTTGATGGCGCTAGTGATGCTGAGATTAAAGAGTTTCTGAAGGCGCAGAAGCCGCCGAAGCCGAACAGCATCCGAGCGCACAACGAGAAAGTCAAATGGGAAGCGAAGTCGCCAAATCTAGGAGCACACGAAGCAAGCCGCCATCTTAAAGATCTCAAGCATCTGATCATCGGTGGGTTCGGGTATCCGGCCCATTGGTTCGGTGCCGGTGACGATGCGAATCTTGCCACGGCTGAGGTCATGGCGGAGCCTACGCGCAAGGCATTGCGCCGGAAGATGCGACAGTACACCTATCTGCTATCCGATATCCTGCGATTCGTGATCGTCCAGAAGATTAGCGCCGGGAAGCTGCTTGGCGTCGATCCGCTACGGGAGTGCTTCAAGATCGATACGCCGGACATCGGCGGCAGCGACGTGGCGAAAATTGGCGCGGCGCTACAGCAGATCACAGCTGCGGTGACCATGGCGGTTGACAACGCTTTGGTCACAGAGGACACCGGACGGGCGATATTCGCGGCCATCGCCGGGATGACGGGGATCGATGTCGATCCTATCGCGGAAAAGAACAAACTGGACGCGGAGCAGGATAAAAAGAGCAAGGACGATCAGGCGAAACGTGCGGATGAGGTCATGCGCATGAATGCCATGCTGATGGGCGTGGCCGATGCCAAGCAGCCCGTTAGCCCGGGTGGAGAGGATGTCTAGGGAAAGCTTGTATCGCCAGCGGGTTAGGCTATCCGTGAGACGATGGCAAGAGGACAGGATTGCGGTGAACCGCGAGATCCGGGCTTTGCTGCGGCTGTCAATGGATGGCATCCGCTCTCAACTGCTGAGCGCAACCGAATGGGACATCTATCACGGCGAACAGGTCATGCAGGGTCTGGAACAGACGATCCGCAATCTGAACGATGACATGATCAGCGCGTTCCGTGACCAAGCCAATCGCGCCAGCACCCTCGCACTCGCGGGCGTGGACGACCCACTCGTCAGCATGGGTTTTAATGCCAGCATCTATCCGCACGCGCCGCCCGTGGCACATCTAAACTTGATTAGCCGCGTCTTGCCGAACCAGATCGTAGATATCACGACTGAGATACAGAAGAGCGTGCAACAGGTTTTCCAGCAAGTGCTTATGGGGGGGGCGAGCACGAGGGATGCGATAGCGAAAATCGGCGAGCTAGTCGGACCGCTCGACGGCCCGAGGGGGTTAATGAAGCCCGGTCAGATCATGCCTCGCGCAGAGGTGCGCGCGAGGACGATCTTCCGCACAGAACTTAACCGTGTCGGCAACATCACGGCCCGCGTGAGGATCGACGAACTGGCAGAAAGGGACGCCGGTATTGGCAAGCAATGGCTGCACTTCCCGAGCCATGCGCCTAGAGACAACCACGCAGCCCTGCACGGGACGGTAGTCTACCCGGCCAAAGGTGAGAAATTCGTTGTTGCGGGGATCAAAGTAGATGGCCCGCATGACCCAATGTTACCAGCCAGCGAAATCGTCAATTGCCATTGCAAGGTGGTCGCATATTATGATCCCGATGCGCCGGGTATGGATATGGACCCCATATTGGCGGATCAAGGTGCCGGGCTGGAGGATGTGAGATAATTAAATGTTGACAGGGAAATGTCGCGTGCTGCACTTTCGCCACAGCTAGCGACAGGGGCGGGGCGGGTTTGGCATTGGCTCGCTCCGCCCACATGAACGAGGAGGATCAGATGGTAAAGCGCAAGGTGGGTAAAGCCGGTCCGTATGGCGTCGAGACAGACGTCCAGAAGGAGAATACCCCGGAGACCGAATCTTCTGCCATCACTTCGAAGACGCTTGGCAATGTGTCTGTGAAAGACGATACTGTTCCGGACGGACCATTGCTCGGCGCATCCCAGAAACCGAACACCCCGTGCTTCGATTACGACCCCAAGACGATGCAGCCGGTGCTCAACGACGAACCGATCCTGACGGAAGTCGAGAAGAAGGGCGTTAAGATCGTCCTGACTGGCTACGGCAGGCAGATCTATTGTTGCACCTTGGACGATTACGAGGCGAAGTTCGGGCCGCTGCCAGTTGACAGGGCTGTGTACGAGCATTTCTATCCGCACGCGAGCTAACCAGGGGACAACTGGAAGTTAGGCGATGCTGTTACATCACCTGGTCGAAGCGATCAGGGGCAAGGACGAGACAGGGCCGCCAACCGCATGGCGGACGCGACTGATTCGGGCCGGGACATCCAAGAATCGCTACCGCTACAGCCTCGGCGTGCTGCATGAAGCAGCACCGCTATTCGAGGGCGTGCGTGCGCTCGCGCGATCAGATGAGGATCACGTCAAGGGCGTGGGGCATGCAGCCAAGAATATCGTCGGTTGGTTTTCCTCCCCGAAGCCCTCGCCCGAGGGCGTAGACGCTATCTTCAACATCAGTGAAGCAGCCGGATGGCTCAAGACCATGCTCTGGGACGCTTGGGAGCGCGGTAAGAAGGACATCATCGGATTGTCTATCGTTGCTGAAGGCGGCGGCGACAGTTCCTACACCCGGACCAGCGATGGGCTGGTCAGAGACGTGCAGAAGATTGCCAAGGTCCACTTCGTGGACGTGGTAGTCAACCCAAGTGCAGGCGGCGGGTTCATCGGACTCGCAGAAGCAGACGACCCAGACGGAAGGACCACGGTCATGATGGAGCAGATCCTGAAACTGATCGAGGCTCTTGACCCGGTGAGGTTCAAGGAGATCGATACGACCAAGGTCACGGAGGCTGAGGTCATCGCTATCCTGGAAGCCATCCAGAAGGAAAAGAGCAAGGCACCAGATCCCAAGCCCGCAGACCCCAAGCCGGACCCCAAGCCCGGCGACAGTGCGGCGACGATCATCGCGGAAGCGTTGAGCGGATTCAAGGCGGAGATCGCCGAGGCCAAGAAGGGCATGCTCGAAGAACTCGCCAGGCAGAACATGGAGCACATGGTGCAGGCCCTGCTGTCCGAGTCCGATCTACCTAAGGCGGCTCAAGATCGCGTGCTGGATTGCGCCCGGCGGTCGGATGACATCAGTAAGGTCACGGCCACGGAGATCCAGAAGTTCATTACCGCAGAGGCCGAGTACCTGAACCTGCGGAAGTCGTGGTCCGGGCCTGGTTCGTCCAGTCATGGCGTGTGCGTGGGTGCGGACAGCCTGGACAAATGGAAGGCATCCCTGTTCGGGCTAGTCGAAGGCGTCGACGAATATCCGATCAGCGAAGCCAAGGGTGCCGCTACCGTTCCCGCGTTCAACAGCATTCGCGAGGCGTATATCACGCTGACCGGAGACGATCAACTGACGTTCGACCTGGCGCATGCGCGCAACCTGCGTGAAGCGACAATACAGGTCTCCACATTCACCGTGATCCTTGGTGATGCCTTGCGTCGTTCGATGCAAAAGGAGTTCCGCAAGGCTCCTTACGACCAGTGGCGCAAGATCGCTGATGTGGTCCCGGTTCAAGACTTCAGGACCAACTATCGCCCGCAGCTCGGAGGGTTCAGCGATCTGGTGTCCGTCGCCGAGACTGTGGCTTACGCTGCGTTCACCACTGCGCCTGGGGAGTTCGTCCCCCGGTACAGCGTGACCAAGTACGGTCGCTTGCAGGTGATCACGCTCGAAGCGATCGCGAACGATGATGTTGGTCTGATTCGGCGCATGCCGCAGAAGATGGGCCGCGCAGCTGCGCGCACCCTGAACGCTGTTGTATGGACGCCGATCACGACCAACGCCGCGTTCTCCTATACCGGGACCGATGTCGATACCCTGTTCCATGCCAATCACGGCGGGAATCTAGGCAGTTCGGCGCTTTCCGCGTCCGCCCTGCTGGCCGCGCGGAAGGTCATGATGAAGCAGACGGAGCAGAACAGCTCTGAGCGCCTGAACATCGGGCCGAAGTATCTGTGCGTTCCCGTCGATCTGGAAGAGTCTGCTTACGAACTGTGCTACAGCACCGGCAAGCCGGTTCTCTCGACGGACACTTCAACCTCCAGCAGCATCAGCGACAATGCCGGTCAGCCGAACTTCCTGCGGAAGATCGGGGTCGAACCGCTGGTGATCCCGCATGCGACCGATACGAATAACTGGTACATGGCCGCCGACAAGGCGGACATCCCGATCATGGAAGTAGGCTTCCTCGGAGGCCGCCAGGAGCCTGAGTTGTTCGTCCAGGATCTGCCCAACGTAGGGTCCATGTTCGACAGCGATCAGATCACCTACAAGGTCCGCCACATCTATGGCGTCTGCGCCCAGGAGTGGAGGGGCCTGTACGGCAGCGTGGTAGCATAAACCAAAGCCTGTAAGGAGGCTGACATGAGGACTCTGATGACCCTGATGCTCGTCCTACTGGCCGCCGGTACGGCGACCGCGCAGCCCTACGAGTGGATAGACGATCTGAATCTTCCGGAGACGGGAGTGTATTGGGAGTACCTTGGCTATGCGGCAGCGACGGCGGACACGTTCTGGACGGTAGCTCCCACACTGGCCGCTGGTACGGCGAGTGCTGCGACCGGATATTACGCTCCGAAGTCCGTCCCGCGTGGTTTCGACTCCACAGGTAGTGTGATCAAGACGACACGCAAAGTCCGCTTTTTCGTGGTTACGGGGATAGGTGAGTTCGCTGCACAAGTGTATCAGAACGGTCAGGCTGCGCCGACTGCTGGTGCCACTGGTGTTGGATATGCCTATTATGATTCGAACCTGTGGAACAAGGCCGATATCGTGATCGGCGCTGGACAGAACTCTAACCTGTTTACGACCGGGTTCGCCGTGGAGTGGCCCGACACCCTGCATCTGACCGGCCTTGAGGCAGGCCAAGCCGACAGCGTGAAGGTCTATGTAGGGTACTAACTGCGCCTGATCATTTGCCCCCTGGGCGCACGTGAGCGGGGAGAGCGGTTGATGCGCCTGCTCTCCCCGTCTTTCTTAGGAGGACGCGATGGCGGATAATGTTACCCTGAATGCCGGTAGCGGCGGCAGCGTGATGGCGACCGACGATATCAGCAGCGTCCACCACCAGCTTGTAAAAGTGGAGTATGGCGTTGATGGCGATGCCAACATGGTATCCGGGACCAATCCCCTGCCGGTGGTGGTTAGCGGCAACGGGACGCAAAACCTTCCGTTCATCCGTTACCTGGACACGGTAGGAGATGGCAGCGGCACCAAAAACGCCGCCGTCGATCACTCTGGTGCAGCGGAGAGTTACCAGATCACCCCTGGCGCTGGCGTGATCATGCGCGTGCAGCGATTGGTGTTTTATATCCGCGATGGCGCGACGTGGGATTACGACAAGTACGGTACAGCCGTTGTCCTGACCAATGGTATCGAGATCCGCGTCTATGATGCCGGGACGCCAGCAACGGTCCTGGATATCAGCCACGCGATACCCATCAAATCAACCGGCCATCTGGCCGGGTTCTGCGGCAACATCAGCGCCATCACCACAAGCGCGGGCACCGATCATATGGTGTCCTGTGTCCTGGACTTTACCGCATGCGGCCAGGTCCTGCGTCTCGATGGAGACGCCGATGAGCAGTTGGAGGTCGTACTCCATGACGACTTCAGCGGTCTCGTGGAGCATTATTTCGTGGCCTACGGATACACAGAGAGCGCGGCAACGTAGGGAGGTGAGCCGTGGCGAACGAGATCCTGACGCCAGCACAGCACTACATCACCTTCAGTAACCTGCCGACAGATTTTATCATCGCAGCTCAGATGACGTCCGCCGTCTCCGCCGCCCTGACACGATTCGACGATGACCACGCGCGCGTGATAAACGGCGCGATCACCGGGGACGGCACGAATGCATACGACCTGAGCACGGACCTCGCGTCATGGGATGAAGACAGTTCCAGCGTTACCGGCGTCGAATATCCGTATACACTTGGCGAGGATAATGAACTCAAGCTGACGGATTGGTCCATCGAGGATGACCCGACCACAGGTATGACGCTCTGCTTTCCCAGCCATACGCCAGCCGCGACCGAGACGATCAAGGTCACATTCGTCGCGCCATGGACGGAAGCGACCGTCCCGTCGAAGTACATCCAGGCCGTGGCGAAACTGGCGGCATCGAACATGGCGCTGATGATCGCGTCGAGGATGGCGCAGAGCAACGAGTCCACTATCGGGGCAGACACGTTCAGGCACAATAGCGCGGCCCGCGACTGGCGGGATATCGCCAAAGACCTCGAAATACAATACAAGGAACTCCTCGGGCTGATAGCGGGAATCGCGGCATCGTCGCCGAAGCCTGCTTCAGTCGACATGCAGATCGACGTAGGCAGCGGATCTGGGTACGGGAAGGTCCACGATTATGCCGACGATTGAATGGACGAATCGCGCAAGCGTCATGTCTGGCCTGGACCGCTATCCGGAGATATTCCGCGAGGAGTTCACCCATGCGCTGGAATTGTCGGCTGAGTTGATCATAGGCGCGACGGTTACCGGGACACCCGTTAGCGATGGCATCCTCGCCGGGAGCATCCATCACATGGGTGCTTATCCGATTGCGGAGGGCTACGCAATAGGCATTGGTGACAATGTTGAGTACGGGGAAGTGATCGAATACGGCAGGCGGCCAGGATCGAGAATGCCACCGAGCGAGGCGCTTCTTCCTTGGGTCTGGGCGCACCGGCAGTATTTCTCCGACGTCGAAACGGAGGAGGATGCCAAGGGTATCGCCTTCGTAGTTGCCCGCAAGATCGCCACGAGTGGATTCAGTTCCGCGCCCGACGGGCCGGGCAAAGGCTGGGGGATGTACGAGAAGGCCATGGCCGCACAGGGACCGGCGACAGAAGCCATCTTCCGCAAGGCCCGGGATAGGATCGAAGCCCGATGTGAGCAGGTGATCTAGTGGCGGATATCAGCAATTACGCAGCGATCGTCGCTGCCGTAGCCGCGAAACTGACGGCTGGCGGGGCGCAGAATGTCTATGCATACCAGCGGCATGTCGCCGATTGGAAAGCCATGCTGGCCTTGTTCCAGTATGGCACGGGTGGCGCGGCAGTAATCCACGGTTGGACGGTGAGCCGGGAACGCGTGGATGAGACATGGCTGACGAACAAGGAAGTGGTCCGCGTCCATCACTTTAAGATCCGTGGATACTACGGATGCAAGGACAGCTCGGCTACGGAGGACACGTTCCAGAATCTTTTGGATACGGTGTCAAACAAATGGCGAGAAGAATTCGACATGGAGGGCACCGCTGAGCAGCGCACGCCGCTACAGTTCCCGATGATCGACCACCGTCTCTTCAGCGGTGTGCTTTGTCACTATGCTGAATGCACGGTCGCAGTCACAGAACGACTTGCAGGAGGTTCATAATGACCAGAGGGGTGACAGCACAGGCTGGCTTCGCCGCCGCATCGTCTTTTTCCCAGGCGCACCAGGCAGCGACGAAT
>Ga0180007_10005889_pt1 | contig 12189 bp, 13 predicted proteins | sample MM_PC_MetaG_FD_121122 | JGI IMG/M metagenome (GOLD analysis project Ga0180007, IMG submission 121122) | Groundwater microbial communities from the Aspo Hard Rock Laboratory (HRL) deep subsurface site, Sweden - MM_PC_MetaG | ecosystem: Environmental > Aquatic > Deep subsurface > Groundwater...
AAGTAAAATACCAACTAATAACATAGCATATCCAATAAACTGAGCTGCTGCAATGTAAACTGGAGCTGTTGGATCTGCCATTTTAGACAATCACCCCAATATGATATTGCATTGCACCTAAGATCCACAACAATAATGCACAAATAACAACTTTCATGAATAATGTTCCTCGGTCTTCTAAATTATTTCCCTTTTCATCTTTACCTGGCCATTTCATCAAGAAATAACCAATACCTACTACTGGAAGACCTAACAAAATTAAAGATACTGCAGTTGCCCAACCAGCACTGATTGCTAACAAGACGTTTACTGGCATTGCAACAGCCGAAATAGTTGCTAAGACTGCTGCAACTACAATTGCTTGGTTTTTCTTTAACCATTTGAAACCCCAGCCTCCGCCTTTACCATCTCCGCCCATTGCTGATAAGACTGCAAAGAAGACTGTAAAAATTAATATCCAAACTAAAATTCTGATAAATGCACCGACCATATAACCGCTAGATACTCCTAAGAATTCTAATGCTCCTGCTCTTAAGATCGTGTCCCAGATACTTCCGATAGATGGTGCTGCCAGAACTGATGGTATACTAACTAAACTAAGTAAACTGAATAGAACTAAGCTTAACACCCATCTACTTCTTTTCATACAGCTAAGAATAACTTTTTTGTTTATAAGGTTTTTGGCAATGCCAATTCAAAGGTTAGCATCAATTCACGAGCGGTACGTCATATTTCTAGAAAGATTACGGAGGGTGACGCCCCTTACGGGGAGGCGCCGTACTCAAAAATAACTTTGAAAGAGCGAGTCGATGCTAACCTGAAGAAAAATATCAAATCAAAAATTTAAAAGAAAAAGAGAAAAAAAAGTAAAAGAAAAAATTTACCAAAGCTTTTCTATTTCAGCCATGAAGCCTTTCAATAATTTAATTGCTTCATCTTCCGCTTTAATCGCTTTAGAAACGTCTCCATTGGTTTTATGTATCAAACTTCCCAACTTATCCCTCATTTCTTCCAATTGCGCTTGTGCAATATCAGGACTTGTTGTTTTTGGTACATGTTCTGCACCAAGATTCTTAAGAGGACTAGTTCTAGTTTTCATTCTTCCATCAATCTTAGTAAACGCAACATTAGCATCTTTAAGATCATTATCAATACCATGCTTCAAATGATCTAAAGATTCTTCATGTTTTTTCAGAATGTTAGCTTCTAAAGCTTCCAACCTTCTAACTTCCGCAGCATCGATTGCTTTTTCTTTCTGTAATTCACTGATCAATCGTTTAGCTTCCCTTTGCTGTCGGTATGTCCTTCTCTGAACTTGCCTGAACAGTTTGTAAGCATCATCAAAGTCATCAGCCACAGCATCCATATGTGGTGTCATAGCACTAACCCAATGATTCTTTTGAATTTCTCCAGCATCAATAGTATTATTGACCAAAATTATTGCATTATCAACTGAAGTTGGTATTTTGTCAAGAGCTTTCATCTCAGCTTCATCTCTAACAAATTGGTTCAAAGTTCGAGTTCTAGTTCTCTTATACTCACTTTTTAACTTCTTACCAGCCCACTCTTTAATCTTACCACCTTGTTTAAGTCCCCACTCTTTAGCTTCCTGACCACCAGGTCCAACAATCAGTTTGTAACCCAAGTAAATTCCTAAAGCAACAAGAACCAAGTACGCATAATTTGTTAAAGTATCAACCCAAGTTCCAAAATTACCCCAAGAACCACCGGCAGCACTAGGAACCCCAACTCCAATATTACTTAGATGAAGATTGATTTGACCAATTATCCAAGTAATAAATCCTAAACATGCCAACTTAAAAGCAGCCATTGCTCTTGTTTCTGTCGAAGTAAAGATTATAAACCAAATTGCTGGTGCGAGTACTGCTGCCAATATTACAAACGACATTAAAGTACCGTAAGTAACAAGTATTGCTGCTATAACTCCGCTAGGAATTGCAATGGCAGATATCAAGGCAAGAATTACTGAAATGGTAATTCCAATATTTTTTGAAATATATTGACCCAACGTGCCTGACAAAGCATAAAAAATTGTAAAAATCAAGACCGCTAATAAAATTCTAATAAATCCAATTACTTGACCATCACTACTGCCCAAGAAATCTAAAGAACCCCAACCAACAACAGTTTCAAAAGCATTACCTAAAAATTCTAACGGCGCAGCCATTACTGCTTGTGACATAACTACACCTAAAATTAGAAACATTAACAGAATATATCCTTTTTTCATTTCCAACACACCTCTTTTATGATAATTAAATAAATTTAAGTTACGCTTAAGAAGATAATTAACCTATTTAAATGTTTCCCAGTTCTAAACTATAGAAAAAGAAAAAAATAATGAATTTTATTTTTACCTTTTTCTAAATAGTTCGTGACAAAAATCTTTGTCCCCCACTATAGTAAAAAGAGTATAAATATCACAAGAACATAACAAAAACTAAAGTAAAAAAAAAATTAGAAAAAAATAAACCTATTCAACAAGAATACTTTTCTCTCTATGGATTCTAGCAAAGTAAGGTACTGCCACAATGTAATCTTCTCCAAAACCTGCAATGTCACCATCAATGGCTTCACAAGTCTTACGAAGTTTGTTAACAGCTCTCTTAAGCTCAATTAAATCTTTATCCTTTAAAGGTTTAATATTAATTAAAGCTACAGTGTTACCTTCTCGCAAAGCATCTAAGACAGTTTTTATGTCTTCAAAGTCTTCCATCACGTACGGACGGACGATAACTTTGCTTCGATCCTCAGTAGGAGCTTTATGTACTCCCACCTCTACATAACTTTCACCATCCTCCAGCATTTCTTCATCGTTGCTAGATGGCCGGGAAAATTTTTCTTTTAACTGTAAAAAAAAGTCTTTCATTTTGCACCTACCCTCACTAAGACTGTGTTAGTTGATTATTATTATTATAAATCCTTCAAAATTGAAAACTTCAAGGATATTTAAATGTTTTTATTGTGGAAAAACTATTACATTCTAGCTATTACCCAACAATTAAGTTCTAAAAAAAACTTAACAAGGCTAAAAATCAATTATCTTCTACCTTTCCAGCATCAAGACGGAAAACGTTAGAGTACGCCTTTTTACCATTACCGCGCTTCTTGTTAAATTCAACAACTGCTCGTGGTAACTTAAAAGTACCTAAGACGTTAAGTTTGGTTCGGACTTTGTAAGTGATAATTCGATGTTCTTTAGCTTCCAGTTCTGCTAGATTCCAAACAATTTTGGTTCCTTGCTTAGTGTTTAACACTTGTTGAGGTTTCAAAGTACCTAAATCTAAACTTTTCTCAAGGTTAGCAATTCCCGGGATCGTATCAGTAACAGTCAAATCATTAACTGGTTTTTTGCTTTTATTCTTAATTTCTAACGCAATCTTGATTTCATTTAATGCGCCTTCATTGCCTTCTGTAGTAATTACGCCTTTACGGATCACGATTGGTGACCGTACAAAGAAGTAAAAAATCAAGAAGGCAACAAAGAATATTGCTAAATAAAGTAATAATCGATAATTGTAAGTTGCTTGAACTATAGCAGCTTCACCGGGTTTTAATTCTAAATCCCAAGCTAAATAGGTATTACCATTTTCTCGGATAATGTCCCCTTCAGATTTTACAAATAATGCTTGGAACCCGTTAATTTGATATTTGAACTTTTGTGTATTCTCTGAATTACCGTCATTTTCAACGACGATACTCTGAAATTTTTTCAAGAAAATTGTTTCTTCTTCCAATTCATAAGTAAAAGGAGTTTCTAATGATACCACTTCAAATTTAACATCTTCAACCTTTACTGTTTCTCCATACATTTCAAAAGTTACGAACAAGTAATAATCCTTAGGTTGCTGGAACGGATCCATTTCAATAGTAAATTCTAAAGTTTTACTTTCTAAAGGAGCTAAATCAATTTCCCGTTCGGCATTAAATCCTTCAGCTTCACTTTGCAGTTTGATTACCAAACCAGACAGATTTAAGGGATTACGATTTTCAAGATGAATCAATACTGACTGAACTTCTTGAGGATCAATTTTATCTTCAATATCAATCTCGACATCAAGTGAGGGGAAATAACTTGGTTCATCCATGGATGAAAAGTAAACTTTCAAAGGTATTTCATAAGATTCGCCTAAATCACCGTCAATTTGTACATTAAGATAATAGATCCCAGGTTCAAAATCTTCTAACGGCCAACCCCTAATAGAAGTTGTATAAGTTTTTCCAGGTGCAACATTTTCAACAACTTTATCACTTAATGGATAAGGATCAATTGACCATCCTTGCCCGCTTGTTAAGGAATAGATTGTATAACTTTGACTGACACCGGCATTGTTAGTTATGCTTAAATTAAATTCAGCACTTTCACCAAAAGATATTGTGTTTTCAATAACTAGTGAAGTAATATCTGAATCTGCCAATGCTAAAGAGCTCAACAAAGAAACAAGTATTCCAATGATTATAAGTGATAATACTGATCGGGAAAAAGATTTTGCAATATTCATTTATCCACCTCTCCAAAAACCTCGAATGTAATATTTAGTCTAAATTACTATAGAAATAAAAGTTTATTCTATTTAAACTCTTCGCTTATCCTAAACTTTTTCACAGCGTAAGGTCCTTCTAAACTGTAACCAAGTTTGTAATAATAGCCCCTAACACCAATTCCAGAAATAACTACAATTTTATTTTTTTCGTGCTTTTTAGCAATCTCTTCAGCTTTTGCCATTAACTGTTTTCCTAGTCCGCGATGTTGTACTGAACCTTCTTCACCAAGTGCAGTTGCAGTACCATAAACATGCAGTTCTCTTATTAAAGCAGTAGTTTTTGTAATTTCCGGTCTAGAACTCTTAAACTCCTCATTGCCAAAAGCAGATTCTGAAGGAAAACGTAATCGTAAGAATCCGAGCAAATAATCATGATTCTCACCAGTATCAACTAAAGATATGAAAAATTCTTTACCTTCAGATGCTTCGTACTCTTCAACGTTAAGTTCAACTTTGTCCCAATTAATATCCCTACCTTTCGGTTCGCGACACCGGATACATTTACATTTTGGATTATACTTTTGCATCATGTACTGCCGAAGGTTGGTCATGTCAACTCCTGCTTCAATCTGATAACTCGGAATGTCACGCTGCACTCTTTGAACCCTACAATATTCTGGAATGAACGGTTTGAACTCTGCAATAAGTTTAGCTGCTTGTTCTGTATCCAATGGCCGGTAATCACCTTTTTTCCAAATATTGTATAATTCAGTTCCTTTAGTTACCATACAAGGATATAATTTTAACATGTCTGGTTTATAGTTAGGATCATAGAACAACTGTTTCATCCCTTCTAAGTCCATTTCACGTGCTTTAATTCCATCTTTCTCCACTAGACTCATTAATCCGGGCATGTAATGTGCTGCAATCTTAAATCCTAAATCTTTCAAAACTTTGATAGACTTAATTGTATCTGCTGCAGTATGTCCACGCCTGATCTTTTCCAAAACATCATCATACACAGACTGCACACCTAACTCCACACGAGTGCAACCCAATCTTAACATTTGATTGCCATGTTCAAGCATCCCATAATCTGGACGAGTTTCGATACACAAAGCCACACATTTAATTTTTGCAGTTTCGTTATTTTTCTGCATATCAACTAATTCACATTTACCATGCAGTTCACTTAACTTTGACTGAATCCGCGCAATTCGATCTTTATCTCCTAATTGACCAAATTCAACAGGCAATTCAAAAAATTCTTTGAATTTAACATAATCAAATTCATTATCAACATAAAACATTTCAGAGAAGTCATTCATTGCCTTGAATGCATATTTGACAAATTCTTCTTGATATTCTAAAGGAAAGCTTGGAAAAGTACCGCCCATTAAAATCAGTTCAACTTTTTCACAGTTATGTCCAAGAATAATATACTGTTCTAGGCGGTTAAACACTTGAAAATAAGGATCATACTTGTTTCTAATACCGCGCATTGTTGCTGGTTCTTTACCGGTATAAGATTGGGGCACATTACCAAAAGAACTGTCAACACCACCAGGACACATTATGCACGGTCCAACAGTTTTAGCGTGCGGGCAAGGCATTGGTTTAGTCATTATTGCTACTGGTGCCACACCGGAAATACTTCTTACTGGTTTGGTCACTAATTTATGTTTTAATTGTGAAATTTCTTCTTCTGGCAAATGCATTAAAATTTGAATGTTAGTAGGAATAGTTTTCATGCTATGTTTCAGGCACAGATCTCGTTTCAGTTTAGCGAACTGTCTTTCTGTAAAATCATTCTCTTTTAGTTCCTTAATAATTTCTTGATAAAATTCCTTACTCATTTTCAATTCTTGTTTTTTATTATGCATCCCAGTTACTTATTCCGGTTTCTAACTTTCTTTAAACTTACTTTCCCTTAAAGATCCTTAAAGATATTTTAAAGATACTGTGCAAATATTGCTCTACATACCTACTTTATCAAAAATCAACCATAAGTTTTATAAACCTTTCATTAAAATAAAACCAGATATGGTTACAAGAATAGGTACATGCCGAAGAAAAACTAGGAGCAAACTTAAACGGAAGCCCGCTGAAAAAGGTAAGATTCCTTTAAGTAAATATTTCCAACAGTTCGAAAACGGTGACCGAGTAGGATTAAAAATTAATTCTGCAATCGCTAAAGGACAATTTTTTCCAAGATTTCACGGTAGAGCTGGAAAAATTACTGGCAAAAAAGGTCGATGTTACGAAGTGGAAATTAAGGATGGTGGTAAAATTAAAACTTTAGTTGTTCATCCAATTCATATGATTAGATTAAAGTAAAATTGAGTTAATAAAAAAATAAAATGACCAATCCAGAAATTTTAGAAGAGAAGCCAATCGCTTTGGCAGAAGTTAAAAATATCATGAAAGATATTGAAAAAAGAGATGAAGAATTAGGTTTATTATCTCAGAAAACTAAAGAGCACATGGACGCTTTCGTGAAAATTAGTGCCAAAGATTACGAAAATTTAAGGAAAGGCCTAGAAGGTTTGAACTTAACTCGATTAAAAGACGAACACATTTCAAAAATTACTGATTTCTTACCAAAAGATGTTGAAGATTTGAGAGTTGTTTTGCAAGCATATCCTTTAACACTACCTAAAAAAGATCAGCAAGCAATTGTTGATGAAGTTAAGAAGATTGTTTAGGTTTTGATTCATCTAATTTTTTATGATTTTCTTAAAGTTTTTTAGGTGTAGAAAGTCTAAAACAATAAGCTTTATTAACTTAAAAGTATTTCTAGACAGTTCCAAGGGGTGGAAATTGTAAAATGGAAAGATCTAACGCAGAAGAGAATGCTATTATCCTAGACTATCTGAAAAATGGTTATGCGATGAGTGGCAACAGTAGTTTCTCAAAAGCAGCGGTAGCTCAAGCAATTGGTACTGAACATTTGACAATCTTAGAACTCGTTCCAAAGAAAGATGTTTTTCTGCAACCGATGCAAGAAGTTTACATTGGTGAAGGTAAAAGAGAAGAAATCCACCACACAAAAGGTAGAATTCCTTATGAAAAGCTTAGTTCTACTGCAAGAAGTGAACTGGAACACGCAATTAGTAAGGTTGTAAGTAAAAAAGAAGCACAGTTTATTGAATTCTTTAACAAAGCACAACCACTGTCATTAAGAATGCACCAGTTAGAACTTTTACCAGGACTTGGTAAAAAACATATGAACATGGTACTTGCTGCAAGGACCGAAAAACCGTTTGAGAGTTTTGAAGATCTAAAGAATAGAGTAAAATTATTACCTGATCCAAAGTCAATTATTATAAAACGGATAATTTCAGAAATACAAGGTAAAGAGAAGTACAGAATTTTTACTAAACCTTAATTTTTTATTCTACCAACGAAGTTTCCACTTCAAATCCTTTTTCTTTTCTTTAGCATAATCTTTCAGTCCTGCTTTTTCACAATTGTTTAAGAACTCCCGTGCAACCTTTTTTACCCTAATAGCATTCACTGAAACATCGTCTTCTAAAGATTGATAACGTAATAATATTTTTTCAAAGATTATTCCTTGTGATTCCAGATTTACTTGCAAAAGACCTTCTTTTGCTACAGCTTTTTCTTTCTCTAACTCCTGTAATTTTTCCAGTTCTGGAACTAATACTTTAACATCATGAGAAACTAATTTCAAGAAATCGACAACTGCACCTAAATCCTCAATAGGTTTAACTGTTTCATGTTCAGGAACCTTAACTAACCCAAACTTTCGCCAAATTTTCCAATTGTTAATTGCCATTCTAAACTTGATAGTTTGAATCACATAAAGAAATAAAAAATAAGCAAATTAAAAAAAAATAAAGAAAGTTTATCTTTTCTTCTTTTTAGCTGCAGCTTTTTTCTTTGCTAGTTTCTTTTTAGCTACTTTTTTCTTAGCTACTTTCTTCTTAGCTACTTTCTTCTTAGCAGGTTTCTTTTTAGCTACTTTCTTCTTAGCAACTTTTCTTTTTGCAACCTTCTTCTTAGCTACTTTCTTTTTCATTACTTTCTTTTTACCAGCTTTTCTACCACGAGCCATTTTTGCTCGGCAGACGTTACCGTTCTTATCAATAAAATATAGGTAACCAGATTCTTTCTTTACACCAACTTTTGCTACTACTTCCTTTTTGGTTTTTCCTTTTTTTCTCCCTGCTCTACTCATTTTAGCTCGAGAAACATTACCGTTTTTGTCAATAAAGTACAGGTAACCAGATTCTTTCTTAATACCTGTCTTTGCTACAACTTGGGCATTTGCCATAGCTGCACCACCTCACCTTTTTTTTTATTTTTTTATCTTTTCAGTCGAAGAAATCGACTTATTACTCGAATAGAGAAAATTCTATAGTATTTAAATCTTTCTACAAGTTGCCCGACGATAACATTTTTTGCTAACGTCTAGAAACAGTTAAATATTTATGACCAGAAGTTCTCACTAATTAAAAAGAAAGAAAATAAAGCAAGTAGAATTAAGTTCTTAGAAATTGTTTTTATAGTCGCTAAAAATAATTAATCTCTTTCAAATCCTGCCAATTCAAGCAGGGGAAATCTTCAACCATTCTTGGACAAGCAGTATTAACCCAGACATCAATGAAATTGAAGTCTTGCAATCCAAGAATATTAATATTGTCTGCAATAAATACAAATACCTTTTTACCTTTTTCTTCTAACTTAACTCTCAACTCTTCTGCAATTTTGCTTTGGTTCTGCCCCGGCTTTCTTGTAACAAGAACACCTATATTATCTGAACTAATCAATTTTGCAAGGAGTGCATTTTTTCTTTTTTTAGCCTTCTCCCAATAATTCTTGTCTAGTTCTTTAATTTCCTGTCCTTCATGAGCAAATGGATTGTAAATAAATACTGGTTTTTCATTACCGTATGCTAAAGCTGTCGGATGGAACATTCCATCACCTAAGTATAAGAAAGCATCATAATTTATTTTATCCTGATTAGTATCAAGATTATTATCCTGTTGTTTAATTTCGAACTTTTGAATATCACACCCTAAACTCTGGCCAGGATACTTGCTGTGCAAGCTCTGGAATAAGATAACTTTCTTACCATTTTGTTCCAGATAAGATTTTAATTCGTCTAATTGTTCTAGATACTGTAAACTAGCAGCTAGAACTAACTGCTCTGGAAGTTTGCTAACTAACTCTTTGGCTACATCTCCAGATAGATCTAATTTTCCTTCATACTTAGTCTCAATAAACAAGCTTTTCATCAGTAACTTTTTTATACTGTTTCTTTATATACTTTACTCATGGATAAATTTAGAAAGTGGTTAGTTCGTGGCACTAGGAAGATCAGAGATAAATACATGATGCCGATAGCTAAACTATTCTTGAAACTAAAAATTCATCCAAACTTAATGACTACCATTTCGTTATTAACTGGTCTGGCAGCTGCTTATTTCCTGTTTACTAATTATATTGCCTTCGTAGTTCTAGTTTTGGTACACTTATTTTCAGATGGGTTAGACGGCGTCATGGCCCGGGCAGCTGGTAAAGAAACCACATTCGGTAAATATTATGATTTAATCTCAGACAGACTTGTTAATCTGGCAATGTTAATCAAGATTGCCTTTTTCTTGCAGGATTATTATGTAGTATTAGTAATTACTTTCTTCCTGTTGACACAAGCATTGTATTTTGGCAGCAGAAGACAATTGCCGGTAATTTTTTCAAGGACAACTTGTGTATTAATTTTAGTATTAGGTTACTGGATGGGTCCAGTTATAATTGCCACTCTTGCTTATTTGACTGTTGGAGTACTATCTCTATATTCTTTGATAATGCAATTTAATTATATGATTGCTCGGGTTAGGATGAGTAAAGAGAAGTGAGTTCAAAAAGAAAGTAAAGAAAAACTTAGTAAAACAAGTCAAACATAATTACTACTTAAATCCTAATACCTACTCTTTCTAATTTTCAACCAATAAGCGATATGGTTCACTAAAATGTGTAATAAAGGGCTGATCAATAACAAGATTACAATCACTAGAATATCTGGCACATAAACAAATGCTGATAAGATAATAGCCCCTAGCACAAAATCTAACTGGTCCCATGGAATCCAAGGTTTGCCCGGTTTAAGACCTTTCTTACGTTTGAAATAACTTTCCACCATATCACCTAAGATTGCTCCCAGAGCTAGCAATAATCCAAGTAAGAAAGTATATCCACTATAATCTATCAAAACCCAATCAGCCATGAGATTATTCGTATAAAGCAACCTCTGGATAAAGAAGATTCCAGTTCCTAACAGTACTCCAACAATTAACCCACGCCAAGTTTTGTTCTTTCCAAACCATTTTTCATAGATTGGAATTCCCAACAGTGGAATTTTCCTGAAAATGACTGGTGCCATGTTAGCAAAATAAGCAGGTAAAAAGAAGTACAATGCTTTCAGGATAATTGAAACCATGTTTGAAAAGAAAATCTTAGGGTTTTTAAAGGTTTCAGGTTTTGTTAGGATATAAACTCTCTAACACTAAAAACTATATAAACAACCCTTAATAATAAAAACACTAAACCTATTGTAAAATGCCACCAAAAGTAAGAACTAGAAACGGAGAATTGGTAGATTTCGATCCAGAAAAGATTACTTCTGCTATTTTTAAGGCTATTCAATCAGTGGGTGGTAATGATTACGAGCTTGCTAAAGACCTTTCTGGCTTAGTACAAGATTATCTTTACATTGCTGATCAAGAAATCATTGACATGGAAACTGTTCAAGATACCATTGAAAAAGTTTTAATTGAAGAAGGTCAAACAAGTACTGCTAAAAGTTTTATTCTTTACCGACAGAAACGAAAAGAAGTCCGAGAAGCTAAATCTCGAGCAGGTATCATTGACGATTGTAAGTTAGGACTGAACGCCTTCAAAGTAATTGAAGCTAGATATTTATTGAAAGACGAAAATGGCCGGACTGTAGAAACACCAAAAGAAATGTTTGAACGGGTAGCTAATCATATAGCTTCTGCTGAAATCCATTTTGGGGGCAACGTTGAAGATGCGAAAGAGAAATTCTTCAGGATGATGACTTCTCTTGAATTTATACCAAATTCACCTTTGTTAATGAATGCAGGTACAGAAAATGGTCAATTATCTTCAGTATTTTCTTTGCCATTAGATGATACTACTGAAGGAATTTTCACTTCGCTAAAACATGCTGCAATAATCCATCGCCGTGGCGGCGGTACTGGCTTTTCATTCTCTAGAATCAGACCTAGGGGTGATGTAGTTAACAAAATGCATGGTGTGGCTTCTGGACCGTTAGCTTTCTTAAAAATATTTGACAAAGCTATAGGAGAGATTAAACAAGGTGGAAGAAGAAGTGGAGCCAACATGGCAATTTTGTGTGTTGACCATCCTGACATTTTAGATTTTATAACCTGTAAAGAAAGCCAAGACATCATTACTAATTATAATCTTTCAGTGGGAATTACTGAACAGTTCATGGACGCTCTTGAGAAAGAAGAAAATTATGAACTAATCAATCCACGTAATGGCCAAGTAGTAGGAAAACTTAACGCCAAACGAACTTTAGACCTGATTGCAACTATGGCCTGGAAAAATGGTGACCCGGGAATAGTGTTCTTAAACAGAATTAACAGTCCTCGAAGTAATCCCACACCTAAATTAG
>Ga0180007_10005890_pt1 | contig 12187 bp, 1 predicted proteins | sample MM_PC_MetaG_FD_121122 | JGI IMG/M metagenome (GOLD analysis project Ga0180007, IMG submission 121122) | Groundwater microbial communities from the Aspo Hard Rock Laboratory (HRL) deep subsurface site, Sweden - MM_PC_MetaG | ecosystem: Environmental > Aquatic > Deep subsurface > Groundwater...
ACCGCGCCGACAAATCAGGATGTAGTTTTTGCCGCTAGTATTTCTAAAAATGGAGGGGCTGCGGTTACGATTGTAAGTTCGGGCGACGCGGCGAATAATGTTTGGTTTGCGCCATCAAGTACAACAGTATTTTTCGCGGGACCGACTATGACTACGGCTTCTGGTGTCGCAGTTACAATTTTAGCGCCCATAATTGAAGGCAGCTATAAAATGTATGTTATTGATGTGGTGGGTAATTGTTCTATGGCATCAGCCGCGGCGTTAACAGTAGATGACACCGCGCCGACAAATCAGGATGTAGTTTTTGCCGCTAGTATTTCTAAAAAAGGAGGGACGGCAGTTACGATTGTAAGTTCGGGCGACGCGGCTAATAATGTTTGGTTTGCGCCATCAAGTACAACAGTATTTTCCGCGGGACCGACTATGACGACAGCTTCTGGCACTGCCGTTTCAATTTTAGCGCCGATAACCGAAGGCAGCTATAAAATGTACGTGATTGACGCGGCAGAGAATTGTTCAATAGAGTCAGCTGCGGCATTAAAAGTAGATGATACCGCGCCAATAGTTTCAACTGTTAGTTTGGATGTCGGTAGCCCTGTAAACGCGGGAAGTTTAGTAACTTTTACTATAACCTTTGATGAGGTGATGAATACCTCGATTGTGCCGATTATAAAGTATGGGGTATTGCCTCCGTTTACTGATAATAATATAATTCCTAAATTAGGAGCGGCTTATACGAATGGGTATATCATTGCTGATACTAAAGTTTGGGAAGGAACCGCAGTTCTGACAGTTGTAGGTGATTATACTATTAGCATAGCGGGAGCAGATGATTTAGCGGGAAACATACTAATAACAGATGATACATATACGTTTGCGGTTAGTCTTGGTGCCGCTAATAAGATAGTGTTTATTAATATCGCCCAGACGATTACCGCAGGTGGAGTATCAGGGTTATATACTGTGCAGGTACAGGATGCGTATGATAATTTGAGAAGTTCAGACGCTCTTACGTTAACTCTTAGTTCCAGCTCTGGGGAGGGAATGTTTGATACGTCTGCCGGGGGAAGTTTTGATGGTACAATTACTTCTATTACTACATCTTTGGGAGAAGGAACGTTTTATTATAAGGATACAATCGCAGGTATTCCGACAATAACCGTGGCGAAAAGCGGATTAACTTCAGGTACGCAGGCTCAAGTAATAAAGCATACGGTTCCGGATCATTTACGATTTAGCATGAATATTGCTGACCCGCAAATAGCGGGGATAAGTTTTGTTTTACCGGCTTTGGAGGCAGTAGATGTTTACGGCAATATTGCGGATAATAGCAATGGTTCGGCTGCTTATGAAGGAGCAAAGACGATTAGTTATTTTTTAAGTGGGGTTTCTGATTCTCCCGATGGAGAAGATTTTGATTCATGGGTAACAACCGATGTTGTTTTTACGAACGGAGAATCTACAACCGTATTAGATACGATACTTTATTATGCTCAAAATATTACGATTACGGCTAGTGTGCCGGATTTAACCGGGGTAAATGAAGTTTCTAATTTAATTACGGTTAATTCGGAAGCGGGAATAGAATTGATTTTTAAGCAAGTGCCTTCTTATAACGGTACGATAAATGTATCGTTACCGCAGCAGCCGATAATCGCTATTCAGGATGTGTATGGTAATCAGACGTTGGGCACGGATTTAATAATGTTATGGCCGGCAGATACTAGTTACTATCCTTCTTTTATGGCCGCGGGAGGGGAATTAGTTGCTGATGGAGATTTGAGCGGTAATCCCGTAATGCTTAATGCTGTAAATGGAGAAGTGCAATATAGTAATTTAAAATATAATACTGCGGTTAGTATTTATCTTTACGCGGAATCAGGTTCGTTAACTCCTGTTTTTTCCGCCGCATCAATTGATTTTTCGTCGTCGGCAACATCTATTATCGATGATCCTATCCCTGTAAGCAATTTTTCACTTGTTCCTACGAAGGATGATATATCTAATAAATTTGAAGTTCTGAGATTTACTATAGAGGATCAAGGCGAAGATGGGATTAATACGCTGGTGGATCAGGTTAAAATCGCTGTAACCGGCCCTAGCGCTTCTACTGATATTGCTTGGGCAGGATTAAGCTATACGGGCTTAGAAGTACCGATTGCGGCGATATCAATAACGAATTCGGAAATTGTATTTGGTAATGCTCCGAATAATAATTCCAGCGCTGATATTTGCGCAGTAAGTGATTCAAGCGCATTAGAAATTACTGTGTATATTTATATGCGGGATGGAACGCTGATTGCCGAAGATAAACAAGCTTATACTTTTGGAGCACGGGAAAGTTTGATTGGGATAGATACGGGTATGTCTTCACAGATGATGGGGGATACGGGGAATGTGAGTATTGTTACGGGAACAATAATGGTAGATATTATTGGTGATCCTTTTCAAGGAGGATTATTGAAAATAGAGGGACCGAGTACAGCAACTGCTGGCGCGATAACAGGGCTAACTATAAAAGCAGCTGATTCTAACGGTAATATTGATAAAGATTATATTGGTATTAAAAATTTAGTTTTTAGCGGATTAAATTCTATAGGAAGTTATATCCCTAAAGTGAACGGCGTTAATTTTCCTAATCGAGCGGTTGATTTTGCTGTTTCTCCCGGCGGGTCTTCGAATATAAATTTAATCGCTTATAAAAAAGAAATTGGTATGTTAATAGTTGGTGATACTGGTCAGCCGGCTTTTGGATGTTTGGGGTTAACGATAACCGTAAATGATGCTGGTCAGAAGAGGATTGCTTATGAAAGCGGAAATAATCAGACCGGCGCCGTAGATAGTACATTGGCGGAAATGGTGAAAGTAAAAGTAAAAGATGAGTTTGATAATAGTGTTGAAGGTGTAAATGTTAATTTTTCGATTACGCCTTCTGGTACGGTAACTAGCGGCAGTACTGATTCCGGCGGTTTTATATCAACTTTAGTTGCTTTAGGCGGTACCTCGGGTAATTATACGATTGAAGCAACCGGCCAAAAATTAGATTTTTCGCTTTTAACCGGTGCGCCGATAGTTTTTACAGCAACCGCGGTAGAAGCTGGTTTTTTGCAGGAAAGCAGCGGCAGTGGGCAATCCGGTGAAGTAAATCTTCAGTTAAGTCCTTTTGTTGTAGTTTTATTAGGGCTTGATGGAGTAACCCCTATTGCTAATGAAACGATAAATTTTACGGTTATCCAAGATCCTTCAGGCGCGGCAGCGGTATTATCCGCTTTATCATGTGTAACAGATAATAGCGGCATAGCGCAAACCACGCTTACATTAGGCGATAAATCCGGGCAATATATTGTAAGGGCGAGTTATCCGCCATTTACCTTAGATTTTGATGCCGTAGCGGTTGCCGCAATACCGGATAAAGTTGTACTATCTGGTCCAGGTTCAGTAAAAGCGGGAGAAATCTCAGCGGTATTTACTTTATTTGTTCAGGATCAATATGATAATAATAAAGCGGTTTCGATGGATACTGTTTTTAGTTTAACCGCGGCGGGAACTTTTTATGATAGTTTAATCCAGCCGATAGTAGAAGTGACTGTAAATAGCGGGGCAGATCACGCAGAGTTTTATTATGAAAATTCAGTAAACGGAGTAGACTTAATTATCGCTCAAAAAACTAGCGGACAAGCGCTTAATGATACAGATGATTCTGTTTCGATAACTGTTACGCCGGCTGATTTAGGGTATTTTACGGTTACTGCTTCGGATTTATCCGCTTTAATTGCTGGCATCGCGCGTAGTATTGATATAACAGCATACGATGTTGAAAATAATGTAAAAACAGATTTTATTGGTGATTGGAATATTATTTTTTCTGGAGCGAATAGTTCTCCTGCCGGGAGAGCTCCTACGTGTTCTGATAAAAATAATATTGATCTAGATTTTGGACAGAATACAAATCTTACCTTTACGTTAGGGACAGTTCAAACAACATTAAAACTTTATAATGTTGAATCATCGGTAATAAAAGCGGTGTGCGGAATGGGGACTCCCGATTCAGCTGATTTAGAACTTATCGTTCAGCCGGCAGTTGAAGACCATTTGAAATTTGAAAACAATCTTTCTTTTTCTCAATTAGCTGGTCAGGCGTTTGCTTTTGGAACGAGGTTAATTGTTTTAGACCAATATGAGAATATTTGCGAGGGGTATTCAGGTGTAAACGCGATTACTTGGGATTTAAGCGGGCAGGATAATTCTCCGGACGGGTTATCACTGGATAGTTTTACTAATCCGGTATCTTTTACTAATGGATATTCGACCACGGCTTTATCGACCGTACTTTATCGCGCGCAAGATACTACGATTAACGCGGTAGTTGTTGCATGGGCAAATATTGTTAGTGAACCGTCTAATCCCATTGTTGTACAGCCGGCGGCAGCGTCTAGACTGGAATTTATTCAGGGGTCTTGGTTAACGTCCTGTATAACTACACAGCCGCTTACGCCTGATTTAAAAGTCGCGGTTATGGATCAATACGGCAATGTTATAATCGGAGCTGTGCAGTATATTACTTTAAACGCTTCATTAAGCGGCGATCCTTTTATTCCGGTTAGTGAAGGTATTTTAACTGCTGATATGCTTACTGTAGGAACTATAGCGGGTGTGGCGGAATTTAAGAATGTAACCTATAATTATCCGGAAAATATATATGTACGGGCGGTAATTTCCGGGTCACCGTTTAGCGCGATTTATTCACCGCAAATAACTTTTAAAACCGCACAGGAGGCAGTTGTATCAAATATTTCATTGGGAATCGCGGGAGATACAATTTCTTCATTAGCCGGAGATTTTACCAGTAGAGAGTCAGTGCTTAAGTTTAACATTACCGATGGTGGAACTGACGGGTATAGAACAAAAATTAAGCAGATAATTATGAAGAGGTCAGCTGATGATACTACTGGCGGATGGTCTGATTATATTGCCGCGGCATATATAACTGATGGGATAAGTCAAAATATTGCTTCTGTTGAAGATAATCGTTTAATTTTTGGCAGCGGCAGCAATATTATTTATGAAGTGGAAAACACTAATAATAAAACATTCACAGTAAGTGTATTTTTGAAAAATTCGTTACCATCAGGAGTAGATAATCAGATTTTGGGATTTAGTTTTGATGCTGATTTAGATGTGGCGCTACAGGCGCCTTGTACAACTTTTCCCGCGGCGGACGCGATAGAAGTAGTAACTGCGATAACTGTGTTAGCAACGAATTTTATTATTACCGGTGACAGTGAAATGGAGGCAGGGGCAAATCAAGATATTATAATTAGAGCGGTGGATGTAGATAATAATGTTGATAAAGATTATGAAGGAGATGTTGCCTTAGAGTTTCGCGGCGCGGAGATTTCTCCTAATGGGTCATATTTGCCGTCATGCACTAATTTTAGCGGTATAGATGTGGATTTTGGGAACCCTACGGTTGTTTCTTTTATTCAAGGCAGCAGTAGTTCGGTTATTGCGATGATGTTGTATAAGCGGGAAACAGCAGTGATAAAAGCTAAAGATGATATGAATGGTATAGACACTTTTGATGAGAAAGCTTTAACTGTTACGGTTTTAGGCGCGGTGGCAAGTCGATTATATTGGGAAACAGAACCGATTTCAGTTGCAGTAGTGAATGCTCCCTGGAAGGATTTTTCTATCGCATTGACGGATATGTATGGAAATGTCGCGTCTAGTCAAACAACGGTAAAGATTACAATGTTGATTGGAGCAATTCCCGATGGAGCGGAAAGTGTTGTTATCGCGCAAGAAGGTATTGCTAATTTTAAGAATTTTTTTACGGCATTGCCTGGAACGGTGCAGGTAAGAGGTGAAGCCGATGGGGTAACATCTACTCCTTATTCCAGTCCGATAATTATTAGTGACTCTTATGATGTTACGATTAAAATTAAAGATTACACAACCGGTGGTAGTTTAACGGATATTAGTCTAACAGTTTTAAATGAAGGAATACCTGTATTTGAAGTCAGCGGTAATAGTCCATTTGAAGGAATTACTCTTCCTTATGGCGTGTATACTCTTTCTTTGGATAAGGATAAATATTTGCAGGAAAACATAGAAAAGAAAACTGGTTTCTTAGCGGATGGATTAGATGGGGTATATGATAATAAGATAACGTGGAATGTGATTATGACTTCTTTATCGGAAGCAAGTGCCGACTATCATGTGATGAATAGTTTTGTCTATGACGAAGTTGAAGATACGTTATTTGTAAGGATGTGGCTAGAGCGTAGGGGAAAGTTAATTATTTCAGATATTACCGAAGATATTTTGCCGGAGTATAGAATGATATTAGGCGAGAGTGTTGTCCATGTGTATGAGGATAATACGGTCGCGGCACCGCTGATTACTACGCTTAATCTTGTTGAAGATCCTAGTGATCCGGGCATTTTTTATAAAAAAATTAAAGATGTAATTGCTGTGGGTGGAAAAGTTGATTTAATCGCCGGTAAAAGTTATTACGCTAAAGGTGATATCGAGTATGGGAATCTGCAATCTAAGAGAATTTATCAAGGAGCGGTTACATTTACGATTTCGATAAGTAAGGCGATGATGGATGTTACTAGAAATGTGGAAATAATTGCTTTAGATCTTAAGTCTGATACTAAAGATATAAAAAAAGGTGTTTCTGATGTTATGGATAAGCTGGAAGAAGAAGCGGCAAATATTAAATCAGGTATTAATAGTTCAACTAGTACGATTCAGAATATCGTATCTCAGCAGACAAATAAAATTCTTTTGGCTACAGGAGAAACGTCTTTGCCGGAAATGATTGGGGATGTTAAAAACGAGATTCTAGCAGGGGTAGTGCCGCATGTTAAGTCAGGAATTTTAAATACACAATCGCAAGTAAAAAGAGGTGATACTTTAGTTATTCGGTATAAAGCGGATTTAGGGTTATCTTCGGTTAATCTTAACGTGTTTGATCCTCAAGGTGAAGTTAAGGTTGATGGCGTAAGAATGGAAGAAGTTGGAAATATTGGAGTTTATGAATATGCGGTAGAATTCAGAAATAGTTGGGGGATAGGTGATTTCAGTATTTATTGTTCTGAGCAGGATTATGGAACGATGGACGGGATAGTGATAACTGTCGTGGAATATGATATTAGAGATGTAGCAACCACAACCGCGGCTATTTTAGGAACAACATCTAAATTAAGTAAGTTCGATAAGGCAGCGAAAAATTTAGAAGGGCAAATCAGTATGGTGGAGATGGCGTTAACTCAGCTTGGCAGGAGTGAAAGGGGGAAAGATTCGCAAGAAGGGGGAACCCAAGGTAAAGAAGGGGAGGACGGTGTTTATGCGCAGTTGCTTAGTATTAGTAAACAAATAAAGGATTTAGGTGGTACGGATGATATTGATTTAGAAGCAGTTTATAATGTTGCTAATGAGAAAAAAAATGACATGATTTATTTAAAGAATAAAACTGAAGAATTAAAAGCAACAATGGATTTGTCAAAAAAGATGATGGATAATGTCGCGAATAAACCGATTACCCAGAGTTGGTATGAGTTTAGATAATAGATGACAGATTGCAGATGGCAAATGGGAGATAGATATAGTGTTATTTGAAATGTGGAAGTCGAGATAGCCTGATATCTGAAAAGGCTGCTTGCGAGAAATCGTAAGGGCAAAGCTAGCGGTCCTTTTAATAGGGGAAACCAGCTGCCGAAGATATGGGATAGGTAGAGGACCGAGCTTTTTGGATTATGGCTCGGTTTTTTTATTCTCCTATGCGAATACTCTGAAAAATAAGGCTTTTTGATAGGTAGTTCGTAGTTTTTCTCTACGAACTATGAACTCCAAGCGAAGAGGACTACGAACTCTTTAAGTAGTTTGTGCAATAAAATAAGGTATTTTTACGGATTTATATAGTATATATATAATGGTACACTTAAGGTGAAGGATAAGGCGTTGAGGGTAGAATGAAAGTAAAACTGTTAATAATTATAGCTGTTTTGGTGTTTGTGGGGGTGGGTTTCGGTTCTGCTAATGGGGAGGTTCTAACTCACAGATCAGCTGTTGTGTGGCGTCAGGACGGTTTAGGCGATTATTTGCTGCCGCAAGAGTTTTCTTTGAAACGATATGAATCTGGCGATACTATTTATACAGAAGGTGAAGTTAGCAGTATTACTGTAAATTGGAAAGCGTTTGGGTCGGTATTGTTAGAAGTTAGTTTTGATAATGGAATTAATTATGTTTCGGTTGTAAATGGGGTTCCGTTGGATATAAGGGGTCAAGGGTCAAGGGTCAAGGGGCATGCGATAAAGTGGAAGGCATATTTATTAGAAGAAGACAGTATTCTTAATGAAGTTAAAGTTACCTATTTTGATACTTCGGGTGTCATTGGAGGATTTGGTAATGAGCAGTTAAGCGGGTTTAAATATAGAAAGCCTATTACCATAGTTAAAAATGATAAAGGTGAATCTTTGTTTAATTATCAGGTAAAGTTAGCAGTTAGCCAATTTTTTTCAGATGACGCTGATATCCATTGCGATGGGAATGTGTTAGCAGATTTTAGTGATGTTCGGTTTACTGCTGCCGATGGATTAACTTCCTTACCTTATTACATAGAAAGCATAAGTGGCACAGAATTAAACCGTATCGCTTGGTGTTTTGTTAAGGTTCCCCAGATACCTTCAAACGGCGTAATTATTTATATCTATTACGGGAACAGGGTCGCTGTTAGTTTATCAGATGCTTTTGCGGTTTTTGATTTTTATGATAATTTTTCTAACAGCGTGATTGATGATGAAAAATGGGATATTAAAATGGGACCTCAAGGTAAAGCTTATGTTTATGACTCGGATCTTTTTATCGAAGACGCTCAAGTTAGGTCAAAGACTTTTGAGTTTAAAGGAGGGATTATAGAGTATTCCGCTAAAGCTGTTAAAGGGAATGAAATAGCGTTAATTATTCGTGACCAGAATTTTAGTTTTGATGAAGATACCGCTCAAGTTGCTTATTCTTCAGCGTTTATTGATGCTCAACATTGTATAGCTACTAGAAATTTTGTCCGTGAGAATATTGAAAGTCCGATTTTATCAGGTATCGAATATAATTATAGAATTATAGCCGATGACGATAGCATAATTTTCCAAAGATATTCACAGGGATTTATTGATAAACAAACGCAAGTTAGTTATAAAGATTCCGGGGGCATTAAAAAAGGATGTTTAGGAGTAAAAGCTAAAAATTCAAGCGGAACTGAAAACCTGACAGTTTATAAATGGATAAGAGTTAGAAAGCGAGCTAAAGTTATTCCTGTAGTGAGCAGTTACGCCAAATCAGTTGCTCAGGAAGTTGTTCATCTTGCCGAATTTAGTAACACAAAAATAAAAGAAAACGGTAACCTTATTTTATCGGAGTCAAGCGTTATTGGGAATTATGTTTCTCCCTATATTAGAAGCCAATTTATGATTCGTATTCTTATTCCTTATTATAAGATTAAAAATGGCGGGTCTCAAACAGTAAGATTTGATTTTTCTACTAATAAAGGCGCCAGTTTTTATAATGACTGTGTGAACGGCCAATACTATTACTCCTCGAAAAATGATTTCAATGCTAATAATATGTTAGGGTACCGTTTTCTTTTTAAGAACCTTAAAGGTAAGAGAGATGCTTTAGAAGTAGAATCTGTGACTTTAGAATATTCGCCGGGATACATATCCTTAGTTTATCCTAATGGCGATGAAATTTTATCCGGCGGTAGAAAAGAAAAAATTACCTGGTCAGCGATGGAGTATGATTCTTCTTACCCTATTAAGTTAGAGTATTCTTTGGACATGGGGAAAACCTATGAATTGATTTCCGAAGATGCGAAAAACACGGGAAGTTTTCTTTGGCGAGTACCTAAGGAATATTCTGCTGCTACCGTAGTAAAGGTGTCAGATTCTTTGGACGGAGATATTTTTGATATTTCAGATAAAATCTTTTCTATTGCTAGGGGGGTAACTTTGGCGAGGAAAGGGGAGTTAGGAAAACAACCTATTCTGTTTAAGCAAGATGCTGACAAAGAAGATAATAAGAAAGATGTGTTAGTTTCCGGTAATGAAATAGATTTAAGCGCGTTTATAGATTCAGGCGAAGTGATGAGGTCAGATGTTAAGAGTTATGAGCTGCTTGTTAAAGTAGAAGATAGAAAAAAAGGACAAGCGTTAGAAGACGGTAAAGTTCGGTATGAGGATGGAGAAATTATAGTGATTAAACGTAGCGGACATCAGTGGAGCGTTACGGAGAAAGAAAAATTTTTAGTAATAAAGGTTTATCTTACTGAAGATGAAGCTGCGCAAGTCATGGTAAAGAGTATCGATACTGGTTTTGTAGACGATGAAGGTAAACCTATATTAAAGAACAGAAAAGTTACTGTCAATATGGAAATGTTAGGATTAATAGGTAAGAGTCTCTCAGAAGTTAATAGGGTGTTAGAAAAGAACGTTTTGATAAAGGATGTTCTTAGTGTGGAAATCAAGGAACAGAAAGTGGAGCAAGAATTATTATGATAAGCAAAAGCTTAAAAATATTAATGATGCTTTTTATCAGCGCGGGATTGGTGTTATCTGTTTTCGCGGTAACTACAGTATCAAGATCCGTAGGAAATAAGACAGCGTTTTCTACAGGAACAGTTTCTGTAAGCGCTGACGGTTTAACTATAACTTTTACTAATACACTAAGTACTGATTACGGTAAAGGTGACGCGATAATAATTGATGGTGAAACCCGCTATGTTTTATCCCGTGATTCGGATACTCAGGTTACGCTTCAGACGGCTTCAACGAAAACCAGCCAATCAGGATTAGCTTTTTCGATAGATGAGGCATATACATCTCTTAATGCCTGGGGAGTAGGAGAAGCAGGGGATATTGTTACTGATAATGAAATTGCTGAAGCAGTATGTTACCCTATGACAGATTCTACCTTTGTTTTAATTGACGGATGGACAACCGGAATTAGTAATTATATTTATATTTATACTCATCCTAGTTTTTCTCATACTGGAGTATGGACAGATCCTGCTGATTGTTACGCGCATATTCTTCCGGTTGCTCAGCAAAAAAATATTGCAATTATGGAAAATTATGTACGTATAACCGGGCTTCAGATTATGAATCAGTATGGAAACCATTTTGGATATGGTCTTCAGCTGGGATGGCAGGGTACAGCAGATATAAGATTTGATAAGATTATTTTTAAAAGTAATTCAAGTGTTAATGCTACTAGAGGTGTAACGACTGATTGGACTGGATCAGGTACTTCAAAGGTTACTATTACAAATAGTATATTTTATGATATTGGATGGAATTCAGCTGACGCGGCAATTGCTTTTATCCATGCGGGATTTAATGTATATGTTTATAATTGTTTTGCTCATGCTGCTTATACCGGATATTATGATGTATCCGGAAATATGACTGTTGAAAATTCGATAGCACGCGCTTGTACATATGGTTTTTCAGGTTCGTTTCATGCTGATTCTGATTATAATATAACAGATGATGCCAATAGTGTGCCTGGGGCTCATAGTGTTAATTCAACATCAGTCAGTTTTGTTAATCCGGGCACTAGAGATTGGCATTTATTGACAACTGATACCGCCGCCCTTAATAGCGGGATGGATTTAGCAGTTACGTTTTCTGATGATATGGATGGTGACGCGCGAAGCGGAACTTGGGATATTGGTCCGGATGAAGTGGTTAGTGTTACAAATGTAAGTTCATCAACAAGTGACGGCAGTTACAGCTCAGGGTCAATTGATGTTACCGTAACATTTAGTGATACAGTAACTGTAACGAATACTCCGCAAATAGAATTAGAAACAGGTGATACGGATCGTCAGGCAATTTATTCTTCCGGCAGTGGAACAGCTATTTTAACTTTTTCTTATGCTATACAGGCAGGAGATACAAATAGTGATTTAGATTATACAGGAACGGGGGCGTTTACTTTAAATGGAGGAACTATTAAGGACGATAATGGGTATGCCTGTCTTTTAACTCTTCCTTCACCAGGAGCGGCAGGGTCGTTAGGCGCAAATAAAGCGATTGTCATTGACGCAGTATCTCCCAGCGTAACTAATGTAACATCAACAAAAGATAACGGAACATATACTACAGGAGAAGTGATAAATGTAACG
>Ga0180007_10005891_pt1 | contig 12186 bp, 11 predicted proteins | sample MM_PC_MetaG_FD_121122 | JGI IMG/M metagenome (GOLD analysis project Ga0180007, IMG submission 121122) | Groundwater microbial communities from the Aspo Hard Rock Laboratory (HRL) deep subsurface site, Sweden - MM_PC_MetaG | ecosystem: Environmental > Aquatic > Deep subsurface > Groundwater...
ATAAGAATAAAATGGGTTGGTTATAATATTGGAGTAGCAACTTGTTTTAATGATGCTTTAGAAAAAAGTTATGGTAATGAAAATAATATATATGACTACGTATTTTTTGTAAATAGCGATATTAAATTTCATCTCGGCGATATTGATAAGATGGTTAAGTTGGCAGAAGCTCGCCAAGATAAAGCTCTTATTACTGTGTGCGGGACACATGGAAAGCACAAAGAAAAGTGGGAGGGAATGAATCTCTCCCACGGCTTTGCTGCCGCTATACTAAATAAAAGTGCGTTTGAAGAAGTAGGATATTTCGATGAAAATATATTCCCTGCCTATTTAGAAGACTGTGATTATTTTTACAGAGTATGGCTTACTCGTAAATTAGGTCAAGTAAAAGGCGATAGAATTTCCGATAAAGATTCTCCGCTTGTAGAATGTCTTCTCTCAGGCAAAACTCATCACGAAGGAAGTTGTGTAATTTATTCCGACAAGAAGTTATACGAAGAAAATTCACGCACACATGGTCAAAATAATAGATATTACGTATCTAAGTGGGGAGGTTTAAATGATAATGAGGTTTATGAAAAACCATTTGATGAGGTAGATAGTTTAAAAATTACTTTAAATATGAGAAATAATCCTTATCCAGATTATTGGGATAGGCGTAAAGAAAAAGAGAGATACTACAAAAACTTGTGAATATATTAATAACAGGTGGTGCCGGATTTATTGGCAGCAATTTATTTAGGTACTTATCCGATCACTTTCCAAATTATACATTTGATATCTTAGATTTACTTACTTATGCCGGAGATATAAACAATTTAAATACTCCATATTCTTCTAGATTAACTTTCTGGCACGGAGATATAAAAAATTCTTCTTTAATAAGAAAATTAGTATCCAATGCAGATATTATAATTAATTTAGCAGCAGAGACTCATGTAACAAGATCAATTTATGATGATAAAGTATTTTTTGAAACAAATGTTATTGGTACAGATATACTGGTTAATGCGATTCTCCAAAATGGTACTAAATTAAAAAAACTTATTCATGTATCAACTAGCGAAGTTTATGGAACAACTAATTATGAATATATAAGTGAAAATCATATCTTAGAACCTAGAAATCCGTATGCCGCTTCAAAAGTTGGAGCTGATCGTCTAATTTATTCCCATATAATTACACATAATATTCCAGCAATTATTGTTAGACCTTTTAACCAATTTGGATTAAGACAACATCCGGAAAAAGTGATTCCAAGATTTATAACTTCAGCATTATTAGAAGAACCCATGACAATTTATGGAGATGGTTCAGTTTCCAGAGATTATATGTTTGTAGATAATTTATCTTATGCCTTAGAGAAGATTATATTAGCGGAAAATAATAAAGTAGTTGGAGAGGTTTTTAATATAGGATCAGGAACTTGTATTTCAATTTTATCCTTGGCAACTTTCATAAAGAATTACATAACATTAAAAACTAATAAAAAAGTATCAATAATTTTTATTAAAGATAGACCCGGAGAAATTAAGAAATATATGGCTGACTCATCTAAAATTAAAAAATTATTAGGTTGGGACATAAAAATTAGTTTAGAAGATGGATTAAAATCTACTATTAACTGGTATATTGAAAATTTTAATTGGTGGAAATCAAAATTATCTATGAGATATACTCCCGCCGAAACAGCCAACAGGAAATTACAATGAATAAAATAGAAGTATTTGTAAGACATTGTTTCACATCAATTCATGATAATATACGATGGAGTGAAGGAATTACTAAAGAACAATGTTTCAATAATCTTATCGAATCAGTACAAAATAATTCTGATATTAATTTTACTTTTTTACTTGATAATATTGGACACAATAATACAGAACATTTTTTAGAAAAACAATCTGACTATAAAGTTATACGCTTTCAAGGTGGAAGTGAGTACAAATCTTTTCGATTTATGTTAGACTATGTAAATGATTTAAATTTATCAAACGAAACAATTATTTATTTCTTAGAAGATGATTACCTACATAGATTCGGGTGGCCAAAAATTCTTCGAGAAGCATATGATGAACTAGATATTGAGTTTGTAAGTTTATATGATCATAAAGATAAATATATATTTCCTATGTACAGAACTTTAAAGAGTCAAATATTTTTAACAAATTCTACCCACTGGAGAGACATACCATCTACCGTAAACACTTTTTCAACTAGAGTTAAAACTTTAAGAGAATGTATGCCAACTATTCTAAAATTTGATGATATGGGTCCACCGGAAACCAGACCCTATGATCATTATAGATGGCTCGAACTGGGGAAACAAGGAAATATGCTAATTTCTCCCATACCTGGATGGTCTACACATTTACAGCCAGGCCTTGAATCACCAATTATAGATTGGAAAAGTTTATGCACAAAGTAAGCGATGACATACATATTCTTTGTGGAGGAGGCCTTGGTAATAAGTTGCCATCCTTATCCGGTGGAATAGCTGTAGCAAAATTTTATGAAAAAAATAATATAATTATTCATTGGCTACAAAATCATCAATGTGCTGCGAGTTTTAGAGATTTATTTTCTTCTGACTGCGCATCAAAATTTAATTTAGCTCCAGTAACTGTAAGAGGAACAGATGAATTATATTATGATGATTATAAAGATATTTTGTCAACATTACCTAATAGCGTTTTATATGGATTTGAACCAAACACTCATCCCATTTTTATCAATGTAAGAGAAAATCATCCTAGAAGTTTAATATCTTATAGGAATAAAACTATAGTATACGAATCTAATCTACCAAATTTTTTTATAGATCCCATTACACAATTAGATCTTTTTAAAAAACATTTTCAATTTAGAGAAGATCTAGTCGCTGAAGCTGAAAAATTTATTAATGCTAATAATATTTCAAAAAAAACTTTGGGAGTTCATATGCGCATTGGAGGGCCTGGAAATTGGGAAGATCCTAAATGTAAAACTAGTATTGAAGAAAATATTGAACAAATTTTATCTTTACAAAATAAGTATGAAAATGTATTTATTTCTACAGATGATTCTAATATATTGCCTACTATGAATAAAACTATAAAAAAATGTTCTTACAGATTAAGTGAATCTCCTACTCCCATAGGTACTACATCACAATATCTTACTTCAACTCAAGTACAAGGAGCCGTTGTTGATCTACTAGTTTTAGCACAAACTGATTTACAGGTTTATAACATTTACAGCACATATGCATTATGGGGAAAACTTCTAAGTGACCCAATAGGGGATTACACAAAATTTTTTCATAACGGATTTATGAGGCCCTTGTGGGGTTATTAATGAATAAATTAAGATTTCTTATAACTGCCCCAGGATATAGTCCAATCTGTGGAGGCATTGGCGTATTACATAAATTAGCACAGATACTAGCTGAACTAAAAGAAGAAACTTATCTTTTAACAACAAATCTTAACCCAGCAGTGGTTCCAAAATTTACATGGTTGAAAACTAAAAATACAATAGTTACTGAAGAAGATATTGTATTAGATAGCGAAGATCTGGAACAAACAATAGTTATATATCCAGATATCATTAATGAAAACCCACTTGGCGCCAAACATGTAGTACGCTGGTTATTGAGTACCCCGTGTAATGGTCGTTATAAATATGGAGAAAATGATTTTGTATATCTTTTCAATGAAAGATATACCATAGGAGATGCATTTAAACCAAATAACAAACCAATAGAAATTGAAGGATACTTAAATATATTTTATGTTGATTTTGAATTATTCAAAGATAGAAAAGAAATTAGGATACCAAATTCACAGTGCTATGCCTTACGAAAAGCGTGGCATAGAAAAGATATGGTACATTCCGCATCAGCATTAAATGTTGACCAATATGAAAATAAAGGAGGTCATAAATTTTTAGCAGATGTATTTAATAAGTACGAAACTTTCATTTGTTATGACGATCATACCTTTTTAAGTACAATAGCGGCGTTGTGCGGATGCCAATCTATTGTAGTTCCTAGAAAAGGACTTACTGCAGAACAATTTCATGCTCCTACTGGAACGGAAGGAGTAGCTTATGGATTTAGTGAATCAGAGTTAATCTGGGCCAAAAATACCCAAAAACTTTTAGTAAACTTATTAAAAAATAAAGAAAAATCTTCTTTAGAAACAGTTAAAAATTTTATCCAAAATATGTATAATAGAATAGGATAGGATATGAAAACAATGTACATAACTGGTTGTTTAGGATTTATGGGATCTTATCTAACTAAGCTGTGTTTAGAAAAAGGCTGGTATGTAAAAGGTATAGACAAAATTACTTATGCATCTAGACCAAAGTTGCTAGATGAGTTTAAAACATACCCAAACTTTACTTTTCATCAAGAAGATATTGCTAAACTTAAATGGCTATACGACTGCGATTATGTAATTAACACCGCTGCAGAAACACATGTAGATAACTCTATAGTTAGTAGCGATGACTTTATACATTCCAATATAGTAGGCGTACATAATCTTCTTGAACTTATAAGAGTTAAAACACAGCATAAAAAAACTCCCGTTTTTCTACACTTTAGCACAGATGAGGTTTACGGTGATTTGGAAAATGGATGTCATAAAGAAACTGATTTATTGAAACCAAGTAATCCATATTCTGCTACAAAAGCCGCAGCCGATCAACTAATTTTAGCATGGAACAGAACATATGATGTACCCTATATAATTATCAGACCAACTAATAATTATGGAATAGGACAATATGTTGAAAAGTTAATACCAGCCTCGTGTAAACATTTAAAATTAGGTAAAAAAATTCCTTTACATGATAATGGAGAACCTATTCGTAATTGGTTACATGCAGAGGATACAGCCAGAGCGGTTATCACTATAATAGAAAGCAACTTTATCAATGAAATTTATAACATATCTGGTAATTTAGAGCAGGCCAATATAGTGACAATTAAAAAATTACTCAACGAGTATTTTAAAACTGATAATGTCAATTATGATAAATACATAGACTTTGATTGTAAACGCATTGGGCAAGATATTAGATATTCTCTAGACGATACAAAGATAAGAAATTTAGGGTGGAAACCGGTAATGGATTTTGATGAAGAACTTCCAGCTATTGTTAAATATTACAAAGAGAATTTTATATGGTAATTTATATTGATATAGACCAAACTATTTGTAAAACTCCGGTAATAAACGGAAAACTAGATTACAGTAAAGCTGAGCCTATACAAGAAAATATTACTAAGGCCAATAAATTATATGATGGGGGGAATGAAATCGTATATTGGACTTCTAGAGGTGTTTTATCAAAAATAGATTATATTCCATTAACTGTAAAACAACTTTTAAGGTGGGGAGTTAAATATAATGAAGTAAAATTTGAAAAACCTTACTACGATTTATTTATAGATGACAAAGCATTAAATGTAAACGACTGGAAAAATGAATAAAGAAATATTTGAAGATTTAATAATCTTAGAAATGGCGAACAACCACATGGGAGATGTTTCTCATGGATTACGGATGATAAAAGAGTTTTCAGAAATTGTCAAAAATTATAGGAACAAGTTCAGATTCGCCTGGAAATTTCAATTTAGAGATATTGATACTTTCATACATCCTGATTATAAAAATCGAACAAACCTAAAATACGTTAAGCGTTTTAAAGAAACAGCCTTAACCAAAGACGAGTTTTTAACTCTAAAAAAAGAAGTAGAGAAACAGAAGTTTATTACTATCTGCACAGCTTTTGATGAAAATTCAGTTAATCTTTTAAGTGAATTAGATTTCGAAATAGTAAAAATAGGGAGCTGTTCATTTACTGATTGGCCACTATTAAACAAAGTAGTAGAGTTAGATAAACCAATTATCGCTTCTACTGCCGGAGCGACTTTAAAAGACATCGACAATGTTGTAAGCTTTTTCTTACATAGAGATAAAAATTTTGCACTTATGCACTGTGTAGGTGAATACCCCACACAAGATAACCATTTTCAATTAAATCAAATAGATTTACTAAAAGAACGATATGCAGATATACCAATAGGTTTTTCAACACATGAAAGTCCAATCCCAAAGTTTACTGAACCCATTCATCTTGCTATCGCAAAAGGAGTAAGACTCTTTGAAAAACATGTCGCCGTGTCTACAGATAGATACCCAAGTAATGCCTACTCAGCAGAGCCACATGAACTAGAAGATTGGTTATCTAAAGCTTGCAGCGCTTTAGAATTATGTGGAGTTGTAGGCCAAAGACACATACCAACTAAGAAAGAACTGAGTGATTTAAGACAGTTTCAACGCGGAGTATTTGCTAAAAATAAGATAAATTCCGGTGAATACATAAGCAGAGATGATATGTTTTTTGCATGGCCAAATGAAGAAAATCAGTTAGTGGCTAATGATATTTCAAAATATAAAAAATACAAAGCAACAACTAGTATAGACATAAATAAACCTATTATGTTACAAGATGTTGAAATAACTGAAACTCGAGAAAAAGTTTGGGACATCGTTCAAGAAATAAAAGCCTTTGTAAAGAAAACAGGAGTCGTTGTGCCTGAAGGACTTGATTTAGAAATTTCCCATCATTATGGTATTGATAAATTTCACGAATATGGTTCAGCGATGTTTACTGTTATAAATAGAGACTACTGTAAAAAATTAATTATAACTCTGCCAGGACAGGCACACCCCGCACAATTTCACAGAAAAAAAGAAGAAACTTTCATCGTATTATCCGGAGAAGCTGAATTATTAGCAGGAAAGGATTCCAAAACTTTGAAAGTAGGGGATGTTTACACAATAAAAGTAAATACCCCACACACTTTTTCAACAAGAACTGGCTGTATAATAGAAGAAATCTCTTCTACACATTATAAAGATGATTCATATTATATAGATGAAAATATAAATAAGACTAAAGATAGAAAAACTTATGTAACATACTGGAATGATTAATGATTAAAGTATCAGACTATATAGTTAATTTTATAAAAGAACAGGGGGTTAAAGATATATTCCTACTCCCCGGCGGAGGTTGTATTCACATAATTGATTCCATAGGAAAAAGTGACCTTAACTTTATTTGCAACCTTCACGAACAAGCCTGCAGTATAGCTGCCGAAGCTTACTCACAATACACAAATAACTTGGGAGTTTGTCTTGTAACATCTGGACCTGGGGGGACAAACGCTATAACCGGATTAGCATCTGCGTGGTTGGACTCTATTCCGGTTTTATTTCTATCCGGACAAGTTCAATCGAAAGATATGATAGGTGCTAGAAAAATTAGACAAATGGGTTTCCAGGAACTAAATATAATCGATATCGTAAGACCTATTACTAAATATGCACATACTGTCTATAACCCTCTAGACATAGAATACCATTTAAAACAAGCTTTACACTTAGCAAAAACTGGAAGACCAGGACCAGTTTGGTTGGATGTACCACTTGATATACAATCAGCGGTAATTGATGAAAATGATTTATTGGCATTGTATGCCATTAGGACCAGGAAAAAAACATACGCCACAGATTTTTATACACAAGGAATTATTAATTCCATAAATGAATCAACTAATCCAGTTATTCTAGCAGGAAATGGAATTAGATTATCTGGAGCCGTAGACAAGTTTTTAGAATTATGCGATGTTTTACAAATTCCTGTTTTAACCACTTGGAAAGCTGCTGATTTCCTTGAAGAAGATCACCCCTTATTTATTGGACGTCCGGGGGGAACTGGGCAAAGAGGCGCTAACTTCGCCCAACAAAATTCAGATCTTATCCTGAGCATTGGCGCACGATTAGACTATGGGCAAACAGCCTATCAACCAGAAAATTTTGCAAAAAATGCTGTTAAAATAGTAGTCGATATAGACAAGAGCGAAATATTAAAACTCAACACAAATATTGATTACGCAGTAGAATCAGATGCAGAGGTATTTATAGAAACTCTACTAAACAGAAAAGATGAAATAAAAACCAACTGTAAGCCTTGGTTGAAAAAATGTAAAGAATGGCAAAAAAAATATCCTGTAGTATTGCCAGAATATGAAAAAGAATCTAATGTAAATATCTATACATTTGTAGATAAACTCTCTGATATGCTTCCAGAAAATTCAAATATTGTTTTAGGAAGTTCTGGAAGCGCAAGTGAAATAACACTTCAAGCTTTCAAGGTAAAAAAAGGTCAAAGAATAATAAACAGTCCAGGACTTGGGTCTATGGGATTCGGACTACCGGCTGCTATTGGGGTATGTGTTGCTAGTGGAAAAAAAGAAACCATTTGTATAGAAGGTGACGGAAGTTTTGCTATGAATATACAAGAATTAGAAACCATTTATAGAGAAAACTTACCTATCAAGATATTTGTATTGAATAATAATGGATATGCATCTATTAGAAGAACACAAGAAAACCATTTTGATGGAAGATTAACTGCTTGTGATGATACATGTGGGTTAACTTTACCAAATATCAGAACAAACGCCAACGCATATAGGTTGGACTACTTTCGTATATGGAACAACACGGAACTAAAAAATACTATTAAAAGAACTATAGAATCACCTATTTCGGTTATATGCGAGGTTATGATATCGCCAAATCAAAAAATACAACCAAGAGTCTCTGTATATAAAAAAGAAGATGGAAGTTTTGCCGCAAGACCTATAGAAGATATGGAGCCTCTTTTGGATAGAGGTGAGTTTAATGAAAATATGATAAATGAGTAAGAAGATATTAATTACTGGAGCAAACGGTTTTATCGCAAAAAATCTAAATTCATGGCTGTCTTTACTTAATTATGACATAGATGCCTGTGATAAAAATAAGCTAGATCTTTTAAATGAAGTAGAAGTTTGCAATTATTTAAAAAGTAAAAAGTTTGATGTAGTAGTAAATACATCAACATATGATGCGGCTCCAGCTCATTCTACAAAAGATCCCAACATGGTTTTAAATAATAATTTGAGGATGTTTTTCAATCTTACCAGGTGCAGTAACCTATATGGAAAAATGTTATACTTTGGGTCAGGAGCTGAATTTAACAGAAATTTTTGGACTTCTAGAATGACTGAAGATTATTTTGATAAGCATGTTCCGGAAGATCAATACGGATTTTCTAAATATGTAATGACAAAATATTCTTTACAAACTAATAACATTTATAATTTCAGACTATTTTGCGTATATGGACCGTACAATGATTTTAGAACCAGGTTTATTGAAAATGCCATTAATAGAGTAATCCACGATTTAGGTATCCTTATTAAACAGAATAATAAATTTGATAATCTTTCTGTTTATGACCTGTGTAAAATCATTGTGTGGTTTATTGAAAATGATCAAAAATATAAAGTCTACAATATTTGTTCAGGAGAAGCATATACATTTGATCAGATAGCGGGATGGTTGTATGGAATAGCAGGTAAATCAAATCGCTCGTTTATACAAGATGAAAGTGGAGTTAATTATAGCGCTAGTAACAAAAGAATACTTGAAGAACTCGGTAAAGACTTTGAATTTGTTTCTATGTATAATGGACTATTTGGACTCTATGACTGGTATTTAAAAAACCCGATTAATAAGAAATTACTACAAAAAATATAGAAAAGAGACTTTAATGATCGTTCATGAGCTTTATGAAACTGAAAAACTGGATATTCTAAAATCCAATAAACCGTATGTTTATAAAAAATGCTTACTCTTTAATGAAAAATTAAAGCGTGGTGAAAGTATAGCCATAATTCAATTTCAATATAATTTTATTTGTAATTTTAAGTGCCAACATTGCTCTATAAAAAGATTTCGGGGATCATTTAAAAATAAAACAAAATTTACATTAGATGACGTTAGAAAATTATCTAAAGAAGCTGATGAACTTGGTTTAGCTCGTTTTGTAATAACTGGAGGAGAACCCTTAATATTTAAAGATTTTGATGACGTTGTAAAAGCAATTGATCCTCAAAAATTTTATATTAATGTAGACACCAATGGGTGGTTTCTTGATGACAAAAAGGCCAAACATTTAAAAGATATAGGAATAGATAGAATTCAATTAAGCATAGACAGTTTAGATCCTAAAGAACATGATGATTTTAGAAAAGCCCCAGGATCTTTTGATAGAGCTATAAAAGCAATAAAATCATCTAAGGACGCCGGATTAGATTTATTTATACAAACAGTTGTTACAAAGTCAAGGTTATATTCTCAAGAGTTTTTAAATTTTATTAAATATTTCAATGATCAAGATATAACAGTATTCGTAACTTATGCAAAACCTGTTGGCGAGTGGGAAGGTCACTTTGAAGATTTAGTTAATCATGAAGATACCGATTATTTTCGTGAACTAGAAAAACAACATAATATATGTACACATCTTACTCCTGCTTACGGAAGAGACTTGGGGTGTATAGCTGTAAAAGGTATGATTTCTATAACACAATATGGAGATGTTTTACCATGTCCTTATATACATGTATCATTGGGAAATGTATTCAAAGAACCCTTAAAAGATATTATACAAAAAGGTCTAGATATTAAATTTTTTGGTGAGTATGCTGATGTGTGTTGGATAGCAGAAGATCAATCTTTTATTAATAAATATATAGTTGAAAAAGTATACGATAAAAAACTACCAGTACCTTATAACGAAGTCTTTACTGATGAAGACAAAACTGTCACTCCCTTTAATAAATCTATGAAAAAAAATAATAAAATATGAGCAACATGAACAAATATAAATGTAAAATATGCGGTGACAACTTAATTAAAATTATCTCATATGAAACACAACCAAAAACAGCACAATTTCTTCCAACAGAAGAAGAGAAAGTAGATAAATCAGGAATTAGGTATGATGTGTGTGAGTGCATTGGATGCGGAACAGTCCAAATTCCACATAACCCGGTACATTACTACAATAAAGCTATTGCTTCTGACCCGTGGAACAAAGATCCTTTCAGAAAGAAACAACGAGAAAACTTCATTAATGAGTTTAATTTACAAAATAAAAAAATTAAACGAATTACAAAAGAACCAAAGAAAGACAAATACAATGCTTTTCTAATGTTTAATTACCTAGAACACTTCCCAGAACCAGTGAAAGTTTTAAAACAAATATATATTAATTTAGAAGACCCCGGTGCCGGAATTGTTGAAGTGCCAAATTTTAACGGTATAATTAAAGAAAGAATATTTGCTGAATTTATCATTGATCATTTGTTTTATTTTACAAAGAAAACATTACAGTTGATATGCGAATTAAGCGGCTTTGAGGTTTTAAGAATTGAAGAAATATGGGAAGGAGCAAGTTTATCAGCAACAATTAAAAAAAGAAAACTTTTATCTCCAACTCCCTTTAAAGAAAATGAAAAACAGCTAATTGGGGATATAGATGATTTTATAGATAAATATGATTCAGTTGCCATATACGGTGCAGGACACCAAACACTAATGATATTATCTATGATAAAAAATATAGATAAAGTTTTATATATAGTTGATGATTTTAAAATTAAACAAGACGCATTTACCCATATAAGAGCAAAAAAAATCGTCCCAAAAGAACAGTTAATAAAAACCCCAGTAGATGCAATAATTGTAATTGTTGGGTGGCAATATAACTACATACTCAAAAAAATTAATGAATTAGGACTAAATGTTAATCTCGCTGTGATAAAAAAAGCTACATTAGAAGAATGTTCTATTGAACATTGGAAAAACGTACATGAATAAAAAAGAACAAATATTACAATTAATTTCAGAATACATTTCTGAAACAACACATCCTTGGAAAGAAGGAGATTGGGTTCATTACGCTGGCCCAGTTTTTGATGATAAGGAATACATTGCGGCAATAAGTTCTTTGCTTGACAAATGGCTTATCTTAGCAGATCAAGGATTAGAATTTGAAAGACAGTTCCCAAAATTTCTGGGTAAAAAATACGGTGTTTTGGTTAATAGCGGTTCCAGTGCTAATTTGCTGATGATGGGGTTATTCACTTCCAAGTATTTAAAAGATAAGTACCCAAAAAGAACAAAAGTTATAACACCAGTTTCGTGTTTTCCAACAACTATAAACCCAATATTATTCTATGGATTCGAACCAGCGTTTGTTGATGTTGAATTACCAAATCTAAATCTAAAT
>Ga0180007_10005892_pt1 | contig 12180 bp, 14 predicted proteins | sample MM_PC_MetaG_FD_121122 | JGI IMG/M metagenome (GOLD analysis project Ga0180007, IMG submission 121122) | Groundwater microbial communities from the Aspo Hard Rock Laboratory (HRL) deep subsurface site, Sweden - MM_PC_MetaG | ecosystem: Environmental > Aquatic > Deep subsurface > Groundwater...
CGCTGATATTTTTAATCTCTTCGATCTTCATTTTTTTCTCCTTTATCAAATGGTGTGTCTTAATAGTATTTTTTCAAATCCCGCTTATTGATGAGTTGTTGTGCCATGGGAACAGCCAGGGTCGGGTTCAACGAGGTGGCGCAATGGGTGGCTGACCCAAGAGACACACCATCCACATGGGCTTTTTCATGAACCTTTGTTTTATCTAACAGCCTGTCAATGGCAATTCCTGCCAGTTGTCAGGTGGTACGGCCAGTCCAACCCACTCCCCTTCTTTCATAAGCTGGAACGGCCGATGGAAAGACTCGGGCACTTTAACGCCGTCTTTTTCCAGCACCACCCCGATTTCATCCCCATCTTTCATGGTGGGCCACACTTCTTTGATGGCAAGGTTCCTGGCTTCCTTTAAAATGAGACCACAGGTTTTTCTGTTAAATTCTGCATATTTTTCATTTTCAAGTATTTTTTCGCTTTCCAGCTGTTCCCAGATAACGAAATCAATATCACGCGTATCAGCAAGTTGTTGCGCCATGTCTTTTTTTCTCCTCTTATAGGGGGCTTAGTATGGTGAAAGCCTCACACCGGACTGCCGGATCATCGGATGATCCACTACGTTTTCTATTTTATTGCCGAACAGGTAAACAATCAGTTTTAATTGACGCAGACTATCTTCATATTCCTTTGCCGTCATCACTGGATGGTTCCTCCTCATCATTTATGTTTCTGTAAATTTCAGAATTCCGGATTCACCAGTAATTGCATTGATGTTTTTTGAACCGGCAATACAGGATCTGCTGCCAGTCAGGATGACATTCGGCGAACTCAGCTTATCTGGTTCGTGTGAGAACTGACGTCTGGCATCACATTTTTCAGCATTTGATTCGATGACAAGGTCAGTGCCTGCCTCACAATTACACGGTATCTGTTCCATTCAATACAGTCTCCATTGAATTGCGGCAGGCGGTTTCCAGGCCAGAGGCCTTTAATTGATTCCCTCTTTAAAACTCAGAAAGGCGGGTCAACGCCCCTGCCGCGCGTCACTTATCCGGTGACGTCAGCTTTCCTATATATTTCTCATCCCTGCAACCCAAGGCTTTAAGTGCGAACAGGAAAAGGGTATCAATAATTTCATTGACAGACTTGTCACCACCTGGTTTGTACCAGACCCTGGCCCGGGCAATGATTGAAGAAATGGCAAAAGAAGCCATTTTCACGTCTGTCTGTTCAAATATACCGGAATTGATTCCTTGCTGGATCACGTGCCTTAAAATTTGGTCGTACGCATCCCGCTTTTCAATAATGACCCGCTGATGACTTTTATTCAGGCTTCTTAAACTTGCATCAAACAACACCCGCGAGGTGCGCATCCTTCCCAGTGTCACCTTGCCGTGGGATTCGAAAATAGCTTTGAGCAGTTCAACCGGATTTGTCTGATTGTCATTTTCGAATTCTTTGATCGGATCGATAATGCCTTCCATTTCCTGGCTTAGAATTTCAAAGAGAATCTCTTCCTTGCTCGGGAAAAAGTTATAAATATTGGCAGGTTCACACCCGTAAGCAGTTGCAATGTCCTTAACCGTTGTATTGTGATAGCCTTTTTTTCCAAAAAGTGCTCTGGCCTTGGACATGATCGTGTTCCGAACGCGGCTTGGTTTTTTGGGTTTGTTTTTTTTGGGTTTTGCCATTTTTATTTTTCTTTGTATGGTATCGAAAGTTTCAATAAAGCGATTGACTGACAACCCTGGTGAATTCTGTTCATATAAATAACAGCCATGAACCATTTTTTACTGCTCTTTTATAGATACCCTCAAAAACCGAGTCAAGCTTTTACCGTTTCAGTCCCGATTCCCTGACACCATGTCAACAGACAGAAACGCTCATTGTCCATTTCATTTCCATAAATTTTTTAGATTAATTACTATAATTTATATTAACGTCGTTAATATAAAATGAATAATATCCTTATAAATAGAGATCTTTAGAATGTCAATAATTTTTTTATAATTTATACAAAAAAATTATAATATGCAAATTGAGGTAAGAAACAATCGGCAAAAAAGACCGATCTTTTAAAAGAAATTGATAAGAAGCTTGAGCGGGTCCAAACCATGAAATAGATAAAACCCAACGATTAATTCTTCGTGAGGCGACTTTTAGAGCATATGAATATTTTTTTTACAACCTCCTGTTTAAAAAATTAAAAATAGCGTATATTGGGTTTAATATTTTTTTCAGGATATACCAACCAGAACCAAATCACCTTCAGAAAGGAGGAGACGATGTCAATTATTACCATTTCAAGAGGAACCTACAGCAGGGGAAAGGACGTTGCCGAACGTCTTTCAAAAGCACTAAATTACGAATGCATTTCTCGTGAAATTATTATTGAAGCGTCAAAAGAATTCAATATCCCGGAAATTAAACTTGTCCGGGCTCTGCATGATTCACCGTCCATCCTTAATCGCTTCACCTATGGCAAGGAAAGATATTTGGCTTTTTACCAGGCAACTTTTTTGAGACATCTGCAGAATGACAACATTGTCTATCACGGTCTGGCAGGCCATACCCTTGTCAGAAATATCCCCCATGTATTAAAAGTGCGTATCATCGCGGATCTGGATTACCGTATAAAAGAAGAGATGAAGCGTGAACAGATTTCAGCTGACCAGGCCCGCCATATCCTGGTGAAAGATGACCAGGAGCGCAGAAAGTGGACCATGTTCGTCTTTGGAGCCGATATCTATAACCCGGAACTCTACGATTTGACAGTTCATTTGGTAGACATGGATGTGGATGACGCAGTGTCCCTTATCCTTCATACGATTCAATTCCCCTGTTTTCAGACGACACCGGAAAGTAGGAAAAAGCTGGATGACCTGGTTCTAAGCGCTCAGATCAAGGTGGCTCTGATAAATGAATATCCCGATACCATCGTCACCTCTGCTGGTGGTGCCGTTAATGTCGCAATTCGAGGGATTGCCGGCAACGAAGAGAAAGTCATCTTAAAAGTGCACAAGATTGCGGATAAAATGACAGGTGTCAAAGACGTCAAGATCAATATCATCCCCCATCTGGTGGAAGTATAATTTCATATTGCGGCGGTCCCGGCGTCCCATCGCTTTCGGTCTGCCCTGCGATTAAAAACGAAAACGATTAAACGGGTTAATCTTTGGGAGGAAGTGTGTCCTCATTTTCTCCCAAAGGATTTTTTTGTTTCTCCAGTTTGCGTTGCTTTTTTTCTTCTTTTTTCTTTTTCTTTGCCATTTCTTTCTGGCGCTTTTCAAACGAATAATTTGGTTTATACAAGACTAAATCCTCATTAATGCTTTTTAGTTTGACGCAAAAGAGACTCTGATTTAAAAAAGACTCGGCACGGTGCGGAGCCTTTGCAACGACGGTATCCGTGCTTAGGGCCCACTCAAAAATAACTTTACATTTTGGAAGCTTTTGGAAGCCGATTCATCCTGTCCGGCTGCGTTGTAAAAATACAACATATGCTTGATATGCCTTAGTTTTCACGCATTGCCGGACAGGCGACTCAACTCCCAAAATTGGTAATTATTTTTTGAGTGAACCCTTAGTGCTGAACAACATTCTCTGCTGCCGGTCCTTTGGGGCCGTCGACAACATTAAAGGTTACCCGGGCACCTTCAGCCAGGGATTTGAATCCTTCGCACTGAATTGCGGAATGATGAACAAAAAGATCCTTGCCGCCATCCTGCTCAATAAAACCAAACCCTTTTGAATCGTTAAACCATTTTACTGTACCTTCAGCCATATTGTATTACTCCTTTATTATGGGTCCCTCAGGGGAACCAATGTGTTATATTGCCGAAGCATCAGTTGATACGTCGACTGAAAGTCTGGATGTCCAGACAAAATCGGTTATGGGTGAGCTGTCCTGCTTCTGTTGGAAAGCGATGAAAAAAACCCGCTGTACTGGTTTCTACCCCGCCCGACGGCAGTCGGTTTCTTTGTTTTCACCATCTGTTGCGGATAGCGTTCCCTTTTTTCTTCAGGCATCGTCTCTTTTGGTTCAAAGGCAAAACCAGGGGTTGCCTGGCGGCGCATCTTTTTGCCCAGATTCCGCTCAATGAGAGATATCATCTTGCTGTCTTCCTGACCGGCAAAGATGAATGCCTGACCCGTCTGTTCTGCCCTTCCCGTGCGCCCGGTTCGGTGGGTATATGTTTCAGCTGTATCCGGCACATCATAGTTGATAACATGGGAAATCCCTTTTACATCAATCCCCCGGGCTGCAATATCCGTTGCCACCAGAATTTTGAAGGTGCCATCCTTAAAGCCGTCCAGGGCCTGCTGCCGTTTGACCTGGGAGAGATTGCCCTGAATTGCCGCTGCGCTAAAGCCGGCCTTTTGCAGTACCAGGGCCAGACTTTTCGCCTTGTGTTTGGTACGGGTGAAAACCAGGGTACTTGTCATTTCCGCTTCCTGGATGATACTCTTGAGCAAAGACGTCTTCTGCTCTTTTGCAACCTGGAACAGGACATGGGAAATTGCAAGAATCGGCTGGGTGTGGTTGATCTGTATGGTTGCCGGATTTTTTAATATATTTTCCGCCAAGTGGCGAATTTCCGTGGGCATTGTGGCGGAAAAGACCATGGTTTGACGTTTTAAGGGCAGCTGCTTGATGATCCTGCGGATGTCCGGGAGAAATCCCTTGTCGAACATGTGGTCTGCCTCATCAAGAACAAGCGTCTCAACAGCGCTCAGGGAAAAGGCCCCGTCATTAAGAAGGTCCAGCAGGCGGCCGGGGCAGGCAACAATAATTTCCACACCATTGCGGATGGCTTTGACCTGGGGATGCTTCCCCACGCCACCATAGATAGAAAGACTGCGCAGACCGGTTTCTTTTGCCATTATGCTGATATCGGCATGGATCTGTTCGGCCAACTCCCTGGTGGGAGCTACTATCAAGGCCCGCACCCGTTTGCGGGGACCATCCAGCAACCGTTGGAGAAGTGGCAGAACAAAGGCTGCGGTCTTCCCCGTCCCAGTCTGGGCCAGGCCAAGGATGTCCCGGCCTTCAAGGATGGGTGGAATCGCTTCTTTCTGGATTGGGGTGGGGGTCGTATAGCCGCAGGCAGCAATGCCTGCGTTCACTTTCGGATCAAACTTAAAATTTTTAAAACTCATTAATACTCCTAATATATGACGTGAAGATCTGCCAGGGCGTTTCCCTGGTTTATAGATCTGCGGATTCATTCAGATCCGCTCTTATTTTTTTATCTGGTTTTATGGAAAAGGGCTGGGCTGGTTATGCTGAAGACGTTATGGGCAATCGGCAGTACATGGAACGGGTCAATCTTGGTTACGACGGACTCTGGGTCTGTTTTATAGCGTGTCATTATTATTTCTCCTGTTTATTGAATCAGCAGAAACTTCAGAGCTAACAAACGCTGTTTGGGAAAACAAACTTGAAGGAAAATTTGATTCTACTTAATGTAATATTAAACTGCATCATACACTATTGTACAGGGATTGCAATGAAATAAAAAAAGACCGTGGCTGAACAAGGATTTCGTTCAGGCAAGAGTCAGCTGATCCAGTTCATTTTCTGAAAAGACCTTTATTCCGTTTTGTTTCAAAAGTGCCGTGGTAACCCCGGAACCAGGTATCAGATGAGCGGCGAATTGACCGTCGTAGATATGATGTACGCCACAGGAAGGGCTTTTTTCCTTTAGTATGGCGATCTCAATACCATATTTTTTTACAAGACTGAGTGCATATTCAGCGCCCCTGATAAAAGACAAAGTAACATCACTGCCGTTTATATCGATGACATGTGCTGTCCCTTTCAGAACATCCAAACCGCTCCCATTCACAATCTGAGCCGGGGGTCTGGGAGTTTTTAATCCCGATAAAACTTCAGGACAGACCTTTACCAGCAATTCTTTCAGGTTCAAATGATTAATCTTCGGTTCTGTCACAGACTTTCTTTTGCCGTCATATCTGACCAGGTCTCCTGCAAGGCAGGCACTTATTAATATTTTTTTCATGACAAAAGTATATAAAATTAGTCAGAATTTGTAAATAATCATTGACACCCTAAAAATTTCATGTAATGAATGAGAATTCATTTTTAAAGAACGGGTATACACGCAGGATATGTTTAGATTTATGGCGACCAAAATTTTTGATAAGCTTCTATTTTTATTGTTCAAAATAATTTTTAATGACCACATTATACCTTGTTCCATAAAAAATATTATTTACAATATACCAATGAGCATCAATTCATTACCAAACCAGATTATTAAAAATTTAAAATAATTAAATTTTGTAACACCAATAGCAGGAGGGTATTAAAAAATGACACAGGTTATTTCCGATCGAAGGGATATTGAATTTGTACTCCACGAACAGCTTGAAGCAGAGACCTTATCCCAGCTTCATGAAAATTTTGCTGATTTTAATAAAAAAACCATTGATCTTGTTATTTCAGAAGCGAGAAATTTTGCAGTAAAAGAACTTTTACCGGCAAACAAAGAAGGTGATCAGCAAGGCTGCCGACTTGAAAATGGCAAAGTCATTACACCGGATTCTTTTAAACGGCTCTATCAGATCTTCACCGAAGGGGAGTGGCTTGCCGTAACGGAAAGTCCTGAATGGGGAGGCCAGGGGATGCCAAGAACGGTTTCTTCGGCCGGTGCTGAATATTTCAATGGTGCAAACTTTCCTTTTATGATGTATCCGGGACTGACCCAGGGTGCGGGCCATCTGGTGGAAAAGTTCGGCACCCAGGTGCAAAAAGAAACCTATCTTAAAAACATGTATACGGGAAAGTGGACCGGCACCATGCTCTTGACAGAACCTGGTGCAGGATCTGATGTCGGCGCTTTGACAACCAAAGCCGTTAGAAATGATGACGGCACCTTTGCCATTACGGGTGAAAAAATATTTATTTCCGGGGGCGATCATGACCTGGCAGAGAATATTATCCACCCTGTTCTTGCGAGAATAGAAGGCGCCCCGGAAGGCACAAAAGGAATCTCCCTGTTTCTGGTCCCAAAATACCGGGTCAATGGGGATGGCACCCTGGGCGAATTCAATGATGTGATCTGTACAGGACTGGAGCATAAGCTGGGGATACACGGAAACAGTACCTGCTCACTCTCCCTGGGTTCAAAGGGCCATTGTATCGGGACCCTTCTTGGCGAAGAAAACAAAGGCATGAAAGCCATGTTCCTGATGATGAACGAAGCCAGGCGACTTGTGGGATTTCAGGGATTTGCCTGTGCCACGGCCGCGTACATGTATGCCCTTGATTACGCAAAAAACAGGATACAGGGCAAAGATATACTTGAATTCATGAATCCGGATGCCAAGTCCGTATCCATCATGAGACACCCGGATGTCCGACGGCAGTTGATGATGATGAAGGTATATGTCGAAGGCATGAGATCTCTTCTATATTTTGTTCAATATTGTGCTGATATGGCCAGGCACGCACCCACTCAGAAAGAAAAAGACAAATATCAGGGTTTTGTCGAGGTGTTGACCCCCATTGCCAAAGGATATGTCACTGACCGCTCATTTGAGGTCTGCAGCCAGGGCATGCAGGTCTTTGGAGGGTATGGATTCATCGAAGAATATCCCATGGCACAACTCCTGAGGGATTGCCGCATTACAATGATTTATGAAGGCACCAACGGTATCCAGGCCATGGATCTTCTCGGAAGAAAACTGGGTTTGGATAAGGGCAAACCCATCATGGATCTGTTTGGTGAAATGACAAAGGCCATTTCTGTTGCAAAAGACTTGCCCATACTTGAGAAACAGGCCGTCAAAGTTGAAGAGGCCATGAACAAGCTGGCAGAAGTCGCCATTCACATGGGCCAGACAGCCATGTCTGAAAAAGTATTGAATGCCTTTGCCAATGCCCATCCGTTCCAGGATGCAACAGGGGATGTCACCATGGCATGGATGCTGCTCTGGAGGGCAAGTATTGCAGCCCAGAAGCTTGAAAAGGCAAAAAAGAAAGATAAATCTTTTTATGAGGGAATCATCAAATCATTGCAATTTTTTGTAGAGACACAACTCCCCATAACCCTTGGCAGATTTAACGCCTTGATGAACGTAAGCAGCGTTGCTTTAGATATTGATGACTCAATGTTTCCAAGCTAAACAACCTTAAAAACCATTTTAAACAAAAACGGGGGGCTTTGTTATCTAAAGCCCCCCGTTTTTTATTTCCCCGTGCTGAAAAACTGACATTTTAAACTATAAACAATTAAAATTTTATTATAAGATATGGGACCAGGCCTGGTGGGGAAATAATAAAACAGGACAATAAATAATGGGGAATAATATCCCAGAGAGCACTGACATGGAGAATCCCAAAACGCTACACGCCCTGGAAGCAAAAATAGAATGTCTTGAAAAAGAACTTAAAATCGTTAAAAACAAAGAACACCAGTATAGACACCTGTTTGAAAAGTCTCCCATCATGATTTATGTAATAGACAGGCAATGGCGTTTTCTAAACATCAATCAATCTGGTGTGGAATTGATGGGGTATGATTCTGCACAGGAGATTATCGGAAAAAAATTCCAGGATTTTTTTTTTAAAGATCTCACTGATTTTAAAACCTATGAACAAAAAATTAACACCCATGGCATGATTACTGAATTTTCAACGCAGATGAAAAAAAAAGATGGGAGCCTCCTGTTCGTAAATCTGACCGGCACTTTGAGAACAACTGTGACAAGCAAATTAAAGGGATATGAAGGATTTGTATCTGACATGACGGATGAACTTGCGACAAAAATGCAGATCAAGGCATCTGAAGAAAAATATAAAGCCATTCTGGACAACTCTCTGGCAGGTATTTATATGTTTCAAAACGGAGGCTATTTCAGCTATGTGAACAAACGGCTTGTAAAGATCATGGGGTATGAACATGCCGATGAGATTATCGGCAGACGGTTCTGGGAAATTGTGGCCCCGGAAGACCGTGAAATGGTTAAAGCCCGGGGTCTCCAAAGAGAGCAGAAAAAAACCTACCCCAGTCAGTATTCCTTTAGAATGATCAGAAAGGATGAATCCATCATCTGGGTGGAAATGAGATGCTCCCATGCACCTTATATGGGTGTCCCGGCAGCAGTGGGGAACTTTATCGACATCACACGAGAAAAAAAAGCCCAGGAAGAGATCCGGATGCTGTCAAGGAAATTGATTGAGGGCATCGAAGAAGAAAGACGATCCCTTGCATCTGACCTCCATGATGAATTTGGTCAGGCACTGACATTATTGCAGTTTGACATGGAATCGTTAACAAAAACCATGTCAAACGATCTGAATGGCCCCAATCCATTGTGCAGCAAAATTATGGAACAAATCCAGAATCTGGCTGAAAAGATACGAAATACCACTTCCCGGCTAAGACCGGATTTACTGGATCATCTGGGACTGGTGCCAACCCTTGAATGGTATATTGAAAATTTTAACACTACGGTTAAAAATATCAAAATCGATTTCCAGGCAATTGGATTTAAACGCAGGCTGCCGCCGGAAGAGGAAATTGTGATCTATAGAATTTTTCAGGAAGGCCTGAACAATATTATAAAACACTCCAAAGCAGATAAAGTGGATATTCGTCTGACAGCCAGTCATCCAAAGGTTTTTTTTATGATGCAGGATAATGGTACGGGATTTGAACAGAAAGACAATGGAATGCCACAGGACGGTTTATCAAAAGGGATTGGATTGCTTTCCATGAACGAAAGGGTTGCTTCTTTAAACGGAACCATTAAAATAAAATCCTTTATAAATAAGGGTACGACCATAAGGATTGAACTTCCGATGAACCAAAGGGGGTATAAATGAATACGATAAAAGTCCTTATTGCAGATGATCACGCCATCGTCCGGGATGGTATCAAACAGCTGTTAAAAAAAGAAGCTGATATTGAAGTTGTTGGAGAGGCAATTGACGGAATACAGGCCCTTGAGAGAGTCAAGGATCTGAACCCCCATGTCGTTCTTCTGGATATTGCCATGCCGAATTTAAACGGCATTGAGGTCATAGGGCTTATCAAGGAGTCGGCACCTGAAAGCCAGATTGTCATATTGTCCATGCATGCCAATGAAAGTTATGTGCACCAGGTTTTAAAATCCGGTGCGTTGGGATATGTTTTAAAAGCGTCTCCCAGCAAGGATATTGTTGACGCCATTCGTGCAGCACACAAAAAAGAGTATTTTTTAAGCTCAAAAATAAAAGCCAGCGTAATTGATTCCTATCTGAAAACAAAGCAGACTGTACCGGCCACCAGAGGCTATGACCTTCTTTCGGAAAGAGAACAGCAGGTTTTTCGGCTGGTTGTTCAGGGAAGTTCAACAAAGGAAATTGCAGATATTCTGTGTGTCAGCCCCAAGACTATTGAAAAGCACCGAGGCAGTATATCAACCAAGCTTAAGACTAACGGAAGACTTGAGATGCTTAAATATGCCATTAAAATCGGCATCGTCAATCCCGAGCTATGGGATAGTTAATCCCATAAGCCTGATAATGGAATATATATGTCACGATTCGCCCATACAGCCGTTCGCAAGGGTAATCACCCCATTTTATATTTCCATTGTTTAAAAGTAGGAGCTATCCCCCGTAAAAAGGGGGACCCTCCCCATTGAAGAGTTGATGCAAATGGAATTAAAGGATATAGATAAAATGTGGTTCCCAAAATACACTAAATCCAACTTTCTCAACTTTCGAGGTCGCCAGATTTGAGCAGAGTCTGCAAGAACCTGTGGCCGAAAGTTGAGCAGATAATGTTAACCGGCAAATCATATAAAAAGGATAATTTCAAATGAATTTTACAGGAAAAAAAGCGCTTGTAACCGGATCAGGCGGCGGTATCGGCAAATCTGTCGCTTTGCTGCTGGCTGAAATGGGAGCTGATATTGTTGTCAATGATGTTTCAATTGAGAATGCACAACAAACGGCCAGGGAAATCCTATCCAAAGGCCGAAAAGTTCTTGTATCCAATGCAAATGTTGTCCATGACCTTGAAGTCAAAACCATGTTTGATGACATTTTTCAGAATTTCGGCAGAATAGATATCCTGGTGAACAATGCCGGTATCACAAAAGATGCGCTTTTGATGGATATGAAAGAAGAGCAGTGGGACCAGGTGATGGATGTGAATCTGAAAGGGGTGTTTCTCTGCTGTAAATACGCTGCACGAATGATGTCTGAACAGCAATATGGAAAAATAATCAATATCTCTTCAGCTTCTGGCCAGATCGGAAATATCGGGCAGGTAAACTATGCAGCCAGCAAAGGCGGGGTGATTTCAATCACCAAGACCCTGGCCAAGGAACTGGCCAGATATCAGATCAATGTCAATGCCGTAGCGCCTGGATTTATCAGGACACCCATGACACAAACCGTTCCGGAAAAAGTGGAAAAATATATCATGGGTCAGATACCGTTAAGACGTGCAGGAGAGCCGGAAGAAATCGCCAGTGCCGTTGCCTTTCTTGCCTCTGACATGTCTGCATATATCACTGGCCAGGTTTTGTCCGTCAATGGGGGAATGTATGTTTAAACATAAAAAGAAAACCAGCAAAATCATGTCTGCAGTAGAGGCTCTGAAGCTCATAAAAAGCGGAGACACGGTAACCACAAGTGGATTTCACGGTTCCTGTGTCGCTGAAGACCTGATCATCACCCTGGGAAAAGAGTATGTCAAGAATCAAACACCAAAGGACCTGACCCTTGTTTATTGTGCCGGCCAGGGTGATTTCAAGACAACAGGCCTCAGCAATCTGGGTCACCCCGGACTGGTCGGGAAAATAATCGCCGGCCATTTTGGCGGATCTCCCCTGCTTTCCCGGTTTGTACTTGACAATAAAATTCAGGCGTATAATTTCCCCCAGGGGGTTCTTTCTCAAATGTTTCGGGATATTGCCGCCCATAAACCGCGAACCATCTCGGCTGTCGGTCTGGGAACCTTTGTTGACCCACGACTCCAGGGCGGCAAAGTGAATTCGATTACCACCGAGGATATGATTGATCTGATTGAATTTGATGGCAAAGAATACCTGTCCTACAGAACCTTTCCCATTCATATCGCCATATTAAGGGGCACCACGGCAGATGAGCTGGGAAATATTTCCATGGAAAGGGAAGCATTGACAGTGGAGTCCCAGGCCCAGGCC
>Ga0180007_10005893_pt1 | contig 12177 bp, 15 predicted proteins | sample MM_PC_MetaG_FD_121122 | JGI IMG/M metagenome (GOLD analysis project Ga0180007, IMG submission 121122) | Groundwater microbial communities from the Aspo Hard Rock Laboratory (HRL) deep subsurface site, Sweden - MM_PC_MetaG | ecosystem: Environmental > Aquatic > Deep subsurface > Groundwater...
GGGTTTTCCTATTGGGATTCTTAGGGTCCATGGGGTAACAAGAAGAGAGATTGCAGATGTGCTGGAAATGGAAGGAGAGGTTTATGTGATGGTACCAGGGTCAGACCAGCCTTATCATGCCAGAAAAGCCAGGGTATCCTGGGTGACTCCATTGGATATTGAGATTCTTGGAATAGAATCCAAACAACAAAAAGGATGCACAGGATTAAAGCTAGGAAGAATAAAAGTAAAGGAATACAAGCCGCCACAAGTGATCCCTATTACAGGCTCTGATCCCAATATAGTGATTTATACAGTAGAGGGAGAGTTGCGTTTAAACCAGGTTTTGGGAATTCCCCAGTTCTATGTTCAAAATTGCAGGGTTACCTACACTGGAAACAGAAGTGTTTAGAAAATGAAGAGGGATCTGTTAACTCAGGTAAGAGATCACCAGCAACTAAAGATGTTGGTTAAAAGTCAAAGGGAATTGGATTCTCTGGACGGTACTGTTACGAATAGTATACAGAGTCATAAACCTGACCATATTACTGATTATCTCTCTATTATGAAAGAGTTGGAAAGAATTTATCAAAATATGGAAAGCAATACCCCTCCAAATATTATTGCAGACCCTCGAGCTAGGACCAGCCAGATTCAATTAGATAATTCTGTGATGTGGTTTCCATCATCTGGAACACATTATTACCTGCCATTCCGCCATGTTGTAAGGGCATACGCGCCGCAAGATTTGATTGATCAGCTTAAGGCTCCAAGATTTAGTGTTTTAGGCGCAAATGGTCGAATAAACGGCGGTTTTGAAAAAAATGGAATCTACCATAGCTTTGGAGGCATTGAATTGCTTCTGCCCCCCGCAGTTATCTTTGCTGAAGCTGCAGAACTAACATTTGAAAGCAATTATTGCGCAAAAGTGAGCGCTGGAAATGGAGCTATAAGGCGGTATAAGAATGGAACTTTTACTCTAGAAGGAGCGATTATAATTATAACAGAAATGGTTGGCCCATCAGCATCCAAGAACTTTAGGATAGGATTTTATGGACATCTTCCTAGCAATCCGATAACACCTCAAAACCAAATAGCATACTCATCAGGATACTAAACAGACAATAAAAACAAAAACTCATTCCATAACAAAAAATGATCGACTCCGATTTAGTAGAAAGGTGCAGAGCCTGGGTTGAAGAGTACAGCGATGGTGTAGAGGAAACTCAATCCCCCATCATTAGTTCAAACAATTATAAACCACCGATTAGCGTTTCTAGGCAATATCATCATAATCCCAGCAGTACATCAAGGAGACCAATAAGAAACAATACTCTTAGAAATCTTGTAATTGTAGGTTTATCAATAGCTGGTCTTTTTTATATATACACAAGTGTAAAAAGCAATTATAATGGACAGCCAGCAAAGCAAGAAGTTCAAACTAGAAATTCAATAAACTTTTCACCACCAGAATTGATAGATAGAGATAAACATGATCAAGATGAAATGAGGTTGGCTCGTGCAGAAGAAGCATATGAAAAATCAGTGGCTGCTTCGGATCATTGGGATGACCGTACGGCTAGGCATTATATAACTGTTGCTCGAGAAAATGATCCTGATAATGTATTATACCAGATTGAAGAGGCAAGATTAGAACTTAGGGCAGAAATAGCCAGACAAGCAGGTAAGACACTTAGAGGAATTCGAGATTTGTTTAGGTAGTAATCTAATCTGATAGTGTCAAAGTTTTTTCGCCTTCATCGTAAAAACAATATTTTTTTCTCAGCAAGTGTTATTAAGCTATTTAGCTTAAAAAAGATAAAACCATGAATATAAGGTGATGTAAATGAGTAATGCACTATCGGTTCCATCAATAGATGAAATCGTTTTTAGGGTTGCTGTTGAATATGAAAACCTTAATAGAAGAAAACCTTCAACAGTAGATTGGAGGGCAACGCCTCTGAGCCAGAGGCCTGCAAGGATTGCTAAAACAGGCATTAGCTACGTTATAAGAAATGAAAAAGAGTTTTTGTTATACCTGTTATTAACACCTTATACAATTCAAGTGGATGGAGATCATTATTTGTTTGGCAGTATACCAGTTGGAGGAAAATTTAGGACTAACGGTAAATCCTTAATGTTTACTGGATCCCCTAAAGTATTAAGGGCAGAACATTATCATCATCCTCTTGTTTATGCGGATAACACTATAGATTTCAGTTGTTCAGATAGATGGAGCAGGGCGGATGTCCGATGGGGCTGCTGGTATGACCTAACTAAAGAAGATACTGCACATAAAATAGCTGTATGGCTAGAAATAGGAAGAAAAGCTCTTCAAAATGGATATCTCAAAGGTATAGTAATCCCGGTCCACTTACTAAGCAGGGATAATTTTCCGTCTGAATACCGGACTTATGAAGGGGCGATTAAAAGCGGTGTATAAATTTTTGCAACTGCAATGAAACCTATAGTTAGATGTGGTTAATAATATAGAATAAACAAAAAGGATCATTTGATACAAAAAACAATTATTTTTCAATTTTATCTATCTCGGCGCTGCCTTATAACTGCTTTTAATCTTTCAGCATATTCTCTTTGCCTTTGTAATCTTTCTTGGCGTTCTTTAAGAATACTTTCTTTTACCTGCTCAACTTCTGTAGGTGCAATAAATATCTTAACAAATTCGTGTACTTTATCCCACCTACTGCTTAAATAATCCACATAGTTCGGATGATTAGGATTTGATGCTATGTTTTGCGGCACTGGAATTACAATAGCTAAATTTTGTATTCCATTTTGTTTCTGGTAATCATTATCCGGGTCTTCATAGCCAACCTTAATCAGTTCCACACAGCATAATCTTTGCAATCCTCTGCTAAAAGGCAGGAACCTTGGGTCCTGGCCATCTATCCTGAGGATAATGAAACCTTTCTCTCCTTTCCTGAATCCAAAGTCAGGCTTGCCATTGTCAACATACTTCTGTTCATGGTCATCTGGAATGCCTGAACAAGATTCCCCTTTGGTATATACAAAATCAATCCTGTTTAAATCTCTTACTAATTCAACTATTCCCGAATCAATTCCGTTAAATGTATTTTGAGGAGCATATGCTTTTCCCCACCCAAAACCGCATAGAGGTGCACTATAATCCCTCCTTAATCCTTTTTCTTCACTAAAAGACTCAAAGAAACCTTTTACAGGATATGCGCAGTCGTATCGGATGCATTCTTCCAAACTTATTGCCCTGTTGTGGTCTGCTAATCCAACTACTAATGGCTGACCATCAGATGTGCTTTCAACCGTTTTCTGAAAATCTTTTCCAGGCTCAAAAAACTTCTTGCCTATCATTCTGGCTGAGATATCTTGTAATCTGGAAGGTATTTCACCCATTCCTAAAAATTGCCTTATTTCGTAGAAAGGTACTCTTAAGTATAGCCTCATCAATACTCTTTTAGCAGCATCATCCACTACCCCTAACCGTGCACTTAAATAACTCTCTTCACACAATAAGTTATCTACAGATGTAATTGTATAAGTATTATACCCTTTGCCTAAAAAAGGATTTTCACGTTTCACACTCAAAAGAATTCATTAGGTTATTTAAAATTTCCGCCTTCATCGTAAAAACAATATTTTTTTCTCAGCAAGTGTTATTAAACTTCACATCCTCTTTTTAGTCATGCAAAGGTTGAAGTATAATTTGCTGCAAAGGAGAAGTACGCAAAGAAGCCTTGCTATAAGCAGAGAAACTTTAGAGCAGTTAAAGAGGGATATATCTGTTTCACGCTCAAAGGCGCATCCAAATATTGAGGATAGGATAATCCAAGATATAAAACAAAAACATCGGGAGTGGATTAGAAGTGCAGCATTAGATACCTCTCAGGTGGATCCTGGCTATAGGATATTGATCACTGATGACAGTGTTGAAAATCCATTAGTCATAACTTCTGAGCTTGTAAGGATAATAAGGGCTGCAACAAGGGATGCCCCATCAAAAGAATCTAAAGCAAGGCGCATTTATGACTGGATAGAGCAAAGCATAGAATACGGCAAGATTGATGGAAGGAAAGGTTATATTGACTCCCAAGAAGTTCTAAGCTATAGGAGGGGGATATGCGCTGAGATGGCTTTTCTGTATATTGCCATGGCACGAAGCGTCGGCTTGAGATCGAATTTTGTTTCTGTAAGCAAAGATTATCGTGGCAAAAAGGTTAATCATGCGTGCGCTGTTGTTGAAACAGAAAGAGGATTGGTTTTTGTTGATCCTGCTTACCATAAGTATGATGTAAAACACCAAAAGTATGAGATATGGAATGATAAGGAGATTATTGGCATGTTTGAAAAATTGAGGGGGAGGTAAAATGCGCAGGCTGGGAAGAATCACGGTCGGAGGAGCCCTTACAGGGGCAGGATACCAGTGCGTAAAGAAAGTAATAATATCAGATTCTGTTGTCGGCAGCTCTTTTTATTCAGGATTGGCTACATTATGCTTTGCCGGGGCGTATAGGTGCCTGGATGATATTGTTTTAGTGCAAAGGGTTCAGCAGCTTCTAGGCAACGAGGATTCTGAAACAGCACAAAGAATTGCGCCTATGTTAACTGAGAGGATTCCTGATTTGGAAAAAAGAATCCTACCTGGACAACATGATGCATATCAACTACAAGAACCAAGAAGCCAAACAGGAGTTGACCCTAAATGGGACCCAGGAAATGGTAAAGCGCCAGACATAGAGTATGGAGTTTATCCGCAGGATCTGTCACACGTCAAACCTCATATTCCGAAAGCAAAGAGGCAGGAACATCCTACTCAGGAAGATGTGCATCAATTACAAGAGCTGAAAAGGCAGATAATGAAAGAAAGAGGTTACTTATGAATTTACGCTGCCGACGGAAAAATGTGTAATTTTTTTCCATAATGTATATCAAGGTTTGCGGCTTATTAAATTCCAGGAAGTTTTGGAGGTTATATGGTACAAAGAACCAAACTTTACCCATCAATTGAAGACATTGTGTTTAGGGTAGCAGTGCAGTATGAAAACCTGCACCGCAGCGGAAAACTGGATGCAGCATCTGCTTCAACTGCCAAGAGAGAATGGATAATGAGTAAAACTCCTGTAAGTTACTTAAAGAAAAATCCAGGCGAAGTTGTTATTTATCTTGCGGTTGCACCATATATCTTTAAGAGAAATGGTGACCATTACTTTTTTGATTGTGTGCCTATAGGGAGAGAATTCCATCTTAATGGCAGTCAAATATCCTTTTCTGGCAAGCCTAAGATATACAAAATAGAACACTACAATCATCCTTTTGTTTTAGATGGTAATGAGATCTGTGATAGTAATGATGATAGGTGGAGTAATCCACCATTGAATATTCAGTGGGGTTTAGGGTATGATATAAATCAGCGTGAAACAATTCGTAAGATAGCCAATTGGCTGAAAGAAGGGAGAAAACTGCTGCAAAATGGATATTTTGGTGTAGTATCCCCTCGCCATTCACTAAACCGAGAAAATTTTTCATCTGAGTATATATCAGTTGATGAGGCTGTAAGAAAAGGGGTGAGGATTATTGAACTAATGTAATCTAATTTTTCGTCAATGACAAAAAATCAAATGTTTTTTTTGGATAAGGCATATTAATCTTTTTGTCATTACAGGATTTAACATTTTATGGAGGTAATAAAAATGGCAGATAACAGGTTTTTGTTGGTATTAGATCCAACTAGCGGACAAGATGTTTTGGTGAGAAGCGCGCCTGATGCTTATAGGCAGAAGTCTATCAGGGCAGCAGTTGGTTATATGGTTCAATTGGAAGGGGATGGAGTAAACCCGCCATATAATGCATCAGAAAGAGAAGTTGCACTTTTAATCAAAAGTTGGGAAGAAGAGGGAAAAGCTCAGGAAGCGAAACCTTTGAGTGAAAGAAAAAAGGAGTTTGTAATAGCAGCAAGGCAAAAAAGTGATGGAGAGCTAATAAAATTAACATTAGACGATACCATGGCTAAGTATGAGCCTATGGTACAGACCAGCAGGGCTATGCCTGGTGGAAATTCATCAGAAACTCTTCCATGTTTTGAATTGTTTGCAAGTTTGGATAACATATCAGGGATATACAGATTAGAGTATAGAGTTAATCGTCTGCATAGGGGGTAGGCACATGGGAGTTGAAATAGCCCCTCTTCCTTCAATCAATGAGCTAGAGATTAGAAATGTTGGCGCGTGGGGTGAAGATGGCGCAGTAAAACAGGAATTACTCCATAGTTTGAGGGTAATGGTAATTGGTTCAGATGTTTTGTCACAGATGGTTCTGTCTAATCTTGCAGGACTGGGAGTTGGGAACATATGCTGTGTTGATGGTAGTCCGATTACCGGAGCAGATCAATATAACTTTTTGTACTTTAAGAAACACGGGCAAAAAAGTTTATTAGGCCAAAAAAGAGCCGCATTCATAGCTTCGACTTTAAGAGCAATAAACCCATTTTCAACAATAACTTACCATGCATCTGGATTTAAAATAGATTATGCCGATGGATTTAATCCTGAAGTTATTGTTGATGCTACAAATAATCCAAGTTCAAAACAGGCTTGTCTTGATTATTGTATGCAAAAGCCAATCCCTTTTGTATCTGCAGTTTCAAGTCGGCAGAGAGCGGAATTAGCCGTTTTTAATCCAGATATGGAATCTGGTGCTTTGGAAAATATAGTGCAATCAGATTTTGTTTCAGAAGGCCATGGCAGCTATACCAGCGGGGTTATATCGGCGTTAGCCGCAGAACAAATCAGAAAATTAAGGTTTTCTATTGATGGCAGTTGTATTGATAGGCCGTTAAAGACAGGAAGGATAGTGGAATATGATCCCCATCTTTCTTTGGATGGCGAACCAAATTTTGGAGACTTGAGCGTTTTGGTTATTGGTGCAGGAGCAATTGGCAATTTTGTTGCTTTGAATCTGGCCCTATTAGATGTTGGGAATGTAGACATTATTGATGGAGATAAAATAGAGGATCATAACCTTAATAGGCAAATATTATTCTATGGGAAAAGCGGGCATCCTAAATCACAAGTATTAAGCGAGAGAATAAAAGAGATAAATCCCTCTTTAAATGGGAGTTTCTACAATGAATACCTGACAGAGGATATGTTTAATGTTTTAGGTGCTGGTAAATTAAGTTATAATGCAATTTTTGGCTGCGTAGATAATCAGCAGGCGAGATATCTTGGAAATAAATTAGCAGTTACCCATAGGATCCCTTACATTGATGGAGGAACTTCGACGACAGGTGGAAGAGTAGTCGCATATATACCTGGAAAAAATAGGTGTGTTGATTGCCAGTTTGATTTGGGCCAATACAGGCTATTAACCCCTATGAGGGGCCAGGGGTGTGCTCAGAATCCAGATCCATCGATTATTGTGCCTAACATGCTTATTGGAAGCGCAATGGTAGCAGAGTTTGTTAATATTCTTTTTGGAGCATCTCATTTAGAAGAAAGAGCATTCAAGTATGATACATATTCAAGGGACAAGATTTACTTTCAGCCAATAGGTGTATTTGGCCAATGTGGTTTGGGTTGTTTTTAGTACTAATAATATTCCGAATAATATTCGGCAGAATCAAAAAATCAGGGGATAGGTTTAAAATGTACTTTAGATTGAAAATAAACAGGAGGTAAAAATGCCTACAGCTACAATAGATGATGTTGCACGAGATACAAAGACTGAGTATACGCAGCCAAACTTAAATCATCGACCATTACTTCATAATGATGCCTCAACTAGGGGTATGTCTGCTATGGATAGAATGAGAACTTATTTAAGATCAGATACTTACAGGCAAAAACAGGAGATTATAGACCAAAAAATTAAGAAAGTAATAGATTATGGGTATGACCAAAGAGTAAAGGAAAAGGCAGTTCCAACTGTTAGTGGAAGGAGATTTGGAGAAAGGTCTTTCGATTATTCTCATGTTGATGATGAGTTTAGAGGGGTAGATATTACATCTGAGGCGTTAAGGAAGGGTAATTATATATCTCGAAGGGTAGTTGAAGTGGCAGATCTTCCCTTGGAATCATATCTTTATTCCTTGGACAATAAGAATTCTGGGCAATTACCTGTTGTTAGAGATTTGTATATTGCTCAAAGTCAAGAGGTAACTCTTTCTTCATGCCGTGTTCCTGCTCTTGCCGTGATAGCTTCTTCATTAGACATTAGGGATATTCTTAAAAAGAAGATTGTTGGATGGTCCCATTCGCATGGCTATATACATCCTTTCTTTTCAGATGATGATAAAGACAATATAATGAGGATGCTTGGCACATCTACCCTAAAAAAGCGTATTCGCATCAAGGATCCAATGATTCGGGGAGCAGGCTACCAAGGCGTCGAATATGAAGTAAGATATACTCCCGCTATCGTCTTTAATGCCGCTAATGCCCAGCCATTTGTTGCAGTTGCTGTAGAATATACAAGAAGGTATGATGGGCAAAAGATAGTTCATATCAATGAGGGCGGTTCCTTAAGGGTCATAGATGAAACAAACGGAATTGACATGGATCCTGCATCAATTGACAGGCAGATTCTTGAAAGGGTCAGGTATAACGGAAGAACCCTTGGTGAAATTGCAGTAAGAAGCAGAGGGCATGTGCAGGAAGTAAGCAGAATTCCAGCAGCAGGCGAGGCTGCTCCAGTTCCAACCAGATTAGAAGAACTTGAAAGGCTATGCAAACAGTATCAGGGCATAATATCGAGGCAGGAGCATGTTATTTCCGGATTAAGGGAATCCAGAAGAAAAAGAAAAGGGTATTTCAGCAGCCTAAAATCGATGTATAGGGATTTGGAAGAAGATTATAGAAGAAGCTCCAGAAGCTTTAGGCTTGCCAGGCCAAGAAGGAAGGTACGTGACCCTAGGTTATCCCAAAGAAAAAGGCAAGTTCGACTTGAATAAAATACCAGCAATAAAAAGAAATATGCCTTTTTCATTCTTTTCGTGATAAGCGTAAAAATGCGTTATTTTTCTCCAGAAGGTATATCAAAGCTTTTGCTCTATTAGGTTCCATAAATTTTTGGAGGCTTAGATGCAAACGCATGATTGGTGTTTAGTCAGTTTGGATGCATTTAGTGTAGATCAACTAGATGAAATACTGCTCAAGAAAACTCCTTGGGAGTATATGGAAAGGCCTATCCATGACATTCTTGAGTATGTGCTTGACCCGCATCAGGATGGATTAAATCCCGGCTATAATGCAGAAGAAAAAGCAGTTGCAGATATGATAAAGGGATGGATGGACAATATAATTCAGTATCTTAGAGGAACAGGCAAAGCAGCAGAATCAACTGGCAGCTCTCCCACAGTTTCTATGGGTGCAGAACGTACTTTTCTAAGGTTAGCGGCCAGACGAGCAAATGCAAATGAAATGATATTTTTAGGATTAGAGGATAAAATGAAACCCTATATAGAAAGGATGCTGCAACAAAGACATGTTCCAGGGGCAGATTCTTCAGTTGCTGCGCCCTATATTGAGTTATATGCAGATGGGATTTGCAGCTGTTGTTTTTGTGTGGGCTCAGTGAGGTAAAATAACATTACAGCTTCATTAATTAAACCTTTTGAATCTGTAATTACATCCTCATCGCAAGCATAACCACTTCTGCTATGTAATGCACTGCTAAAGGATAAAAGAAATGGCCTTTCTTTGGATTCATCAATAATCCCATGCCGATTCCGCCTAAGAGGAAATAGTATAACATTGCAGAGAGCCTGTAATCCTGATGGAGAACAGTGAATATTACAGCTTGGGCTATCAGAGCTGCCTTAAATCCAAATGCATTTCCTAATGTTTTTAGCAATATTACTCTATTTATCATCTCTTCGTAGAATGCCACAAATAAAGGGAAGAATAATATTACAGAAATGCTATTGACCTTTATGGGGCGGGGATCCCCAATTATCACATCACCTGCTATGAATAAGACTACAAGCAATAAAGACCACAGCCAGTATTTTGGTTCTGTGTCTTTTATGTTGAATGAAGTCTTTATCTTTAAAGCCTTGTAGAATAAAAAAGATATTATTGATAGGGCTATAAACAGGGAAATGGTATAAAATCCCTTGGGAAGGTTTAACCATGAATATGGGATATATCCGAACATCAAGAACAGCCATACGCATAAAACAACAGCCAGCACAGTTAAAACTGCTTTTAGCTTAGGGTTCATTTATGTTTACTTTTCTTTAATGCTTAAATAATTTTCCAGTTTACGAAGGTGAAAACAAAAGATTTATATATTACTATTAACTTTAAGTTAATAATTATTAACCAAATGGAAACAACAAGCCCAGCAAAAGCAATACTAAAAATTTTGTTGAAAGACTTTACAATAAGTCCAACTATAACTTCATTATCCTGTGAAGTTGGGATGAGCAGGGTAGGCATGTGGAAAATTCTTAAAAGGCTTGAGAAAGAAAGATTAGTCACACTTTCTCCTATAGGCGCTGGGAAAACAAGCGCATATACAGTTGCTTTGAATTGGAATAACCCCCTTACTGAAAAATCTATTGCTCTCTCTTTGGCTGAAGACGCCTTAAATAACCAGAGATGGCTGACCACTTTTGCAGATCTTGAGAATATGGTGGATTTCCTTATGATCTATGGCAGCATAATCCACTCGCCTAAGAATGCAGGGGATATTGACCTATTAGGAGTTGTTTCAAATAAAAGAAAGTTCTTGGATATAGATGACTCTGTGAGAAATATTCAAAAAACCCAGCTGAAAAAGATACACCTATTAAATTTCACACCCTCAGAGTTTAAGCGAGAACTTGAAAAGCCAAACAAATCTTTTGTGGATTCCTTAAAGAAGGGGGTAGTATTATTTGGGCAGGAAAAATTTATCAAGTTTGTAAGGAGCATAAACAAAAAATGAAAGAAAAAGCGAGGGATTGTTTTGTAAATGCACTAAAGGATGAAGAGAAGGGAAAGAAACATAAGGGCCTTCTTATTTTACAACCAGATAATAAGCTTGCAGAGGAATATATTAAGAAGGCAAAGATAAATCTACAACTCTGTGATTTGTATAAAGATCGAGGTTTTGAATACAAGATTCCGGAAGAATGGTTTTATACCCTTTATTATTGCGCATTGTCCATATTATCCAAGTTTGGAGTTGAGAGCAGGAGCCAGAGATGCACTGCTGATTTCTTAAGATATGCTAAGGATAACGGCTTAATAGACTATGACGATGAATTCATTGACAGGATTATGGTTTACAGCTCTAAGAATAAAAAGTCAGATGTTGACGAAAGGGAAGCAGCAAGATACGGTTCTGAGACAACGAGCGGGGAAATTGAAAGTAAATATGAGTATATGAACAATGTATGCAAAACGGCAATTTGCAGGGCTGAAGAGATAGTGTTTTCAAATAAGGAGTTTAAGGTTCCTAAGGAGCTTTATGAATAATAAGAATTAAAACGGATATCGTTTACTTATCGGCACCTATTAGCAAAAACATTGTTTTTATAATGTTGCAAATCAACCTAACAGACGATAATGAGCAAACCCCAACGTGCCGAAAAGTAAAAAAGAAAGCCAAGTACCGAAGACTAAACAATCTCATTAAAACGAAATGTTTTTATACAAATTCTTACGAGATGTGAATTATGGCTGGAAAAAAGAAGAAGATAACAAAAAAACAGTTTATGTTCTTTACTATAGTAGGATTTGCAGTTGGTTTTGCATTAATCTATCTAATAACTAAAATGGCTGGAGGAAAGGTGGATATTCATATATTCTTCTTGGCAATTATTTCTGCTATTATAATAATGGCTATTTGGTATTCAATACATTTCAGGAATGTTAGTGTTTCCCATATCTCAAAAAATAAACCGGGTTTATGAGATGTTTTTAAAAAGAAAAGGCCAAATGCAGAGCGAGGTTGTAAGGGTTTTTATAGCTGCTATCATTATTATTCTAGCTTTTCTTTTTGGTATAAAAGGGTATAACAGCGTTATGGATAAGAAATGCCAGTCTGATATGATTCTTTTTGAGAAGGATCTTAGCGGTTCTATGAGCGCAATAGCTTCTCAGACTGGAACAGTAGAGCAGAAACAATATTCTATTCCATGTAAGATAGATAAGGTTTATTTTATTGATCTGAATGAAGAGCTGGATGAGGATTTTGATCCTTCTAGTGATAATGAAAACC
>Ga0180007_10005894_pt1 | contig 12177 bp, 12 predicted proteins | sample MM_PC_MetaG_FD_121122 | JGI IMG/M metagenome (GOLD analysis project Ga0180007, IMG submission 121122) | Groundwater microbial communities from the Aspo Hard Rock Laboratory (HRL) deep subsurface site, Sweden - MM_PC_MetaG | ecosystem: Environmental > Aquatic > Deep subsurface > Groundwater...
GTCCTTGTCAATGATTTAATAGTAAAACCTTTTTTCAAAAGATAGATGCTGACCTGCTCTAATAAGGATTGTTTCATTATCAATACCAAATATGCATTAATCTAATAAATGTTTTGATTTGACGAATCCCCAAACAAAAACTATTAAATACTAATTATGTTCCTAAATCTATTATGATAATCACAATCAGTGGCATAGCAGGCTCTGGCAAATCAACAGTAGCAAAGCTATTGGCAAAAAAACTAAACCTAAAGCATTATTCTGTCGGTGATTTTATGAGAGAGATTGCCAGAGAAAGAGGCATCACATTATTAGAGCTCAGCAATATAGCAGAAAAAGACAATACAATAGACAAAGAATTAGACAAAAAACAGATAGAATTAGGAAAAAAAGAAGATAACTTTGTAATAGACTCAAGATTAGGATTTCACTTTATCCCAAACTCAATAAAGATATTTCTCGACGCAGATATTGAAGAAGCGGCAAAGAGGATACTTAAAGAAAAAAGAGAGCACGAGCAATACAAAGATATACAAGAATCCATAGAAAAGATAAAGACAAGGATAGCTTCTGAAGACAAAAGATATATGGAATATTATAGCGTGGATTACCACAACAAAGGCAATTATGAAATAGTGATTGACACAACCAACATAAGCCCTGATGAAGTTGCAGATATAATAGTGAATAAAATCAATCGATAACTTTATAAATAATGCCTATATCCCAAACATAGTTATTTCTGCCAGAGCTGACTCGAGGTAGAATTGAAAACAAAGAGGAAACTAAAAAATGGAAGAAGTAAAGGAAAAAGATTTTGTTGAACTTGAATACACCGGAAAGCTTGACGATAATTCAGTATTTGACACAACAGATGCAAAGGTAGCAAAAGACAATAACCTATTCGAGCAGGATGCAGAATATGCCCCTATAATCATTTGTGTAGGCCAGGGTCAGATAATAAAAGGATTAGACAGAGCATTAGTCGGAAAAGAAACAGAAAAGGATTATAAGATAAAAGTAAGCGTAGAAGAAGCCTACGGGAAAAAGAACGCTAAACTCATACAATTGATTCCAACAAACAAATTCCTAAAGCAAAACATACAGCCCATGCCGGGATTACAAGTCAATATAGACGGCATGATGGGCCTGATAAAGACAGTATCAGGCGGAAGAACCTTAGTTGATTTTAATCATCCTTTATCTGGAAAAGAGCTTAACTATGACATAAAGATAAAGAGGATAGTAAAAGACGATAAAGAAAAGATCATCTCAATATTAAAAGTAACTATAGGATTAAAAGATGCAGAAGTAAAGGTTGAAAACAACAAAGCATCTATAGAAACAAAAGAAGATCTACCAAAAGAAATAAAAGATCAGATAATCAATAAAATAAAGGAATCACTACCGGGTCTAGACGAAATTACGATAAAGAAATCAGAAAATATTGTCACCGATACCTCGAGCAAAGCTCAAGGAAAACAAGAAGATTTAAATACCGGTAAGTCTGATAAATAACTAAAAGGTGGGAAAAGTGGACACATTCATAAGTGAAGCAACAAACCTCTCAAACAAAGATTCTTCTTCATTCAAGCAGAATATTCCCCATTCTTCTAAGACAAAAGATGTTGATGCTGAACTTGAAACATTCTTATCCCAGCAAAGAGCTTCTATAAAAGTAGTCGGAGCTGGAGGAGCTGGAAATAACACAATCAACAGGATAGCAGAAGTCGGAATAGAAGGCGCAGAAACCTTAGCTATAAACACAGATGCACAAGACCTTCTCTACACAACAGCCGATAAAAAGATATTGATCGGAAGAGAGATCACAAAAGGTTTTGGAGCAGGCTCTAACCCAAAATTAGGCGAAGAAGCTGCACGTGAACAGGAACAGGAAATTAAAAAATCACTTGAACATTCTGATATGGTTTTTGTAACCTGTGGATTAGGTGGAGGCACAGGAACAGGTTCAGCGCCAATAATAGCTGAAGTCGCAAAAAAGTTGGGAGCATTAACAGTAGGGATAGTCACTCTGCCATTCGCTATGGAAGGCCACAGAAGATACGAAAACGCAGTTATGGGCCTTGAAAAGATGGAGCAGATTGTAGATACTTTGATTGTAATACCTAATGATAAATTATTAGAATTAGCACCAGACTTACCCTTACACACTGCATTTAAAGTTGCAGACGAAATCCTGACAAACTCAGTAAAAGGGATTGCCGAATTAGTCACAAAAGCAGGCCTTGTAAACCTAGACTTTGCTGACATAAGGGCAGTCATGAAAGGCGGCGGAGTGGCCCTGATAGGTGTAGGCGAATCTGACTCTGAAAACAGGGCAGTTGAAGCAGTTGAAAAAGCGATTAATAATCCTTTATTAGATGTAGATATTTCAGGAGCAACCGGCGCTTTGATTAATGTAGCTGGCGGAGAAGATATGACCCTGGATGAAGCAAGAAAAGTAGTCGAGACAGTTTCAGAAAAACTAAGCGAAGACGCAAAGATAATATGGGGGGCTCAGATATACAAAGACCTTCAGAAAACAATAAGGACAATGCTTATAGTGACAGGAGTGAAATCATCACAGATTTTTGGCGGTGATGTTACAATAACAAACAAGAAAAAGAAAGAGATTGAAATGGAGCTTGGAATAGACTTCATTGATTAAAATGAACTTAGATTCTATCTGGTTGAGATTCAAAAGCTTTATTAATGAATGTGTAAGAGTACTTCGAGTAACAAAAAAACCAGACAAAACAGAGTTCCTCACAATCGTCAAGGTTTCAGGATTAGGCATTTTAATCATTGGTTTAGCAGGATTTATCATACAGATGATAAAAGTATTATTTTTCCAGCAGGGGTAAAAGAATGAGCGAAGAAACAAAAGAAAATGAAATTGTATATGCTTTGAGGGTAACAGCTAACAGAGAAGAGCAGGTTATGGATTTTGTTACAAGCAATGCTAAAAAGAAAAAGCTTGAAGTCTATTCTGTTGTAAGGCCCCATGGCATGAGAGGTTACATATTTGTCGAAGCAGCTTCAAGAACAGACGCAGAGCAGGCAGCATTCAATGTTCCTTATGCAAGAGGGGTATTGCCAAAAACAGTTGATTACAAGGAGATAGAGCATATGCTTGAAACTGTCAAGGTAGAGATGAACATCAAGAAGAATGATATTGTCGAGATTATTTCAGGCCCTTTCAAAAGGGAAAACGCAAAAGTTACAAGGATAGATAAGCAAAAAGAAGAAGTAGTAGTTGAATTATTAGAAGCTGCTGTTCCTATCCCTATAACATTGAAGATGGACGCTGTTAAGGTTATCAGAAGAGATAAAGACGATGAAGAAGAAAGATAAGGGTAAGCAACAGAAAATCAATGCGATTTTCTGAGCCCTTGAAAATGCAATCATTTTCAAAAGCATAAAAAATGCATTGACATTTTTTAGCCCTTGAAATTGCGTTGCAATTTCAAAAGTTTTATAAATAATCCATTAACCCTTAATATTATATCGGTGGCTTGCCCATTAGATCAGGCATTTCTTCAGGCCTGGTGAAGGGCAGGTATCCGGCGTTAAAAACGTTATAAAAACTAAAAAATGGCTAAACTTACGAACAAAGTGAGTAAGTATTGAGATTTTCGAAGAAAATGGCAAAAGAAACAGTTGAAGTTATGGTCGAAGGCGGAAAAGCTACAGCTGCGCCCCCATTAGGCCCTGCGCTTGGCCCATTAGGAGTTAACATAGGCCAGGTCATAGCTAAGATCAACGAAAAAACAAAAGCCTTTGCAGGGATGAAAGTGCCTGTCAAAGTAATAGTCGATAAAGACACTAAATCTTTTGATATTACAGTCGGAACTCCTCCAACTTCCCAATTACTAAAAAAAGAAGCCAATATAGAAAAAGGCTCAGGCAATCCTAAAGAAGACAAGGTCGCAGATGTTCTTATAGAGCAGATTATCAAGATCGCTAAGATGAAAGAATCATCTTTACTAGGCAAAACATTAAAAAACAAGATGAAAGAAGTTATCGGAACATGCAATTCTATGGGTATCTTAGTAGAAGGAAAAGACGCTGAAGAATCAATGAAAGATATTGAAGAAGGGAAGTATGATGCTGAGATCAAATCAGAAAAGACAGAGCTTACTGCAGAAGAAAAAGCAAAACTAGAAGAAGAGAAGCAGAGATTAGCTGCAGACATGGAAAAGAGAAAAGCTGAATTAGAAGCAAAAGCTAAGGAAATAATCAACACAATGGCAGGCAAGGAAAGAGGGGCTATCAAGGCTAAGTTGAAAGAAGCCGGAATCCCAGACGCAATGATTAAAGAGCTATTGCCGATTGAAGCCGCTGCAGGAGCAGCAGCTGCGCCAGGTGCAGCGCCAGCAGCAGGAGCAGCAAAAGCAGCTGCGCCAGCTAAAGAAGCTAAGAAGTAAATTTTTTGATTTATTATTAATTTGACATTCTAAACATTTTATAAAATCAAAAGATTTATATATAAATAAGTATAAATATACGTATATCTATAAGTAATAATATAAGTATGAAAAGAATTCACTAAAATGTCATCAGTAGAATTCAAAAGAAAACTATACAAAAGAGGCTCTAGTTTTGAAACTACAATTCCTATGCCTCTTCTTTTTGCGCTCGACAAAGAAAAGAAATATAACGTAGTGTTCTTATTTGACTCTGAAGCTAATAAGTGGTATATCCAGTTTGAAGATACAAGCAAAAAATCAATTGAAGACGAGGTAAAAAAGAATGCCTGAAGATTATTATTCGATTGACATAAAAGAATTGATGAAGCAGTTAAAAACATCAGAAAAAGGCCTCACAACAAAAGAAGCGCAAAAAAGAACAGAACAATACGGATTAAATGAGATAGAAGAAAAAAAACAGATATCTCCTTTTAAAATATTCTTCAGCCAATTTGCGAGTTTCATAGTCTATGTCCTTATAGCAGCATTAGTAATCTCTATAATAACTGGAGAGAAGATAGATGCAATAGTCATAGGATTTATCCTTATTCTGAATGCAGTCATGGGATTTATACAGGAATACAAAGCAGAAAAAGCAATAGAAGCCCTAAAAAAGATGGCTTCATTAAAAGCAAAAGTTCTGAGAGATGGAAAAGAGCAAAAGATCCAAACTTCTCAATTAGTGCCTGGAGATATCATAATATTAGAAACAGGAGATAAGGTCCCTGCAGATGCAAGATTGATAGAGATTACAGACATTCAAACACAAGAAGCTGCACTCACTGGTGAATCCCTTCCTGTAAAAAAAGCAATCGGCACATTAGATGAAAAAACACCCGTAGCAGACAGGTACAATATGGTATTCTCTTCAACAATTGTCACAAAAGGCAAAGCAAAAGCAGTTATAACCTCAACTGGTATGAACTCTGAAATAGGGAAGATTGCAGAGCTCATACAAAAAACAGAAGAAACAATAACTCCATTACAGGAAAAGCTTGAGCACATGGGCAAATTTCTTGGCATTGCAGTAATAATAATTGCAGCCATAGTTTTCCTTGTGGGAATATTAAGAGCAAAACTCACGCCGCTAGACATGCTCATAGCATCAATTGCATTAGCTGTAGCAGCTATTCCAGAAGGCCTTCCTGCAGTTGTCACAATCTCACTAGCATTAGGCGTCCAAAGGATGGTAAAAAGAAACGCATTAGTAAGAAAGCTCCATTCAGTAGAAACACTCGGCTCAACAACAGTAATATGCTCTGACAAGACAGGAACATTAACCTGCAATGAGATGACTGTAAGAAAGATATATGCCAATAATGAAACAATAGACGTTACAGGAGAAGGATATTCTCCTAAAGGGAATTTTCATATAAATAATAAAAAGATAGATCCAAAAGAATGCTCATTGCTATTACAGGCAGGCGCATTATGCAATGATGCAAGATTCACAAATAAAGAAAATTTAGGTGATCCTACAGAACTAGCCATCATAATCTCTGCTGAGAAAGCAGGCCTTAAAAAAGATCAGCTTGAAAAAAAATATCCTAGGACAGGAGAGATACAATTCACTTCAGAAAGAAAGCTTATGTCCACCTTCCATAAGATTGGAAACAAAAAAGTGATCTATTCTAAAGGCGCTCCTGAAGTTATATTAAAAGCATGCAATAGGATTCTGATAAACGGAAAGATAAGGCAGTTAAAAGGTTCTGAAAGATATAACATACTAAAAATAAACGAAAAATTTGCAGAAAGCGCGCTGAGAGTTCTTGGTTTTGCCTATAATGAAGGCAGCTCAACTGAAAAAGACCTTATTTTCTTAGGATTACAGGCGATGATGGATCCGCCTAGGCCGGAAGTTAGAGAAGCAATAAATAAATGCAAAAAAGCAGGAATAAAAGTAGTTATGATAACCGGAGACCATATAACTACTGCTAAAGCAGTTGCAAAAGAGCTGGGCATATCAGGAAAAGCAATAGAAGGGAAAGATATTGATAAGATAAAAAACCTTGAAAAAGAGGTTGAAGGTATCACAATCTATGCAAGAGTAAACCCTGAACACAAAAGCAAGATTATAGATGCCCTAAGAAAAAATGATCATATCATTTCAATGACTGGAGATGGTGTAAACGATGCCCCTGCATTAAAGAAAGCAGATATAGGCATTGCAATGGGCATCACAGGAACAGATGTAAGCAAAGAAGCCTCGCATATGATATTAGTAGATGATAACTTCGCATCTATTGTAAATGCAATAGAAGAAGGAAGAACAATATTTGATAACATCAAGATATTCTTAATCTACCTTTTATCAGGTAATTCTGGAGAATTACTATCTGTATTCATTGCAATATTAGTTGGACTTCCCCTGCCGCTGTTAGCTCTGCAGATATTATGGATCAATGTAGTCACAGAAACAATCATAGCCATTTCATTGAGCAAAGAGCCGCCCGAAGATGACCTGATGTCAAGGCCTCCAAAAAAGAATAAAGAACAACTCCTCAATAGAAAGGATGTTTGGTGGATGATATGCATAGCGCTGTTAATCTCGATAGGAACATTATCAATCTTTGTCTACAGCTTAACAAAAACAGGATGGCATTTCACAGATAAGCTGGACCTAGCAAACCCCTCAAAAGGGTACACTTATGCCTTAACAATGGCATTTAACACATTTGTGCTCTTCCAGATATTTAATGTATTCAATTGTAAATCTCCAAGAAAATCTGTTTTCTTCAAAGAGTTCTACAACAACAAATGGCTCCTGGCCGCAATCTCAATCGCATTGGCATTGCAGATAGCAGTTATATATTCACCTTATCTGAATATCCTGCTGAAAACAACCCCATTAGCCTTAACCGATTGGATTTTGTCTGTGATTGTAGCTTCATCAGTGCTTTGGTTTGGAGAATTATTAAAATTGATTGGGTTGAAGAGGGATTAAAATATGATATTTTCATTGATGAACCAAATAATAAGCTTGCACCCATTATTATTCCACTCTATCATAATATTGGCTTCTCTTATAATTGTTGCAAAATCAGCAGATATGGTAGTTTATAGCATCTCAGAATATGCCAAAAAACTAGGTATCTCAGACTACTTAATAGGATTTCTTGTTGTTTCAATAGGCACTGCAATACCTGAACTTATAGCTGCGATTACAGGGGCAGCGATAAATCAAGGTCCGATTGTTTTTGGTACTGTTTTAGGCTCTAATCTATCCAAGCTCCCATTATTGGGATTAGTCCTTATAATTGCAAGAAACCTAAAAGGAAAAAATGATATTGGAGAAACAGCACCGATACTTACATTTGTTATTACAATGCTCCCATTATTATTGATAATTGACGGAATATTATCTAGGGCAGATGGTATAATTCTGATTATTGCTTTCATAATATACATAGCAAGATTATGGAAAGGAGAAGGCAAGCTAGGAAAGATGAAAAAAGATGTAAAGCTAAAGCACATACTAAAAGACGGAATTACCTTCCTCCTTGCATTAGGCGCATTATTATTATCTGCAAGATGGATGGTCTTCTCATCCCTGCACATCTCAGATCTGTTGAACATACCACCCTATATGATAGGCCTTATAGTTATTGGAGTAGGTGCTTCAACGCCTGAAATAATGGTCCAGATAAGATCCATAATAAATGGCCACCATAACATAGCATTTGGAAACGTCCTTGGCTCATTTGTTGCAAATTCTGCTTTTGTGCTTGGAATAGTGGCAATTATAAAACCAGTTAAAATAATCTCATCTACATTGATAACAACTGCAATCTTCCTTACAATAGGGGTAATATACACCTTAGTTATAATGGAAAAGCCAAAAGTAAGCTGGAAGCATGGATTGATACTTATATTGATGTATATATTGTTTTTATTAGTAGAGTGGGTTGTTGGGTGATAACTTTAAATACAATCAATAATTCTAAAGCATTATGAAGAATTTCATAAAGGAAATAATTGAGCTCATAAAAAAACAAAAGCCTTCTAAGGCAAATCTTTCTAATATAAAGGCAAAGCTCTGCAAAAAGTACAAGCTTAAGAACATCCCTACAGACATAGAAATTCTTCTTAATGCTCCAATAGCTGAAATTCCAAAAATAAAGAAGTATATCATAACAAAACCAACAAGAACTATCTCAGGTGTTTCTGTCTGCGCAATAATGACAAAGCCATTTAAATGCCCCCATGTAAAAAAAGGCATTGGACCATGTATAATGTGCCCTGGCGGCCCAAAATCAGTTTTTGGAAATGTTCCCCAGAGCTATACTGGAAAAGAGCCAGCTACAAGGAGAGCAATAAGAAACAACTATAATCCATACCTTCAGGTAATGAACAGGCTTGAACAGCATGTTGTACAGGGCCATACGCCAGACAAATTAGAACTGATAATAATGGGCGGCACTTTCCCATCATTTCCAAAAAAATACCAAGAATCTTTTATAACAGATGCATTCAAAGCAATGAATGATTTTTCAAGTATGTTCTTCACCAGAACCAAAAAGAGGTTGAAGGGGGTGGGTGGGTGGGACGTAGATATAATCAAATTCAAGAATTTCTTTGAGCTTCCAGGAAACATATTTGATGAGAAAAGAACAGCTAAAATCCATAAGAAACTAACAAACCTTCAAAAAAACAGAAAAACAACTTTAGAAAAATTTCAAAGCAAAGCTTTGAAAGGTTATCAAACTTGTTTGATAAGAGAACAGCTAAAGAACGAAAAGTCAAACATAAGGTGTGTCTCATTGGTTATTGAAACACGACCAGATTATGCAACCCTAAAAGAAGCAGATGAAATGCTAAGATTAGGCTGCACTAAAGTTGAGCTTGGAGCACAGACAATCTACAATGATGTTTTAAAAAAAATAAAAAGGGGCCATACAGTTGAAGACACAATCAATTCAACAAAGATCCTTAAGGATTTAGGATTTAAGATAAACTACCACATGATGCTTGGATTGCCTGGAGTCAATAAAGAAAAAGACTTATTTGCATTACAGGCATTGTTTGCTTTTGAAGATTTTCAGCCAGACATGTTAAAATTATATCCCTGCATGGTCTTAAAAGGGACAAAACTTTACGATCTATGGAAAAGAAAAAAGTACAAACCACTAACCACAAATCAAGCAGCAGAGATTATCTCAGAATTCAAGAGCATAGTACCTGAATACTGCAGGATAATGCGCGTACAAAGAGACATACCTACATTTATGACAGAAGCAGGAGTTGATAAAACCAATTTAAGGCAGTATGTAGGAGAATTGATGAAAAAGAAAAAGATAAAATGTAATTGCATAAGATGCAGAGAGCCAAAATTAAACAAGATATCAAAACAGATACAGATACACGAAAGGCATTATCTTGCATCTGGCGGAAACGAATTTTTTATTTCAGCAGAAGACACAAAAAACAATCTGATCTTAGGATTCTGCAGATTAAGATTTCCTTCACAATCATTAAGACAAGAAATAACAGAGGATTCTGCATTGATAAGAGAGCTCCACGTATACGGGGAAGCAATACAGATAGGGAAACAAGGAAGGATACAGCACAAAGGAATAGGAAAAGCATTAGTTAATAAAGCAGAATCAACAGCTAAAACCTATTACAAAAAAAAGATGGTTGTAATTGCAGGGATTGGGGCAAGGGAATACTTTAAAAAACTCAGATATAGAAAAGAAGGGCATTATATGGTGAAAAAATTATGAATAAAGAAGATATCGAATTCAAACCAAAGTTCATTGAACGATACGAAAAACTGACAGACTGGGAAGTATTCAAAAAGATCTCACTATCTTACTTAAGACGATCCATCAGGATAAACAAATTAAAGATATCGATAGATGAATGCAAAGAAAGATTAAACAAACAAGACTGGCAGCTTACTCAAGTTCCATGGTGTAAAGAAGGATTTTGGGTTTTGCATACAGGGGGAAGAAGAGATATTGGAAACACAATTGAGCATTCTCTAGGTTATTATTATGTTCAGGAAGCTGCTTCTATGATTCCTCCGCTCGCATTGGATCCTCAGCCAGATGAAATTATATTAGACATGTGTGCAGCACCTGGCTCAAAATCATCTCAGATTGCGCAATACATGAAAAATACAGGATTATTGATAACAAATGACTATCAGTACATAAGGCTGCAGCCACTAGGCATTAATCTGCAAAGAATGGGCATAACCAATTCAATAATGACTTTGATGGAAGGAAAATACTATAAAAACTCAAATATAGAATTTGACAGGATCCTTGTAGATGCTCCATGCTCAGGCACAGGAACAATAAGAAAATCATTTAAGACAATAGGAATATGGAATCCAGACGCTATAAAAAGGCTGTCAGGCCAGCAGAAACATCTCATAGACACTGCATTCTCTATACTAAAAGAAAATGGAACAATGGTTTATTCAACATGCTCTTTAGAGCCAGAAGAAAACGAAGGAGTAGTTGATTTCTTATTAAACAAATACCCTAATGCAAAACTTGAAGATATCCATCTTCCTGGCTTGAAAAAAAGCCCAGCAGTTCTTGAATTTGAAGGCAAAGCTTACAGCAAAGAAGTCAAGAAATGCCTTAGAATATGGCCCCAGGATAATGATACCGAAGGTTTCTTTGTTGCTAAGATTAAAAAGGTTTAAATAAAGTAAAATAAAAAATATAAAAAAGAGGTGGCTGTTTATGATCAATGTTGCAATTAACGGTTTCGGAAGAATAGGGAGATTAGTTCTAAAAGCAGGCATCAATAACAAAAATATAAGGTTTGTAGCTGTAAATGATTTGACAGAACCTAAAACATTAGCCCATTTATTAAAATGGGATTCTGTCCACGGAAAATTTCCAGGAAAAGTAGAAGCAAAAAATGATTCCATCGTAGTTAATGGAAAGGAAATAAAAATCACAGCAGAAAAAGACCCTTCAAAGCTCCCATGGAAGAAGCTTAAAGTAGATGTTGTAGTTGAATCTACAGGCCATTTCAGGACATATGATGATTGTAAGTTACATATCAAAGCAGGAGCTAAGAAAGTAGTATTGTCTGCTCCTCCCAAAGGGGATAAGCCGATAAAACAGATTGTTATGGGCGTAAACGACAAAACATACAAAGGAGAAGATATCGTTTCAAATGCTTCCTGCACAACAAACTGCTTTGCTCCGATGGCAAAGGTAATAAACGATAATTATGGCATAATAGATGGTGTTATGACTACAATACATTCCTACACAAATGACCAGGAAATATTAGACAGCCCCCATAAAGATCTTAGAAGAGCAAGGTCAGCTGCATTAAACATTGTTCCAACATCAACAGGGGCAGCAGAAGCGATAAATGAAGTCATTCCAGAGCTAAGCGGAAAGCTGATAGGCTCATCTATAAGGGTTCCAACACCAGATGGCTCATTATGCCATTTTGTAGCAGAGATAAAAGGCATGAGAAACAAATGCGTAACAGAAGAAGTCAATAGTTTATTCAAAAAGATGGCAGCGACAAAATACAAAGGGATTATAGAATATTCTGAAGAGCCTTTGGTATCCACAGATGTCATTGGAAATCCAAATTCATGCTTGTTTGACTCAAAACTGACAACCTGCGTTGGAAACAACCTCATCGTTGTAGCATGGTATGACAACGAATGGGGATATTCTAACAGAATGATCGATGTCATTAAATTAGTTATGAAGTAAACTATATA
>Ga0180007_10005895_pt1 | contig 12173 bp, 11 predicted proteins | sample MM_PC_MetaG_FD_121122 | JGI IMG/M metagenome (GOLD analysis project Ga0180007, IMG submission 121122) | Groundwater microbial communities from the Aspo Hard Rock Laboratory (HRL) deep subsurface site, Sweden - MM_PC_MetaG | ecosystem: Environmental > Aquatic > Deep subsurface > Groundwater...
CGTAAACGAAGGCCTAAAACCCCAGACAATTGAATCAATCGAAATCCTAAAACAATACAAAACTCCTTTTGTCATAGCAGCAAATAAAATCGATATGATCTCAGGATGGCAGCCTTCTCCAAATTCTTCTGTTTTAACAAGCATAAGCAAGCAAAGCAATAACATCCAAACTTTATTAGATACCAGACTTTACGAAATATTAGGAAAATTAGCAGAACTAGGTTTTGATTCAGAACGTTTCGACCGTGTAGACGACTTCACAAAAAGAATCGCTATTATTCCGACATCTGCAAAGACAGGAGAAGGAATACCTGAGTTATTGGTAGTAGTTACAGGCCTAGCCCAAAAATTCTTAGAAAACTGTTTGGAATGTGATGTAAAAGGCTATGCAAAAGGAACAATCTTTGAAGTAAAAGAAGAAAAAGGCCTTGGAAAATCAATGGATGTTATCTTATACGACGGCAGCTTAAAGAGAAACGACACGATTGTAATAGGTACTTTAACAGAGCCGATAGTAACAAAAGTAAAAGGTTTATTTGAGCCGATGCCATTAGCAGAGATGAGAGACAAAAAAAGCAAATTTAAGTCAGTTTCAGAAGTCCATGCATCAACAGGAGTAAAAATCTCAGCAAACGACATTGATGAAGTCCTCTCAGGCATGCCAATACGCTCATGCTCTCATCAGGATATTCAAAAAGTAAAAGAAGAGATAAAAGCAGAAGTCGAAGAAGTCATAATCCAGACAGATAAAGAAGGTATTGTGATAAAAGCAGACTCTCTTGGCTCATTAGAAGCATTACTTTCATTATTAAAAGAAAAAAACATACAGATAAAAAAAGCATCTGTCGGAAACATAACAAAAAAAGACATATCAGATGCAGAAGCAAACTATGAAAAAGACCCCCTGAAGACATTGATCCTTGGCTTTAATGTTTCATGTGATATAAAAGAGACAGGAAAAGTAAAGATAATAATTAATAATGTAATCTACAAGCTTATTGAAGACATAGAAAAATGGCAGGCAGAAGAAAAAAAGAGAATGGAAACAGAACAGCTCGAGCAACTGACAATGCCCTGTAAATTCCAACTATTAAACGGCTATGTATTCAGGCAAAACAACCCTGCTGTCGCAGGAGTAGACATACTAGGCGGAACAGTAAGAGCAGGAGTTCCATTGATGAAAAACGACGGTAAGGAAATAACATCAGTAAAAAGCATGCAGTTAGAGCAGGAAAATTTAGAAAAGGCAGAAAAAGGAAAACAAGTAGCTGTCTCGATGGAAGGAGTCACAATCGGAAGGCAGATTAACGAAGGCGAAATATTATATTCCTCAATCTCAGAATCAGAATTCAGAAAACTAAAAGAGCTTAAAAAATATCTTTCAAAAGAAGAAGTTGAAATCCTAAAAGAGATAGCGCAGATAAAAAGAAAATCCAATCCAATGTGGGGGGTATAACTTTAAAAGAGAAAAGTTTATAAAGTAGTGATAATTTCTTATAACCTAATTATAATTAATTATAATAAAATGATACTAAATAGGCCAGCAGACCATGAAGTTTATGAATACCTGATAAAAAACTATTACAAGGATTTCTCTATAGCAGAAATATCAAAAGCAGTAAAAAAAAGCACCCCTATGGTGTATAAATCAATTGCGTTTCTTAAAGATAGGGGAATAGTTGAAGAACATGGGACCAGATACAAAGTAAACTTATTAAATAGCCATACCCTAAAATATAAATACCTTTATGACTATGAAAAATTCATGAATCTGCCAAAAGATTATAAAAACAGGATAACAAAAATGAAGCAGAGAATATCAGTTATATTTTCAAATATAAAATTCTCGCTGATCATTTTTGGATCGTTAGCTGATGGAACATTTGAAGATGAAAGTGACATAGATATTTTGTTGATCCCAGACAATGGCCAGCTCAATGGGTTAGATTCAAGATTGCCTGAAGGTTTCCATTTCTTATCAAAAAACTCATTGGGATTTACACAGGAAGTTGCTAACGGAGATGACATAGCCCTCTCGATATGCAGATCCCACATAATAATTGAAGATACTGAAAAATCTTTCATTTACGACCTCAATGAAAACAAAAACAGAGTAGATACAAAGATTATTGAATTTAGAAAAAGAGAAGCTAACAACCTGAAAATGGAGATTGTAGATGCTCATCAAAAAAATAAAAAAGATGAGATAGCCAAAAAACTTATGCTTGAAAAGCTGCAAAAATTGATTAAGATTGAGTCGAGAATTATATGTTTAGAAAATAATATTATTCCCACATCAAAGATAGACTCATTTGAAAAAGCATCTAAAATCTTAAAGAGGGACATTAAAAAAGAGTATAAAGAGATAAGATTGGATAATGTTCTTGAAAAGGTGAAATCCTATGTCTGATAGGGAAAAAAGGGAATTGTTGTCTAGGGTAAGAAAACAATTTGATTATGCAAAAGGAGAATTCAAAAACGCAGAGAGGTTCATGAAAGAAAACGAAAGAAAACATTTAGTAATAAGTCTTTTCAGCGTATTTGAATCATGTATTGACATTGCAAAAGATATTAAAGATAGCAGGCCTTTAACAAGCCATGAAGAAAAAACAAAATATTTTAAATGGTATTTCGATATGGGGTTCTTTAAAGACGACTATTCTGAATTTCACTTAAAATTAAACCAGTACAGAAAAAGGGCGCAATATGAACAGTATTCTGGTGCTCCAAAAATACCAGAAGTTAGTAATCTAACCCAATTCATGGACCAAGCTAAAAAGATACTGTCAGAAACAGAGTATATGATAAAAAAATTAAAAGATTAAAATGCAAAACTTAAAAGCCCTGGAAAGAAAAGACAAAAAGAAATTCTTAGGATTGTTAAAAGAGCAGTTCGGCTTTGAAGATAGATTAGATTACTCATTCCTTACAAACAACAAAAACAAGATCTTTATTGTAAACAAAGAAATAGTCAATATTGACCTAAACAAGATAAGGATAAACTCAGCAGGATTATACATTGCAGAATACTCAAACAACGAAGTGCGATTAAGCATAGAAGGCTCTCAAATAATCGGCCCAAGCTCAAATAAGAACATACTAGAGCTTGACGACAAAGAAGCAAGGCAATGGATGAAAGGAAATGACCTGCAGACAGAAGCAGATATTCAGGGATTTGCAATAATAAAGCACAAAAACGATTATTTAGGCTCTGGAAAAGTAACTCTTACAAAAAAAGTTCTTAACTTTGTCTCAAAGACAAGAAGATTAAATGTTAGTGATTGATGATCTCAACCTTGCCTAAGCATGTCAGATACGCAACTTCCCCTTATATCATATTCTGTTCTGCTTATGCTGGAATGTGTAAATTGGTATATCTTTGCAGACCACTCCCCACCATAACGGTTTACAAGAGCATCAAATGTAAATCGAGTTCTTTGGCTCTTTGAAAGTTTTCTTCCCCTATACGTGACCAATGCGCCAACAAATATATGAGGCGTATCTTCTGTAACCAAACGCATTATCTGCTCCCCTCGTTCTAAAATACTTAAATCTTTTCCACCGTACTCTGTACCTTTAACCTCTAACTTATCACCACCGCAAAAATGAACGTCTGCCCTTGCCCCATTATTATCAGGAACAACATCTCTAATCAGGTTCAAAAGATAGTATAAAACAAGTTCTCTTGAAGTATCCAAAACATTAGTCCGATACACTTCGTTGGTACATTGATCATTTAAACAAACAGCCCTTAATGTAGAATCTAAAGGAGTATATTCAGAGTATCTTGTTGATGAATGATTACACCCTAGACATACCGGATGTATAGGAACAAAAAGGTTATCAGCATCTGATAATTTAACAATATCCCTCATAGAATTCCTCTTTTGTTCATCTTGCAGGATATCATTCAGTGTTCTTCTAAACTCGGAAGTATATGCTACATCCGACATATAACGTATCTTTGTCCTATCTCTTGAAATTCCCAAAAAACCAGACATACCATCAATAAATCGTTCAACTTCAGATAAGGTATGTTGCGGCACAGTAGCATGACATCCATAAGTATCCTGCTTATATTTATGCGGCAAGAATGACAACCCCATCTGGAAAGTAGAGAATAAGTCATGGACCGCAATCTGCAGTAAAGCACCCTCATTTTGTGCCATATAATGCAAAGCATTTGTTATAGTGACTAAAGTGCCAACATGTATGTTACCTGAAGGAGAGACCCCCAAACTCAAGACATCAGAACCAAGCTCTAAAAGCTCCACTAGATTATTAATGATTGTTCTTCCCATAATCCTATTCCATTGCCTGTTATTTATAAATCTTTCTATTTTGTAACCACTATAAAGTTACTATAATAATCTCAATCTTTTGATTATCATCTTTCAACTTCTCAACTAACTCCCTTTTCAGCTCAGCGCAAGCCTTATCTGCCCTCACCCCAAAAGTCCGTTTAGAATTAAACTCACTCTTTCTTACAACAATCTCATGTGAATCATTAAAATCAGGATTAGGTTCAAAAACAACAAAATCAGAAACTCCATCAGCACTAATCGTCAGTTTAAGCTTAACCCCCTTCTCCACAATTTTCCTAAGCCTAAACAGATTAAAATCAGCCTTAACCCCAAGTATACAGTCTCCCTCTAATCTTAATTCTTTATCTTTTGTAAACTCAAGAGTATTCTTATGCTTCCCAGTCACATTCTCATGTCCAAATGCAGTAAATCTATATTCCATCAATACAACCTCTCAAACTCATCAACATACTTCTTAGCAATTGATTTATCATGTATTATTAAAATGTTCTCATCATTGCTATGATCTCCGCTTCCAGTAGGATTCATAGAGCCAGTAATCACAGTCATATTGTCAATAATAAACACCTTGTGATGCATAAACTTAGGATTACTATCCACCCTAACATCAATCCCAAAGTCCTTCAACCGTTTATATTGTGAATACTGCCCAGAAGCTCCGGTCTTCTCAAACAATCCTTTAATATCTATCTTATCATTAAACAATAAAGCATCTGCAATGCCTTCATCTGTAAAACTAAAAGTCATAAAATAAACACTCTGCTCAGCTTTGCTTATCTCATCAATAATCTCAGAAGAACACTTATCATCAGGGCAAAAATAATTCTCTACTTCATGATTATTGATATACATCACAGGATACTTAACCTTATCCCCTTTCCCAAAATCCCCCCTCCAGATCTCGATAAACTCATCTTCATAATTCTTAGCTAAATATTTAGAATAAATAACAAGCAGATTATTATTGTTCTTATATGCCCCATTATAAGTAGGATTAAAAGAACCAGTAGTAACAACAGAACCATCAACCACACAAAACTTATTGTGGGAAAATTGAGATGAAGTATCTTTCCTTACACCAGGTCCTGTAATTTTCCCATAATTCTCGTTATCCACTACTAACTTAACATCCAATAGATTACTTTTCTCAGCTAACACCCCAATAAGCTCTTGTAAGTCAATATCAAACAAAGCGCAATGCAATGACTTCTTTGACATATTAACAGCTCTAACTAATGAAGTAGTGCAATTATCCAATGGACAAAAATAAACCTCCATCTCCTTGCCCACCTCAGAAGGTATGCTCTCTTTCACAACATCACCTGTAACAGCAGCCTTAGAACAGCCTGTAATCAAAAAAAGTAGTAAAAACACTGCAAATTTTTTCATCATCATTTTTGTCACTACTCTCGGATACTATTAAAAAGAAAAGTTTATATATGAGCTATGCCTCACAAAAAGTGATAGTAATCTATCACCTCTTTTTTCCCAGCAGAGCTGAATAAGCTCTGCTCGGGTTATGCTCATCTTTTCTTTTTATCTTTCTTCCTTGGAATCTTCGAAAGCATATATCCTATTAGTATTCCTAAAACAATTAATAAGACATGATTTGTATCTATCTCAAAATAAAATACCTTATGTACAGGCTTAAAATACATATCTAAATTACTCAATTCAATTGCATACTCTGCATAAAGCAAAGCAGAATAATTATCTTTCTCCCTAAGTTCAGTTCCATACTCATAATAAGAATATGCAAGTATAGGGAAATTCCCTTTGGCAATCTGTTTTGCTACATTCTTCTTTGCAACCTCTAACTTTTTATCCAATAATCCAATAATATTATCAGAACCTATCCCGCTTACACTCAATATAACATCAGACTCTGCCTTTGCTTGTGATGCCTTAAACAAGCAAAGCTCATAGCTTTTATTATTCATATCATCATAAGCATAATCAATCTCTTTTCTCGTGCCAGATAAATCCAAAACAGGATAAAACAATGAAACATAATTATAACGCTCTTCTGCTTCTGCTATCTTAGCCTTGCATGAAAGCTCTAACATATCATTGTCCATATTAACCTTTTTTCCCCTATGATCAAAAAAATTAGCCCATGAAAATGCAGAATAAACTCGTTCAGATGAATAAGCTAAATTATAGATATCATCATCAGTTATATTACCTGTTGAAATCAACTCTTTATAATATTCTGACTCGATAAGTCTCTCCTTTACTACAGCATATGCCTCAAGATCAGTTATAGTCTCTTTCTTCTTATTGTCAATGCTTTTCTCTAAAGCATCAATATTCTTCCCTATAATCTCTATATTATCAGACATTTCCTTCTCGCTAAGATTATTTATAGAAACCAGAACATAAGTAAACTTCACATTAGCCCCAAAACAGTAAGATGCAGCAGAATAGTAACTTCCATTTAAGATAGCAGCCTTAGACCGATTAGTAAGGTTCAAAGCAGCTATCATTGTTTCATTTTGTTTAGAACCATATCTATAATCAATATCTCTAATCAATTTGTCACTCCTATTACAAAGCTGATAAGCTAGCTCAGACATTGTTTCTTCATAATCATCATCAATATCAAATGTATAATTTCCATTTCCAAACTTTTTGCCTGTAAATCCATACAGCGCCTGATCTATATCAGAAACTTCTACTACCTCTAATCCTTTTTCTTTACCATACTCAACTAGGTCTATGGTCTTAGTTATTATTGAAACATTCTCTACCTTAGAATCATTTGGAAACATTACATCAAAAGTTTCAATTACACTGCCTTCTTCATTGAAAAATCTCTCACCTTCAGGTATAAGCACTTTCTTAAGCCCTGCCTGTTTCGCAGCATCTATCTTCTCTTTAACACCGCCAACAGGCCCTACAATCCAGCCAGAATTTATTGTTCCTGTAATCCCAATGCTTTCATCAAGACTAAAATCATCAAGTAGTGAAATAGTCAGTAAAGTTATAGCTGCTCCTGCAGACGGCCCAGCTATTATCGGAGAATTCGCTTTGATTGTATAGATAAAGTCATAATTAGAACAATCTTTATCCAGATAAGAACACGCCATGTCTTTTGCAAACCTTGTAGAAATCTGTGTATCAATCTTAGTCAATGGAAAAGTATCCAAAAAAACATTCCCGGATCCTGATTTTACCTCAAGATACAAATCAGCAACAGCCCCTTCATAACCTCCATCATTTTCTTTAACAGCCAACAGCTTAAGATGCCCTTGTTTTGCATATATAGATGGAACTATAAGAAGTATAATCAATAATAATAAAATAAGTTTTTTCATATAAGAAGAGAATCTCTATTCCTTTTTATTGTTTTCTACCGACTTCTCTATATGGTTACACTTAGGATAACTAAAAACCACTTGCCACCATCATTTGTCAAGTGCCAGAACCCTTCTATAAGCCAAATTTAGCCCCTATAGCTGTTTTAGTCATAGCACTTGCCACTTGCCAACCACCCCCGCAAGGTATTTAAAGAAAAGAATCCTCCAATAGTATGAAGTGAGGATAATGGAACAAGATAAAGCATTGGTTGTATTTCAGGATAAGAAGATAAGGAGAATTTGGCAAAATAGTGAATGGTATTTTTCAGTTATTGATGTAGTTGGAGCTTTAACAGACAGCGTGGATGCTAAAGATTACTGGTACAGGTTAAAAAAGAGAGAGTTAGAATCAAGTGGAATTGAGTTATCGACATTTTGTCGACAACTTAAATTGCCTTCTAATGATGGAAAGTATTATACTACTGATTGTGCAAATACAGAATCCCTTTTTAGGATTATACAATCCATCCCTTCCAAAAAAGCAGAACCATTCAAGCTGTGGCTAGCCCAAGTCGGCTACGAAAGAGTTCAAGAAATAGAAAACCCTGAATTGGCTCAAAAACGTATGAAGGAAATCTATAAATCCAAGGGGTATTCTGATGATTGGATAGAAAAGAGGGTAAGAGGCATTGCCATAAGGGATGAGTTGACAGACGAATGGAAAAAGAGAAACGTAGAAGCTGAAAGAGAGTTTGCAATCCTTACAGCCGAAATTTCAAAGGCAGCATTTGGCATGACACCACGCGAATACCATGAGTTCAAAGGGCTTAAAAAAGAAAACTTAAGAGATCATATGAATGATTTAGAGCTGATATTCTCAATGCTTGGTGAAAGGGCTACAACTGAAATTGCCAGGACAAAAAATTCACAGGGCTTTGCAGAAAATAAGTCTGCTGCTGTCAAAGGCGGAAATATTGCAGGAGATGCCAGAAAAAATCTTGAATCAGAAACCAAAAGAAACGTTATTAGCCCTGACAATTATCTTGGCGCGCCAGAAAAGGAAAAAAGAAAGCGATTGAAATAAGAATTTATTTCTTCTCTTCTACTAACTTCTCTATATGTTTACACTTAGGATAACCCGTACAACCATAAAATTTACCATATATAGAACTTCTCAAGGCAAGGTTCTTTCCGCACTTAGGACATTTCTTCTCAATCTTTCCAGTTGCAACTGCCTTTGCTTCTTTGCCTGCTTTGCCCTCAACATGCTTTGACTTGCAGTTAGGATTCAGGCAAAACTCCTTTGCAGATTTCTTCCTCAACTCAAGAACCATCGGATAACCGCATATTTCACATGTCTTTTTAGTGGATTTTATACGGGCATTATTAGGTATAGACATTGTAGTTTTGCATTTTGGATAGTTCGAGCATGCCGCAAAAGCCCCAAACTTACCGCTCCTTATCATCAAACTGCCTTCCTTGCACACAGGACAGCTCCCTAAAGTATTCATAGTGTCTTTTGACTGCCAATGCGCCTGTTTTAATCCCTCACCTATATCCTTTTCATGCTTCTTAAAATCCTTTATCACATTGGTTATATCCTGTTTAGCCTCACTAAGCACTTCATCTTTGTTCTTCTTGCCTTCTCTTATCTCTTCCATCTCATCTTCAAAATGCCTTGTCATAGCCTCATCAATTATATGAGGAACATACTTCTCTAAAGTCTCTATCGTACTTATCCCCAACTCAGTTGCCTCTATTGAGCTTGAACCATGAACATAATTCCTATGGAATAAAGTATCTACAATAGATGCCCTTGTTGCTTTTGTGCCTAATCCCCTTTTCTCTAATTCCTTTATTATAGAAGCAGGAGTATATCTTTTAGGCGGCTGTGTTTCTTTTGAAAGAAGTTCTATCTTCTTAATATTGACAATATCATTTTCTTTAACTTTAGGAAGCTCTTCTTCCTCTAATCTTACATAACTACCATAATATTCAAACCATCCTTTTTCGATAGTCCTTGTTCCCTTGGCAACAAATATCTCTTTATTAACATCAACATTTATCTTCATTGTTTCCCTTACAGCAGGCTCTCCAAAAGTAGACATAAATCTCCTGACAATAAGATCATATATCTTAAAGCTCCTCTCATCAAGCTCAGGATCAATCCCAGTCGGATAGATAGCAGGATGCGCAGGATCTGTCTTAGTTCCATTATTAGGATTTAATTTCCCCTTAAGTAATTTAGAACACAATTCCTTATATTTATCTTGATTTGAAAGCAAAGAAAGAACCTTTGAATATCCTATCTTAGGATTTAATTGATTAGAAGATGTTCTCGGGTAAGATATATAACCTGCTGTGTACAGCTCCTGTGCAATAGCCAATGTATCTTTTGGATGTATCCTAAATACCCTATAAGCCTCGACCTGCATAGAAGTAAGATCAAACGGATTTGGGGGATTTTGCTTGAACTGGTTCTTTTCAATCTTCTCTACTCTGCCTTTTTTTTTCCCTTTAACCTTACCCATTACACTATCTGCTTCTTTCTTCTCCCAGAACTTATCTTTTATGTGCCATGCATCAATATCTCCACCATTTACCTTCCCTATAAGTTCAATCTGCCAAAATGGAACTGGTTTGAATGCCTTAATTTCTCTCTCCTTGTCAACAACAATCTTTAAAGCAGGCCCCTGAACTCTTCCGATGCTTAATATCTTAAATCCGCCTGTTGATTTATATGAAGAAGTAAGCGCCCTTGAAAAATTGATTCCATTATACCAATCTAGATAATGCCTTGCCTCGCCTGCATTTGCCTGTCCCCAGTCTAACCTTTTTGATTTGTTCTCATAAGCCTCTACCAGATCGGGCTTTGTCAGTGTAGAAAACTTCATCCTTGCAGCATCCTTTTGTTTGCATGCATGCTTGATTACATTCAATCCGATAACCTCTCCCTCGATATCATAATCTGTTGCAACAGTAAACTCTTTTGCATCTTTAGAGAGTTTTTTTATAGTCATGAGATATCCTTTAGAAAACGCAGCTGACTTCTTTGTTTCATAAGAAGGCCGCCATTCAATATCAAAAACAGGAAATGCCCATTTCTTAACACCCTCTTTCTGCTCTAATCCATAAAGATGGCCTACAGCACACACTACTACAATATCCTTGCCTTTATGTGTAACCTTATAGTAAGGCACCCTGTTCAATGACTCTTTTATCGCCTTTCCATCTGCCAAAGCAGCAGCTATCTTCGCAGCTGCCTGAGGCTTTTCAGTTATTAACAATTCATACATAATTTTTCATAGAATTGGAAATGGTTTAAAAACCTTTGGGAATAAAGCCCACTTGCCACTTTCTTTATAAACCACTTGCCAACCCTAATTCGACTAAATTTAATCACTTCAGCCCCTGTATAACCAAAATCCACCCGCCACTTGCCACTTGCCATGGACCCCCGTAGGATTTATAAAGAACAACGTTTTATTAATGTTATAATGCAAAAATTAACGGGGATGGAATGGCTGAAAAAACATATTTCCAAACTAGAGTTTACTAGTTCAAAATTTAAAAAAGAGATAGAAAAGATTAAGAATATCCAACCAGAGATTTATAATGAATTCCAACCCTGGACCCCTCTTAAACTAGTCTTATTGAATTACGCTCTAGACACTTGTACAACAATAATCAGAAGAAAGGAGTTCTTCAAAAAAATGTATTATATTGATCTATTTGCTGGTTCTGGCATAAATAAGATAAAAGGTAGCAATGATTTTCTTATTGGTTCTCCATTAGTAGCTGTACTAAATTATTCAATAGATTATGATCTAATGTTCTTTTGTGAAGATGATCCCGATTACTCTAGTGCTTTAAGTGCAAGATTAGCTTATTTTAGGAAATCAAGTCTCAAGCCAATACCTAAAGATTGCAATCTTTGCTTAAATCAGATTATGAAGGTGGTCAATAATCAAAATGTTTACGCTTTTTTCTTTGTTGACCCTTATTTTATGGAGTTTGGATGGGATTCTATGAAAAAGATATTAAACATAAATAGAAACTACACAATAGGTAGAGATATTCTATTTACTTTTATGAGTGGAGTAATAATAAGATTTATAGGGTTAGCAAAAAAAGGAGGAAGTGAGGGTGCAGGACTAACTAAGTTTTTCGGAAGTGAATCTTGGAAAAACGTAAACAGCATAGATGAAGCAGTCAAACTATACAAGACTAGAATATTAGAAGAAACACCTCAAACAGTTGTTAAGACTATAAAGGTCAAATCAGATAAACATGGATTCTGTTACCATTTATTTTTTATTACTAATAAAACTAAAAATGCAAATCCTTGGCTGAAATCAATTGATAAAGCTAAAAGAGAGATTGAAGCTAATTCGGATAAGTCTGTTGAGTTGGCCTTAGATCTTATATACTTGTTAACCTAAAGTGTATCCTGTAACATATAGAATATGTTTTTTCCCTGCTTCTGCCATGTGGAGATTAAACTCATCATAACTTCATAATTTCTCATTCCAATCCGACTTCTTAGGCA
>Ga0180007_10005896_pt1 | contig 12172 bp, 7 predicted proteins | sample MM_PC_MetaG_FD_121122 | JGI IMG/M metagenome (GOLD analysis project Ga0180007, IMG submission 121122) | Groundwater microbial communities from the Aspo Hard Rock Laboratory (HRL) deep subsurface site, Sweden - MM_PC_MetaG | ecosystem: Environmental > Aquatic > Deep subsurface > Groundwater...
TATTTTTGATAAATATAGTTTTTCGGTTGGCATAGAGTTTGAGACTTCAATTATTCAGCATCTTAAAAACACATCGGTTTTTGTTTTTTTTGCCACAGCTCAATCAGTAGAGTCATTATGGTGTAAGTATGAAATGGAAGAGGCCTTTTATGGCAAAATTAATGGATGCATTAAAAACACCATTGTCTTTATGATTGGAAAAGGAATAACACTCGAAAAAATACCCATTTGGTTAAAACGCTCTCTGATTAAATCTGAATCCTCCCCATCTGTGATCGCAAGAGAAATTTTCCAATTTATAAAACATGCTACCGAAAATTATCAAAGGCCACTTTTTTTAGGCCGTAGTAAAGAAAGAGAGCAAATAGAAGATGTCGCTAATCCTTTTGATGGAAGACCCAGGCCGAACAGTTTCGGGATTTTTGGTCTTCCCGGAATTGGCAGACGCTCTCTTATCATGAGTTGTGTTAATGAACTTTTTTCTCTCTCACGAATTATTGAGATTGAGATTGAAGCAGGAGATAATGCAAATTCTCTATGTATAAAACTTGCTGACAAGATAGAACCATACTCTTGTCAAGACGAATTGCAAGATATTGTTAAAAGTATAGAAAAATTATCCGAAACTGAAGCACTAAATAGAGCTTTATTAAACATAGAAAAATTGATCTTGAGTGGTGAGTTACCTGTCTTAATAGATGTTGGGGGGGCGTTGAACGATAGTGGAACATTTAAATTATTTCTCAATAAATTAATCATATATTCACAGAATTTTAAAAATTCCTATTTTATTTTTATATTAGCAAGGCGGTTATCAAGAGACAATGAGGTTACTCTTGATTTTGTACCTGTCCAGCAGTTAACAAAAAAGTCAATAAGCCAGCTTTTAGCCAAACTATCGGATAGATATGACTTTGAGATCGAACCCCAACAAATCTCAGACTTATCTGATTATATAGATGGCTATCCACCTTCGGCTCATTATGCGGCAAAACAAGCATCTATTTATGGGGTTCCTGCTTTAATAAGTGATAAACGTCAATTAGTGCAATTTAGTAAAAAGAGATTTGTATCACACATAAAAGATCAAAATCTCTCTGCAGAAGATGAAACAGCATTAGAAGTATTATCTGAATTTTCCCCCTTACCAATAGAATCCCTTTTAGCCTTATACCCAGACTCTTATGATAAGGGGACTGCACACGATCACATCTATGAGTTGATCGATTGTTCACTAATACGTGTTACAGAGGGTCAAAATTATCGTATATCAGACCCAATTAAAGGTTCCGTAAGGGAAATACTTGGTAGCCCATCAAAAGAGGCACTAAAAAAGGTATTGCCACCATTAGAATATTATATTGATAAAATAAGGAGTGAAAATAAATTAGATTTTGCACGAGTTTTAGGCCGCCTGAATTTTTATTTGGGAAATCTTTCGCCTTCAAAATTAAGCATAAAACTCAGAAGTGATTTTATAAAGCTTCTAGAACAAGCTTATCACCACGAACAATATAAGGAAGCCATCAAACTGGGTTGGGAAGCGATAAAAGAATGTCCAGATGATGCTTCGGCCCATAATTTTTTAATCAAAGCATTAATTCAAGAAGAGGTGTGGGATGAAGCATCAAAGCAAATTGATAATTTATACCCAATTGATGAATTAAGAAATGTGCATTATTTAAAGGGCTTTTTATGTAGAAAAAAAGGAGATCCAACAGAAAGTATTAAAGCTTATAAAGAAGCTTTGCGACATGGAAAAGGAGGGTTAGGTGTCCATCGGGAATTAGCCCACTGCTATATAATGATTGATGACACGGATTCGGCAAAAAAACACATCGAAAAAGCGTTAGTATTTCAAGCTGATAACTCGCATATAATAGATATGGCGGCCAAATTAGAAATAAAATTGGGTAATCAACAAAGTGCAAAAAAATATATAGACCAATTAGAGCTTATAGATGATCCCAAACATTTTCACATGAGAGCATCTTCTTATTATTTAAAATTTGAAACTCCACAGAAAGCTTTATTTCATGCTAAAGAATCAATTGAATTTGGTAAAAAATGGTTTTTTTCTGGTCGTGTCCAATATGTAAAAGCATTGATTGCAGCTGGGAAATATTCTACTGCAAAAAGTGAAATAAGCGCCATCGATTCCGATTTTCGCAAACAAAAAAATGATGTAAAAATTGCTTTAAAATGTTCCATTGCTGCAGCAGAAGGTGACAACCAAGTAGGGTTAAAACTCGTAGAAAAATTTTCGTCTCAGTCCTCGAAGCAAGCAACTGGTTTTAAGAAAAAATTTTACAAATCATTGTCTAAAGATATCACAATTCCATACGCTGACCGTAAAAAGTTTATATTCAAGTTAGATCAACTTAAAGGTGTTCAGGAAGTGGATTTGACTGATATTGATAATTAAAAATAAATGGATTAGCATCAAGTTGGAAATTTAATTAAATATTTAGTTGTTATGATCACTCAAGAGGCTAATTGTCCCATGGATAACTGCAAAAAAATATTCAAAGTATCAATCAGACCATTTCTAATCTTTATGAAGATTTGACAAATATTTCAAAAGTTGTAAAGAGAGCATTGCTGGCTACAGTCCTGCCTTTTGAGGTTTCAATAAAGGGAGTTGGCTATCCCTGTAACTCATAATCCTTTTCAATGAATCTTTTTGGAATTTTCCTTATTCAAAATTTACTCTTGAGTTTGAAAGCCATAAATGATTCTCTATTAAACAAATTGAATTTTAACCCTTGACCAACCCTTAAAGTTTACTATCAGAATATGAAAAGAGATGCGCATGGCTCAGATGATTTCAATATTCTCCGATCGGCTCCATAAAGAATGGCTACCATCTTATTGCAATGCCCCGCATCGTTGTTATCCCATTGAAGGATTTAAAACATCAACAATAAAAAATCTAAGTGAGTACGACGCAAAGTGGTTTATGAGAGCTTTAGATGATGGTTTGGTTATTGAATCTGATGGTAATTTTGTAGCCCCTAGAAGCGCTGCAAAAGAAATGATTTTCTGGGAAGGTTCGAAAAATAAAATCCCTCGTCCAATTACTTTATGGATTGAACCAATTATCACCATCGGTGCTCTTGCTCGGTTAAATAATGAATTCGGATGGCCGGCCTCAAACCTCGGAGCACAGTCAAAGACATGGGAATTTGATTTGGTATGCTATAGGGGGAAATCAGAAAAAGAATATATTGTTTGTGAAGTTAAAAAGGTACCGAAGGAGATAGAAAAACTATTGCACTTCATGCGGTATTATAGCGTAAAGGAAGCTCAAACTATCGAACCAGCAAACGCAACTGAACGGAATGCATATCGGAAAGTTCAAGGTATCAGAAAAACTTGGCCTGTTTTTTTCTGGGCGTTAGGGCCGAATAAAGATAGCCATGTATTCAAGGTTGTTCGCAATGATAATTCAGAAATATTTGATTTATTGCCGACTCCTGAAGAGGCTCTAAAATATGAACAAACCTGACATGGCTCTTTAAATTAATCAATTTTCTTTTTTTGAAAGTACAGGCGAGGACTACTATCCGCCTAAGATTGATTGCCGGATTGAAAAAGCCCCCGGACTTTCCCTGTAATTGATCTCTTTCTTTATATTTTCAGATTACAATATATGGTATGCCACAATCTTCAATTCCGATGGTATGAAAATCAAGATTGTTGAAGATCATCCTGATTCATACCAATTGCAAGTCTGTTCTTATAAATAATCCAGCCAGCTACAAACCTATTATTGACCCCGGGCAAACTCTCAATGTATAATTATAGTAATTAATCACTTAATGTAATAAAATTTACAATTTATAAACCAAAGAGGATAAAATCATGCTTAAACCCAATGAAAAAGAATTTACCAAAAATGTTGATGGAATCGGCACTTTTACTTTCAAATTTCCCACGCTGGTAGACGACTTAGCTGCTGATGCCACGGCTTCCCGCCTCCTGGCCGGTAATGATTCCCCGACCATTGCAGCATCCAACATCGCCACCATGATGGGAACACTTTCCACTGCCATTGTGGTTAAGCCTGAATCCTTCGATCTGGAAAACATCTATTCCTATGATGAGTTGGAAGCCGTCTACAATGTTTTTAATGAAATGGTGTCATCTTTTCGTCTCAAATCTGCGGTCACAAAACAACCTGGAGATCAAGAAACGGGCGCTGGAAAAGGCTAAAACCCTCCGGTATTGGTTCCGGCAAAAGTACAACCTTCCTCCTAAAGATCTCCGGTATCTGGAAATGACGGATATCGAGATAGAGGAAGAATACATGACAGCCCAGTACCGGGATGTCCTTGATAAGGGCCGTGAACCTGCTCTGGACGAATTTGAAACAATTTATGTCGATGACGCTCTGGACGAATGGGCAAACGAGGATAACGACATCTTGGATGCCATGGCTTCCAGGGACGATCCAAATGAATGGGAGGAAGTTGATACTTAATCATGGCGAATGAAAAAACCACTGTCAGTCTGGGCTTTAAAAGTGATCTTACCGAACTTAATCGGGCCGGAGAAAAAGCCAACTGGTTAAAAGATCGTTTCGACCAGCTTGCCCATTCGGTCAAAAAGGTTTCGGAAGCTGGGGTAGGGCTCACACAGTTATCCCATACCCCGGGCTCCGGGCCAGCGCAACCAGTTGGTGATCTCCGGACACCCAAGACAGGAAACGGCAACGATCCTGCATACGACTCCAAGGGAAAATCCAATAAACGGGTTGACCGTGGATTCGGCTATTATGGCAAGACGGGGTTATCAAAACTGAAAGGGGCCGGGGTCGGCGGGCTTTTTGCCGCAGGGGGTGCCTTGGGCTTGGCCTTGACGGCAGCCAGCGCGGTTTCTAAAGGGATCAGCCTGGCAAAAGCCTATATGGATGCCCTTTCTCCTCTGAATAAACAGCTTTCCCTTTTAAACGGCAACCAGGCGTCATTTGAAAGTAAAATTGCATCCACGGCTATTTCCCTTGGAATAGCCCGGGCCGAATTGCTCCAGTACACAAAAGCCTATGTCGGCCAGGCGGGAGCCCAAAAAGGCAGGGTCGGAGGCCAGGTTAAAGATATTGGTGGTTTTGCCAAGGGCATGGGTATGGATTACGGGTCTACCTACGCCCAAATGGGTGGCCTGGCACAGGCAGGGGCTTTTGGTTCCCTTGGCGGCATGAGGGCAAAGCAGTTTGCAGCCCTGATCGCCGATGCCGTTTCCCGGGGCAATATGAACGGCAGAGAAGGGGAGTTGTTATCATCTATCAATTCCCTGGTCAGCGTCCAACTCCAAACCCTGACCCGCCCCGGTGGGATGTCCGGCATGATTAATTTTATGACCGGCATGAATGCCACTGGCCAGGCGGGTTTAATGGGCGCCAGGGGTGCCAGTGTCCTTTCACAGATCAGCCAGGGGATTAAGAACCCTGGTGGCGGTGATTATGGGGAAATGTTCATGTATAACGCCCTTGGTGGCGGTAATTTCTATGATTACAAAATGCGCCAGGAAGAAGGGGCATTCGGGGCAAACAACAATTTCCTCCGGGTCATGGGCAACATGCGCAAATCATTTCCGAACGCCAAAGCCCGGTGGTTCGCCATGAGTAAACTGTTCCCGGGACTTTCCATGCACCAGGCAAGCGGCCTAGAAAGCGCACTTGGAAAGGTAGGTTCCGGCGGTTCCGGTTTTATGGATGCCCTGGATTCTGCATCAAGTGGCAACATCGAAAAGATCAACACTGAAAATTACGGTATCCTTGCCAAAATTTACAATGCCAAGAACGGCAAAGAAAGGATGGAGATTTTAAAGGATTCCCGTCTTGGCGGACTTTCCGGTAATTTTACAATCAACAGCACCAGAGAAGAAGTGATGAAGGCCGTGGCCGGGAAAAATTTGGTCCAGACCCCCGAAGATGCAATCAAATCCGAATTGGCTACGATCAACCAATGGCTTGAATCTAAAGGCGTGGAAGGTATCAAAGCCTTTTCCGGTGCATATGATGGGATCAACAAAATTTACCGGCTCTTGCATAAACAATGGGGGAGCCTGACCCCGGAAGAAAATGCCCGCCTCCAGTCCGAATTGTCCAACAAAGGGGAAGTAAGCACGATCAATCCGAATAATATTGTTCCCTACAAAACCAATGTCACAGCAGACGGAAAACAAATCCAGATTAATGAATCGCAATATAATGAAGCTGATGTGCAAGCCTTCTTTAAAGAGGTTTCCAGCAATTTGAATCAATCTTCGATCAACCTGAATCAGGCGGCTGACAAAATAATTGGATCAAAGGCCGTCACGCAAAGCGGGAATGGCAATACAACCAGGGGACAATATTAACGATGGCAATTAAAACCTATAAGATCCGAGCAGAAGTCCTTTTATATTCCTTCTCCGAAGGCGGCAAGAAGATTGATCTTACCCCATGGATTAAAACAATTGATACTGAAAAAAATATAAATGATTCATCCGGTAATTTCCAGATCAGCCTCCTGCCAGTAACCGAAGGGGAAAACAATTTGCCATGGTATTACCGGATCACACCCATGGATTATGTTGAGATCCGGTTCACCCGGGATTCCACCCTGACCAAGATACCCATTGTCATGCGCGGCTTTGTAGACAGCATCAACCGCACGGCCACAGTGGATCAGAACGGGGCTCCATTAAGAGGCTACACGATCACAGGACGGGACTTTGGCAAAATTCTGGAACTTTCCCGGATCTATTACTTGAAGGAGATTTTGCCCGATGTCGTGCTTATGGGCCTCCCCGGGTTTAAAATGCTGGAAGAAAAATTCGCCTGCAAAATTGAAGGTACCCCAGGAAAATCCATTGAGGCCATCCTGGGAATTGCCCAGGTTCAGCTTGATTTGATCCGGGCCAAACAACCATACATACCACAGATTGAATCCCTGACAAGCTCCACAATTGAAGGATACATAAATCAATTCTCCATGACTATGGAAGACGGCAGCGTGTGGGATTTGATGCGGTATTTTGATAACACCCCATGGAATGAACTTTTTCTCCTGGATCTGAAAGATGCCCCAACACTGATATTCAGGGAAACCCCCTGGAAGAATCTTGATCAGAACAATTCCTATATCCAGACCATGGATGACACTATCAAGAAAAAGACCCTGGAGCCCGGGGTGGAGATTGAACCAAGCAGCATCCAAAGTTTTAATCTTTCCCGTTCTGATTCGGAAGTGAAAAACTATTTTTTCTCTTATCCGGTCCAGACAATGATGGATAGCAAGACCTCTTTCAAAGTCTTTGCTATGGGCAAGGTAAAATCCGAAACCGATACGCTTGAAAACCCATACCTCATAGATCATACGGACAAGAACGCCGGTTTGGACCGGTTCGGGTTCAGGCGGTTTGAAAACACCAGTGAATATTTTGATAAAACCCTCAATGATTCCAACACTGTTGAATTCGCCAAAAAACTCAATTTGGCACTGGTTAAGGCTTTCAAATACAACGGCCTTTATGAATCCGGGTCTTTCACCATTAAAGGGAATAGCGATGCGGTCCCAGGCCGGTATGTGACTTTTCAGACAAACCGGTCAACGGACCCTGAATTCTATATTTCCGGGGTTAGCCACACCCTGAGTTTCCAGGCCGGGGCTGAACACTTTTTGACAACATTAATGGTTCAGCGCGGCGATGGGTTTCTGAAATCCAAGGAACAGATCGACAGTGCAGATGTTGATTATACATAAGGGGGACCATGAATCATTTACAACGTGGGTTTGAACAAAACCCGAAGCAATCACCTACCAATTACCAGAACACTTTACGCCTGGGGAAAGTGATTAAATCAGATCCGGAAGCAAAAACGGTGGATGTCACCATGATGTCCTGTTCCGGTACTTATTATGATGTACCAGTTCTGGTTCCGTTCGTCAGCTCATCCTCCGGCATCAGTCACCTGCCTGACCCGCATAATCCCAAAGATGAAGATGAAAGCGGATATACCTCACCCATCGGGTACGATAAAAGGGACGTATATGCCATTATCGGCTTTGTAGAGGGCGATGGCTCATTCCCGGTCGTTCTTGGCTTTAAACACCCTGAAACTACCCAAATGAGCTTTTCCGAATCCAACCAGAAGCTCGACAGACATGAGGGGGACAGGTACCACCGGATCACCGGGGACACCGTGGCAGAGAATGGCGGTGAAGACGTTCCCAGTGAAGAAGAAATCAGGTATCCGGACCACAGCTTTTTCAAGGTGATAAAGCAGGGCGGCACCAGGGATCTTACCGATCTGTCCCAAGCCACCCGGGATGCAGAAGCACTTCCTTTCCAGTTAAAAAAAGACGGCAGCAAGGGATTTTACTTTCAGCATTCCACCGGTACCCGGGTTTATATCGGCCATGAGGGAGAAATCAAAATCTCCCACCAGGCCGGCACCTGGATTTCAATTGGGCCGGATACTTCCAACCTGGTAAAGGCCACGGCCGGCGGAACCACCATTGACAGTGAAAATGATCCCCCGGCAGATCCGGACAGTTCCCCTGCCCAGGTTCATATCGGGCATTCCTCCGGCACATACCTTACCATTGATGCCAGCGGCAATATCACACTTAATTCAGGCGGGTCCACCACGGTCACATCCGGTACCGTTTTTATGGATTCTGCCGATGTCACCGTTGGGAATGGGACGGCACTGCCTCTTTTAGATCAAAGGTCACATACTTACTTGGGGACTTTTGTGTCTGAACTGAATACCTGGCTGAATAGCCATACCCACACCGAAACCCAAAGCGAAACAAAGGTTCCCACCCAAACGGCCACCCTGTCTTCGCCGCCTTCAATTACAGAAGCGGCTACCGTTAACACCATTGCATCTTGAAGGAATAATAAATGTCAATGATCACCAACTATTATTCACAGTTATCCAGTGTTACAGATTTATCCAAATCACTGCAAAGTGTCGGCAGCAATTCTTTATCTGATACCAGGAATCCAACGGCACCAAACCATAGCCAGCACCAGAAAACCGTTCTCCTGCAACTTTACACGGATGGCAAAATAGACGGGAACCTTGCTTCTGACAATGAATTTATCTTCCCCATTAACCCCGAGGATTTTTCAGTAAATTACCAGCACAGGATTCAGGTTATCCAGACCCTTGGCGATCCCTTTATTGATGAATTCGGGGTAGGGGTACCCACCCTTAACATGAGGGGAACCACCGGGTGGAGAACAAGGCCAAACATCCAGAACATTGATGGGCATGAGGCTTTCAAAAAACTGCGCCGGGATTTTATCAATAAATACTTCGACCTGCGGTTGGATCGTCATAACAGTAACCAAGATCCTGATGATATTATGTTGGTGGTCATTAACAGTGTGGATGATCTGGCCTATCAGATTGTACCGGTTGATTTTAAACTGCTCCGGAACAAATCCAGGCCTTTGCTTTATCAATATGATCTGACTTTTAAAGTGGTGGCAGACCTCAGTGACCTTTCCAGAGCCCAGGTACCCACCAGCGCTAATACAATTAAATCTGAAAACTGGCTTGATGCCCTGGAAACAAGGGTGTCATCCCTGGTTGAAAAGGTTACGGCTTTCGCGTCTCCGGTTTGTCAGGCGGTAGGGGCCTTTCTGGAAAATACGGTTTCAATCCTGGTGGCCGCCAAAACAGGAGTAGGGGCCGTTGCCAGTTTAATCAGCGGTGTCATAGGTGCCATTGAATCCGTTCTGGATGCAGTTCAGGACACAGAGGCTTTTATTGATGACCTTTTCTTGGAAGCCATTGTCGAACTGAATAACCTTACCAGTATCATTGGGGAATTCAATTGTTACCTTTCCAGTGCTTCCAGTGATTATTTTATCCCGGATTTTTCAGGAGTGCAGGGTATTACCGATTGTGCAGCCACCCATGGAATTGAAGCAGGGGAACAGGCCGCCAGCGCAAGCAATGCCCTGGAATGGGTGGATGAAGTAAATGAACTTGCCAGACAAAACGGCAGCAATTCATTAATCGCCACATCCTACACCACAAATAATCTCACGGATATATTTGAGAAAGCAGATGCAGCGGTGGTTGTCAGCAGTGACCTGGATGCCAATTTAACGGAGCTGACCAATATTGCCCGGGATACTTCAACTGCCGGCAGCCTGGATGAGGTTTATACCGCCATCACAGACACCCTTTCCAACATCACTTTCGATGTGGACAAGGTACCGGATGATGATGTGGCAGAAGATTTGACGGAAATCACCCGGTACAAAAGCGTGACCGTCAAAGAAAACCAAAGCCTCATGGATATTGCCTATCAAGAATATGGGGATGCGGATCGCTGGACAGACATTGCTGCGGCCAATGACATCATGATTGAAAACTGTGCCGAGAATATGGCTCCATACACGACTTTTTTAATTAGTAGCACCCTTTATACCGGCCAAACCAGCATGGACCTGGGATATGATGTTCCCACTGAATTTGCGGTCCAAGGTTGCACCCTGAAAATGAAAGACAAAGAGGGCCACCGGCAAACCGTCCAGGTAGAATCCATAGACGGCAACCGGATCAATTTTTATGAAACCATCAGCCGGAACATGATAGGGCCGATTTGGGTAATCAGGTATGTAAACCTTGCCGAATATGGAGTTTCAATTGGGACAACACAATTGACTAAGACCGTAAACCCTGGTTTGAAAACATATTACCTGAATGAAATCAAAGATATTTATCCGGGGTACGTCCTTTTCATTTCCGGGGGAACAGAAGCCAGGGCATACACGGTCGAAAGTGTTAATTATCTGGAAAAATATGTTGTCCTGCTGGAACCTTCGGTTGGCTTTACTGCCAAAGCCCGGGTGGAGATTTTCAATACAGAAACCAATATGGTTCACCTGACCCCGGGGACTACCCTGGAAATACCGGTCATGTCCGGTGACAACGCCGGTACTGCACAGAATGAAAATGAAATCTATGGCGGGGATCTTACCCTTGATTCACAGGGACTTCTCAGCATTTCCAACGGGGATATCGTTCTGTCTTCGGGTTTGGATAATCTGAACCAGTCCATCCTTCACCGGATTGCAAGTGAATATGCAAGCCTGGTCATTCATCCAACTTACGGCTGCGGCCTTTTAACGATTATCGGCAAGAAAAACACTCCTGCCACAAAGACACTGGCCCGGGCAGCCCTGGTAGAAGCCCTACAGCGGGAGCCCAGGATCGACAAAGTTTCTGAACTTAACGTGGTCACTAAGGGAGATATTATTCAATTCTCCGTCAAGGTGGAAAGTGTCGGCAACAACACTAAAACTGATTTGAATTTTGTAATTGGGGTATAATAAATGTTTCAAATAAAATCACGCACAAGCATTGTGGCTTCCATGATCAACAGGGTTACGGCCTTATCCGATGACCTGACCGATTTCAATATCGGTTCCAAAATCCGGACAATCCTGGAAGCAGTTGGCAGCGAACTTGATGAATATTACCAGGCATTGCTCAAAGGTCTTTATGAAGCCATCCCAGTAGCCGTTTACAAGACTTTTGGATTTGGCAAAGATGAAGCGACAACATCCAGTGGATACGTCACTTTTATCCGTGTTTCAGGCACCACAACTGAAATCAATATAAGCAATGGCACCACCGTAGCTATCCCCGACACCGATTACCAATTCCTCACCGTCGGGGATTACACCCTGGCAGCCGATGAAGATTCTATCGATGTCTTGGTGTATTCAACCACCACGGGGACTGTAAACAATTGCCTGGCAAACACCATCACTGAAATTGTGGATTTCATCCATAAAGACATCGCCTCCGTTACCAATGGATCTGCCTTTACCGATGGAACCGATATCGAAACAGATTCAGAAAGAAAAGCTCGGTTCCAAAAATGGCTAAACACACTGGCACGGTCCACCAAAGAATCTATTGAATATGGGGCCGGAACGGTCCAACTCACCAATGATGCCGGGATAGTCACCGAAGAAGTCAAAAGTGTTATCGTTTGGGAACCCTGTATTGATGAGGACGATGCCTCCAAGGTCGGATATGTGGACGTTTATATCTGGAACGGGGTGAACGGGGCCAGCACCAGTTTGATTTCCCAGGTAAAGCAAACTCTCCATGGGTATACCGATGATGACGGGAATAAAGTCCCCGGGTGGA
>Ga0180007_10005897_pt1 | contig 12172 bp, 6 predicted proteins | sample MM_PC_MetaG_FD_121122 | JGI IMG/M metagenome (GOLD analysis project Ga0180007, IMG submission 121122) | Groundwater microbial communities from the Aspo Hard Rock Laboratory (HRL) deep subsurface site, Sweden - MM_PC_MetaG | ecosystem: Environmental > Aquatic > Deep subsurface > Groundwater...
GTTCGTACGATCGGTGGCAGGAATATCGCCACTACTACCTGAACCCGGATTTCATCCAGCAGGTGGAACACTCGCCGGTATATGAAGACAAAAACCTCGGTCTCAACGCCAAGGTCACTCACACGTTGAACGCCAACACGTTTTACAACCTGAGTGTGTCGTACTTCAATACCTCGCGTTTGCGGGGTGACGGCAAGATCTTCGATGAGTATTCGTTGTACGAGCGGTCGATCACGAATCCCGAGTACGATCGGCACAACCTGTTCCGCGAAGGCAACATTGTATATGCCAGTGACGTCGACTCAACCATCCATGTGGGTGATCCCGACGATACGGTCGTACAGTATGTTGATTCGTATTGGGACAATTACCTGAAACGTCAGTCCTGGTACGGCGGCGTTAAGGGCGACTTTACGTCGCAGGTCAATTCCCACAACACACTGAAGATGGGCTTTGACTTCCAGCGTCACACGGTACGGCGCTTTGAAAACCTGCAGCCGTCCCAGGGTGATCTGGCCGAGCGTGTCAATCGCTTTGGCTATGACGAAAACGCCGAATCCACCGATGACCTGAACTGGTGGAACGAGACCCGTCATCCGATCAATCTCGGCATCTACGTCCAGGATCGCTTTGAATTCCGCGGTCTCATCGTCAATGCCGGTTTGCGGTTTGACTATTTCGATTACAAGGCCCTGCGTTTGCGCAATCCTGATCTGCCGTTCGATCCCGACTCTCTCGGGTATGATACGGACCTGACGAACGACAGCGAGACGGAAACTCTGGAACTCTCCGATCTGGAGGATTCCGAGAAGTTCACCCGCCTGTCGCCGCGTCTGGGTATCTCATTCCCGGTCAGCGACCGGTCGCAGATGCACATTAACTACGGTATTTTCTATCAGCGTCCCGACCTTCAGCGCCTGTTCGCCGGCTACGACTTCCTGGAAGCCCGTATCGGCGCCGGTTCGTACTATCCGTTCCCGAGCCCGAACCTCGAGCCCGAGACGATTACGCAGTACGAAGCGGGTATTACGCAGCAACTGGGTGACAATGTCGCCTTTGATATCACTGCGTACTACAAAGACGTCAAAGATATGACGCAGATTTTCCACCAGGCGGCCCAGCCGTACTCGTACGACTACTACGCCAATATCGATTACGGCACGATCAAGGGCGTTGACTTCAGCCTGACCATGCGCCGCACGCGCAATCTCAGCATGAACCTGAAGTACTCGCTCAGTTATGCCAACGGTACCGGATCGTACGCCAATTCGACCACCAACATCGCGTGGAAGAATCCTGAAGGCGCGCCCAAGGTGACGAACCCGCTGGACTTCGACCAGCGTCACAGCATCATCGGTATCTTTGACATTCGCTCGCGCGAGAACGAAGGTCCGAAGATTGGCAACGTGCATGTGCTGGAAAACATGGGCCTCAATGTTGTGACCCAGATTGCCAGTGGCACTCCGTATACGGAAGCGCAGGTGTACGATGCCGTGAGTCCGAATGCCTCGGTCAGTCAGGTGCCGTTGAGCTCCATCAACAACGCTCATCTGCCGTGGCAGTTTGTTATCGATCTCAAGCTCGAACGTACCCTTACGTATGCCGGCTACAAGTTTGTGCCCTACATCTGGGTGCGCAACCTGCTTGATAAGGACAATGTGGTTGGCGTATATGAAGGTACCGGTGAGGCCAATCGCTCCGGTTATCTGGAATCACCGGAAGGTCAGTTGAAGGCGGCGTCCACCGCCACCGATCAACACACAGGTGTGAATTACGGTGACCAGTTCGCATATAGATACGATCTGGCTCAGAATAACCCTAAAAACTACGCTAATCCCCGGATGATTCTGGTCGGTATGCGAGTATCATTCTGAAAACGTGAGGGACAGAAAAATGAGAATAACGTTTTTGATTTCTCTGCTGGTTCTCCTGCTCGCGCTGCCATTGATGGCGGCACCGCCTAAGGGGAAACTGGTGCAACCGAAAACACTTGGTGTTGACAACGACACATGGGTCGATGTAAACCGGATCCTGATGTTCGTTACCAACCACGGCAACTTCGGCCGTGACCTGGGTGATTATTTCGGATATGACTATGGAACCTTCTTCCCGTACAGTGGCGTCGAGTTCATTGAAGACGGTTCCAATACCACATCTCCGTACTATGCCGGCGGTCTGTGGGTCGGTGCCATCGACCGTGATTCCGGTGACACTCTCGTGGTCGTCTCGGAGTTCAGTAGCGAGTATACGCCGGGACCGATGTCCGGCGGCACGTACTCGCCCGACTTGCCTGCCTACAAGGTATACAAGCTGTTCCGGGACAGCCTGGCGAGCAACCCCAACGCTGATTACCTGAATTGGCCGGTTGATCAGGGCGCCCCCGTGGACAGCCTGGGAAATCCGGAGATGATTGGTGATCAGATGTGCTGGTCGGTGTTCAACGATGCCGACCCCGTCAAGCACACCAACAACAACGGTACAACCGCTCCGCTGGGGATCGAAGTCAAGCAGACGGTGTTTGCGTTTGATCGCCAGGGTGCACTTGGCAGCATGGTGTTCGTCCGCCTGCGCGTCTTCAACAAGGGCAGCCGGACGCTGGACAACTGCTTCTTCTCGCTCTGGTCCGATCCCGATCTCGGCCTTGCGACCGACGATCTGGTCGGGTGTGACACGCTTCTCGACCTGGGATATGTGTACAACGAGACCAACGATGACCAGCAGTACGGCGCCACGCCGCCATGTCTCGGTATTGACTTCTTCCAGGGACCGCTGCTGGAAGGCACGGCCGCCGATACCGCACGTATGTGGGGTACCCTCTGGCCCGGTTACACCAACCAGGGTCTCTTCTCGTTCAACAAGTACATCAACGGTACGGACCCCGATGACTATACGGAGTCGTACGAATACATGCTCGGATTGCTGCCGAAGCTCGATGGTGCCCCGTACGTGTTTAACGGCGACACGCTGCGCTTCCAGCACTCCGGCGACCCGACCGCCGAACCCGCCCTGCGGGGTGATGTTGACGGCGCCTCCGATGACCGTCGTTTCATGCAGACGACCGGTCCGGTCACGTTCGCTCCCGGTGACAGCACCGAGATCCTGGCTGCCATCATTGTTGGTCAGGGAACCGACCGTTTGAAATCGATCAAGGACATGAAGGAGCTGGACGTTTTCGCCCAGCGCATTTATGAAAACGGTTTCAATCCCCCGCAACCTCCGGCTCGCCCGATCGTCAAGGTCGCACAGTTGCCGGGTGAAATCGTCCTGTCCTGGACCGATACCTCGGAAACGGATCCGGGCGACTATAACTTCGAGGGATACACGATCTGGCAGGGTGAAACCCCGTCCGGTCCGTGGACCGAGTTGATTACGTACGACGTTATCAATGAGTATGACGAGGGGCTTATTGACACCCTGGCCGACAGCTATTCCGGAATGAAGCTGCCGGTTGTCCAGCGGGCCGTCAAGAATACCGGTATCAAGCGCTTCTATCGCACCAGCACTGACGCCCTCACCGGCGGACCGTTGCGGGATATTACGACGTACTCCTACCGGGTGACGGCGTTCTCGTTCGCGACGACGTTGCCGGCCGATGGCAGTGCGGTGCCGATAGGCGACCGGTTCCTGGAAAGCTCCCGGGTTGTGACGGCTACGCCGCAGGCCCCGCTTGCCGGAACTCACTTCACCATTCAGACCGCTGATACCATCATGGGTGTCCAGGCCGCCGGTGCTTCCGACGGTACGGCACGCGGACTGGTGCTGGATCCGTACCTGTTGACCGGTAATACGTACCGGGTGGATTTTGGTACCGACACTACTACCACCACCGAGTATGATACCACTTTCTGGTACACCTACAACGAGTTGCTGGATACCTGCGACGTTACGTGGGATACCGACGGTGATTCGATTGTCGTGATCAACTGTGTGGATACCATTCTGGACTCCATCACGGAAGAGCTGCATACGGAGACCACGACACAGACCTTCTGGAATCTTACGAATACGTCGACCAACACGGTTATCATGACCCGCGAATTCAATCTCTCGGGCGATGATGACTACAAGGTTGTGGATGGTATGCTTCTGAAAGTGGCCGGTCCGCCGCTTGAAGGTAAGGACTGGGATTACATCCCGGCCGATCCGCCGAACGTGGCCCCGGGGCCGCTTCCGAACCACATTCCGGGCAACGGCCGCTGGTTTACCGGCGACGGTGACATGGAACTGCTGTTTGGTGGTGCCGGACTGTCTCACAACTTCTTCGGTTCCGATGTTGAGCCGCCGGATGTCCGCGTGGTTGAATTCCGCTGGCGTCCGTTCGCGTCCTTCACGGACCTGAACGACGATACGTATCTCACGCCGGGTGAGCCGTACGTGGTTGACGATCCTACGTTGACCCAGAAGGCGTACATGTACACGCAGTACTGGAACAACGCATCGTACGAGGGCTGGTTCGATGTTCCATTCCAGGTATGGGATGTTACTGACGAAGCTAACCCGGTTCAGTTGAATGCTATCGTTCGTGACCGCGATGGTAACCATCAGTGGGAATACACGTATCTCAGTGATGGTATCACGGTCCCCGGCGACACGGCATTGCCGAACGGCGGCGACATTCGCTTCAACTACATCTGGGCTGTGAACACGCCGTATGACTCAGCCGGAACCACGTATGGCGACGGTACCGGTGGCACGATCGGCCCGTTCGACGACAACGGTTTGGTCACGGGCGGCCTGTGGACTCTGTATCTGGGCGACCGTACTACCGGCGGTATGCTGGCTGAAGAAGCGATTCTGCGCCTGACGCCGAACTTCGTGATTACGCCGGCTGACACGTTTGTCATTACCACCACCACGACCACGAGCACGTCGGCAGAGGCGGATCTGGCGCTGATTAAAGCGGTGCCGAATCCGTACTATCTCTACGGCGGCTACGATCCCGCGGTGGGTAACCGTCAGATCAAGTTCCACCATTTGCCTGCGGAATGCACTATCACCATTTACAACCTGGCCGGTGAATTCATTCAGAGGATCGAAAAAGACGATCCGTCGTCGGCCATCGCAACCTGGAACGTGCAAACCGAAAACAGCCTGCCGGTTGCCTCGGGCATATACATTTATGTCGTCGAAGCGCCTGGTTTTGGCACCAAGATTGGCAAGCTGGCAGTATTCGTTGAAGACGAAGTGCTTGACATCTACTAGGCAAGGAGGATGAAACGAAAATGAAAAACAGAATAGCAATATTCACGGTTGTTCTCCTTGCGCTAAGCCTTTCTTCGGCTTTCGCGGGGAACCCTGATCGTCTTGGTACGGCAGGAGCCCTCGAGCTGACCATTCCATACGGTTCCCGCGGCACGGCGATGGGCGGTGCGGTGGTCTCGTCGGCCTACGGCGTCGAGTCCATGTACTGGAACCCCGCCGGTCTGGCCTCGCTTGAGGGAACAGAAGCGATGTTTACGCACTTGCCGTACATCGCTGACATCGATGTGAACTACATCGGTGCCGCCACCACTATCGAGGACTTCGGTACTATCGGTGCCGGTGCAAAAGTGGTATCAATCGGTGATATCGAGGAGACCACAGAGGACTATCCCGATGGCACCGGTCGTGTGTACAATCCGAGCCTGACGGTACTTAACCTGACCTATTCGCGCATTCTCACGGTCAACGTCTCATTTGGCGTCTCGGCCATGTTTATCAGCGAGCAGGTACAGGATGTAAGTGCCTCCGGTGTGGCGTTTGATGTCGGTTTCATGTACGATCCGGGCTGGCGCGGACTTCGTCTGGGCCTTTCGGTGAAGAACTATGGACCGGAAATGAAGTTTGCCGGCAGCGGATTCCAGCGGTCTCTCGATGGCGACCGTCCGGCTCAGCCGGAAGCGGCGTCGTTCGACCTGCCGAGCTCGTTCAATGTCGGTATGTCGTATGACTTCCTGGATACGGGAGACAATTATGCCTCTCTGTCGGGAACCTTTAAATCAAACAGCTACGGTTCCGATTCCTGGAAGGGTGGCTTTGAGTACGCGTACAAAGGGATGTACTTCCTGCGCGGCGGCTATACATTCGAGGATCAGGAGGAGTATCTCTACGGTATGAACCTTGGTGCCGGCCTTGTGTATGCCATGGGCGACACCAAGCTGACCTTTGAGTACTCCTGGAATGACACGGAAGTGTTTGACGACAACCAGTATTTCACGGTGAAGTTTAACTTCTAGTCGAAAGCGGTTGTTGCCTCCGATATTGGCCGGGTGCCCGATAAGGGCGCCCGGCCTTTCTATTGGTAGCGGAGATGTTCGATCCGGGAACGGATTGGCGGTCCGGCCACGGTGATGCACCCCTAAGCCCAAGACGCGTAGGGGGAAAGCAGGACTAAGTTGGTATATTTGATCCATTTGTATTGGTAAGGCCTTTTGTTGGTAGCGACTTAGGATATCCGGCGGACGAAAGTGACTTGACATTTGCCCGGTGTTTGGTATCATGCGCGCAGTTTTGACTGTTGTGGAGGATGCATGCCGAAAGTCATAGATAACAAACCACTGAGTGATTTCATCTGGCAAATGCGTATTGAGGTGCCTCATCTCGTGTCCAAGGCGCGGGCCGGGCAGTTCGTGATTTTGCGGGTGAACGACACCGGTGAGCGAGTACCCATGTCGATCGCGGGTCTTGATCGCGAGAAGGGCCTGCTCACGGTCATCTATCAGGTCGTTGGTAAAACCTCGGCCCTGATGACGGGTGTCCCGGACAGCGGTGAGATCAGCGACTGTGTAGGGCCGCTAGGGCTCGCGTCGCATGTCGACAATTGGGGGACCGCCTGTGTAGTCGGCGGCGGTATCGGAATTGCCCCGATCTACCCGATTGCCCAGGCCTACAAAGAGGGTGGCAACAAACTGCATACCATCATCGGCGCCCGTTCAAAGGACCTCCTGTTTTACGAGGAGGAGCACAGGGCCGTGGCCGATCAGGTGCATGTTTGTACGGATGACGGTTCCTACGGGCATCATGGCTTCGTTTCTGATGTCCTGAAGAAGCTGCTGGACGACGGTGAGAAGATCGGCATGGTGATGGCCATTGGTCCGGTACCCATGATGCGGGTGGTGGCCAATCTCACCCGTGACTACAATGTCCCCACCTGGGTGTCGCTGAATCCGTTGATGGTCGACGGCACGGGCATGTGCGGCGGTTGTCGGGTGAGCGTGGGGAATGAGACGAAGTTTGCCTGCGTTGACGGTCCGGATTTTGACGGTCACAAAGTTGACTTCGATCTGCTCACATCGCGTCTCAGCGCGTATCGTCCGCAGGAGCGCAAGGTCATGAAGAAGCTGCTGGAAGACCCGAATTGTCGCCTGTCAAAGGCGGTCAAGGCCTTCAAGTACCCGGACGAATGAGCAGACAACTCCAGTGCCCGGGCTAAACCCGGACGCTTTGTTGGGAGAATGACGTGGCAGAGAAACTGACAAAAAAAGAACGGATGAAGATTCCGCGGGTAGAGATGCCCGAGCAGGATCCGAAAGTACGCAGCCACAACTTCCAGGAAGTCCCCCTGGGACTCAGCGAGGAGCAGGCCCTGCTGGAGGCCGCTCGCTGTCTGGAGTGTCCCAAGCAGCCCTGTGTTGCCGGCTGCCCGGTGGAAGTTGATATCCCGGGCTTCATCCACCTGATTACCGAAAAAGACTATGCCGGCGCGGCCCGGAAGATAAAAGAGACCAACTCGCTGCCGGCCGTATGCGGCCGGGTGTGCCCTCAGGAAGAGCAATGCGAGCAGGTATGTGTAACCGGCAAGAAGTACAAACCGGTGGCTATCGGCCATCTGGAGCGCTTTGTGGCCGATTACGAGCGCGAACACAAGCTGACTCAGGTTCCGGACATAGCCCCGCCCACAGGCCGTCGTGTGGCCGTCGTAGGCTCCGGTCCGGCCGGTTTGACGGTCGCGGGCGACCTTATCAAGCTGGGCCATGAAGTCACTATCTTCGAGGCCCTGCACAAGCCCGGCGGTGTGCTGGTGTACGGTATCCCCGAGTTTCGGCTGCCCAAAAACATCGTTCAGGCCGAGTGTGACTTCCTGGGCGAGATGGGGGCAACCTTCCGTAATTCAACGGTAGTCGGGAAACTGGATACGGTCGACGAGCTTTTTGAGCAGGGCTATGATGCCGTGTTTATCGGGACGGGTGCGGGCCTGCCCAATTTCATGGGTGTCGAAGGCGAAAACCTCATTGGCATATACTCCGCCAACGAATATTTGACGCGCAACAATCTGATGCGGGCTTTCGATGAAGACGGCTTTGATACGCCGATCATTCGCGGCAAGCACGTCGCCGTGCTCGGCGGTGGCAATACCGCCATGGATGCGGTCCGCACGGGGCTGCGACTGGGTGCCGAACACGCCCATATCGTGTATCGTCGATCCGAGGCCGAGATGCCCGCCCGTATTGAAGAGGTTCATCATGCGCGCCAGGAAGGGGTGCAATTCCATTTGCTCACGACTCCGATCAAGTTCTTTGGCGATGAGAACGGTTGCGTGAAATCGATGGAGTGTCTCAAGATGGAACTGGGCGAGCCGGATGCGTCCGGGCGACGCCGTCCGATTCCGGTCGAAGGCTCCAATTTCGTCATTGAAACCGACCTTGTTGTCGTGGCTATCGGTAACTCCTCCAATCCGCTGATTCAGCAGACCACGCCGGGACTGGAGACTAACCGATGGGGTAATATTGTCGCAAACGACGAGACCATGGCTACCTCGCGCAAGGGCGTTTACGCCGGCGGCGATATCGTCACCGGTGGTGCCACTGTGATTCTGGCCGCCGGTGCCGGCAAGAAGGCCGCCCGGGCCATGCACAAGTACCTTATGGAAGAAGTGAAGAAATAACTGTCGCTTTCCGGCAAACGAAGGCGGGAGCAATCCCGCCTTTTTTGTTGCCCTCGGTGCCCCTTTTAGGGACCTTGTTTGACGTTGACAAAGCTGTTCGGCGTCGGTTTCTTACGGGTCGTAACAGTACTCATTTTAGTCCACGAAACACACACGATTGCGAGCCTGATATGGGAGAACCTGCAGCCCGAGCCGGGGACATGGTTAAGACCTGCAACGACCCTGCCGACATGCCCACATCCAGTATTATTGCGGTCGGTACCGTATTCATCAATGGTATCCCGGCCGCCAAAGAGATGGATCAGGTGGTGGGCGTGGATACGCATATCATAATGGTGCCGTCGCCCGGCGGCCCGGTACCGACTCCCATTCCGCATCCCTATGCCGGAAAACTCATGGACGGCCTGTCCAGTTCGGTAAAAATTATGGGTATGAAGGCGGCCGTGAAGGGTTCCAAATCAAAGAACTTACCGCCTCACGTGCCGTGCGGACCCGGTCCCTTTCAGAAGCCGCCCTCCAACGAGGGTGAAGTGATGCTGGGCAGCTTCAACGTATTCATCGGCGACAGCGGTCCTTCCGGCAGTGGTTCCGGCGGCGGGCCGGGTAGTTCGGCAACCGTCGCGGCATCCGCCGGCAGCACGCAGATAGGGCAGGCTGAGCAGGCCGAAAAGGCGGAAGAGAACCACTATCTGAAAGTCAAAGTGGTCGACAAGGGTGGATTCCCCATCAACGGTATTTCGTACCGGATCAAAACCCCCAACAACGAAACCTGGGTCGGGAAGGTGCACGGCGGTATCGAACGCAAGGGTATCGCCAAGGGCGACTATGAGATAGAGCTGCGTACGATAGTGGATATCAAGTGGTCTGCGGCGTCGGCCCGCGATGGCGAGACGGTCAAGATGCAGGTGGAAACGGCCGGGTTTGACGACGACGAAAATGTCGTGTTTACGGTGTGGGAAAAGGATATCGATCGACCGGATCGCCAGGTCAAAGAGGTTGCCGGCGTGAAGTTGAAGGGCAACAAGGCGGAAGCCGAGTGGCAGTACGAGTGGGTCGAACGCGACGGCACTGCGGTCGACTCCGACAAGTATTCATCGCCGACGTTTTACTTCAGTGTCCGCATCGATGGCGTCACCGCCAGATCACCCCTGCTCGACTACAAGGACTCAGTCGAGATTCAGGCCGAGGATGACGAGGGCAATCCGCTGAAGGATGAACAGTATCGGGTGACGCTGGCCAACGGCGATGTACGCACGGGGAAACTCGACAGCAAGGGTTACGCCAGGATTGAGAAAGTACCGCCGGGCAAGTGGGAAGTTGATTTTGTGGATGCCGAGACGGTCCACGAGAAGGACGACGACGGCGACTGAGGTTATGGATATTCTCTAGCGTATGGGCAAAATCAAGAAAAGCTGGCGCAAGTTCAAAAAACTGATCAAAGCGCCAACAGCACTCAAGATCGAGAGTATGCCGGCGCAGTTTGCGCCCTCGGCAGAAAACTGTGAGGTTGCCTATTTCTGGAAAAAGCAGGTGAAAAAGCCGGGCGATATACCACGAGCCGTGGTCACGGACAAAGATGGGACCGAGATACTCGATGTGCCGATGCTGGGTCAGTTGGGCAGCCTGGATGGTAAGGATACGTGGAAATGGAATGGCAAGGATAAGGACGGTGCCTGGGTCAGCCCTCTGAAATCACCGTTTACCGTCACGATCAAATCCCCAACCTACCAGAAGATCAAAACCAGCAAGAAGGTCAATGTGACCATCCGTGGCGTGGCGCTTGAGATCGACGCCCCCGATAGCCGCTTGATCATGAACACCCCGCCGCCCGATGGCACGATTGCGGTGGCGGGAGTGGTTCTGCTAAAAAAGGCGGACGGCAGCGGCGTGGCTACCCGGATTCCCCTGGATGTCGCTTTCGAAGTACTGGCCGCACCCCGTGGCAACGCCTCCAAGACGGACTCGTTCAAATACCAGGCGAGCAAATACCTGGGGTCGCGCGGCGATGCCGATCACATTCACTGGGAACTTCCTGCCGACAGCCACGGCGACAGCGACGACAGTCTCAAGAAGAAATGCCTGGTGCGGACACGCGTGGAAGATACTCCGGATCGGGGCAAGGCCAAGGTCTTTTTCAAGCCGTCGGGCGTGGGTGGCGATCAGCATGAGATTCAGGCGACCGTCTTTTCCGCGGACGGCAAATCAAAACTTGCAACTGAAAAGAGCGGCAAGTTGACGGTCTGGCGGAAAATCGATTTCGACAAAATTTATACCATGCGCGGGGAGACGTTCATCGATAACGCCACAAAACACAGCGAGATCGCACCGGCCTACGAAACCAAGGGATATGTCCTGTACACGCGCGGGACGGTGACCACGTTGAATGCCAACCTGACCGTGAAATACATTGGGCTGTACAAAAGCAGCGGTACGCACCAGTGGGACTGGCCGACGGATTATTCGCCACAGAAACTGGAAGACAGTGCGTACGATTTGCGACCGACAGCGGCCGAACTGGCCGATTACGCGGGCGCCGATGCTGCCAAAAAGGCTGCTGCGAAAACCAAAATCGAGGCGAAGGCACAGAAGTGGTTCAGCGCCGTGGTCAGTGCTTACCTGGTGAGTGTGACTAACTGGTTTGCCGCGGCAGGTATTAACGAGATGGAGAATTCGCTGCTGGGGGTGCAATACTACCATCCGAAACTCTCCGGTCAGGGCGACGGGGCTACCAATTTCTGGCCGGCCAACATCAGCATCAATCTGGCCAATCCCGGTTCCGGGCTGAACAAACCGGGTCATCCGGATCGGGCGACCTGGCGAATTGTGGCCGGGTTCAGCCGGAACAATCTGGCGGTAGTGTTTAAGAACTACCCTGATGACGATGATTTGCAGAACACCTGCCGTCACGAGATCGGCCATGCCACCAAATCTGCTTTTAAACGAGCCAGCTTTGGCACGGGGGATCACTCCGGCAGCGGCCTGATGCGTTATGACGGCGGCGGCGTAAACGTGTTCAGCAATGCCGATATCAAAAAACTTCGCGGGTTCAAGTGATGGTCCCGCGCTCGGCGATCATTTGGCGCCTGATCGTTGTCGTACTGACGGTGTCGGGCGTGCTGATCCTCGGATGTGCAGGAGGTAATGTGGCAGTTGAAATAGTGTTGAAAGTGGAAACGCCGAACCAGCCGCTCCGACTGCTGGGCAAAGCACCGGTCTATCCGCTGGGACATCAGATCGTGCTGAAGGCGGATTTCGTGAACAACGGGACATCGGCAGTGACGCTCGAGGATCCCAAAACCTCACCGCGCA
>Ga0180007_10005898_pt1 | contig 12170 bp, 21 predicted proteins | sample MM_PC_MetaG_FD_121122 | JGI IMG/M metagenome (GOLD analysis project Ga0180007, IMG submission 121122) | Groundwater microbial communities from the Aspo Hard Rock Laboratory (HRL) deep subsurface site, Sweden - MM_PC_MetaG | ecosystem: Environmental > Aquatic > Deep subsurface > Groundwater...
ACGAAATCCACCGAGCGCACGCGGACAATACGCTCAATGACGTTGGTCTTCGCTCCCTCTATCTCGCCCTTTGATGCGGTGCCCACGGCATTGATAGAGATGCCCATTTCCTGCAACATATTCTTGTCCCGCAAGGCGGCGAGTTTCGCCTGCATCCAGGGCTCTACCACAACAGCCTCTCCAATGATTTGTCCCGTTTTGTCCACATGCACATTCTTCAAAGTGGCAACCCAGTCCTTGATGCTTCTCTCAGGTCGTTCCTTTTCCTCCTCTGAAGTAGGATGGTCCGCGTACATCTTCACGCCCTCGAACAGGGAGAAATCCCTAGCCAATACCTCGGGCGGATAGTAGCGTTCCCCGGAGCTGTTCAGCCCGGGCTTGATGACCACGACTGTCGCTATCCCCTTACCTGTTACTGTGGCCTCGGAGAGGGAGACATAATCAGAGAGAACGGTTCGGGTCTCAGCCTCCTGCACCCATTTAGGAATATCCTCATCGGCCACTTCAAGCTTGCGGAAGGCAGTGCGTAGCTTTCTCTTAACCATCGCCAAACCCTCTTTTGGTATATCTACCCGTTGGCCTTTGTAGCCGCCTGGGGTGAGATACTGGGCAGCAGCGGTGAGTTGCTTCTTGGTGACCTTCTTGGTAAGGTCCTCCCAGATTCTCAGCTTCCAGTCTGAGGGCTTCTCGGAATCAGGGGCATAAACAAAGGCTTCAATAGGATATTTGGCCCCATCCTCAGTCTTCACAACCGCCTGTTCCTTCACTAGAAGAAGGCAAGCATCGGCTTCCTTGACCACCTTCTTGACCTTCTCCGCATCCCTTGTCTCCTCGTCGGTATCCAATAATTCCTGTAGCAACTCGATAATCTTGTGAATCCTGGCCGCATCCTTTACCGCGTTCCTGCGGCCATATTCCTGTAGGATTTCCGCATGCTTATCTTTGATTTCGTCCACCTTCGCCTCCTTAGCGACCCAGTTGCCATCATCGTTCTTTTTGTATTTCGTCTTCACCGCCGCCCAAGCCGTTCCGTGGGCCAAAGCCTCCCTCTGCTCACCCCTGTCTTTGTACTGTTCAAAGGCAGCATTGAAGGCGGCCATGTAAATCTCCTTCGCATGGGTCGGCAGGTCTTTCACCGCCGGGGGCAGTTCTGCTACGCTTCTGTATGGCATCTTATCTCCTTATCATCACTGGGGCTATCCCGCAGGTACACCCGGGGTGTATTTCGTACTGCGGCGTGGGAAATTCCGCATCTATAGTGATAACTCCGGCAGCGGCATTGGCCTGACAGTCGGGGCAGTTCCCCTCTCGCCCACCGGAGCCGAGTATCCATTCCTTCCCGGTCACGCCCAAGTCCTCCATCCTATCCTGAGAGGCATGAAATAAAGCGTCCCTTGTTTCTGATTTGGCGATGAGCTGGGCACGCTCTTTTTGCATGTCGATAAATTCCTTGCGGATGTCCCTTGCCAGCCCGTCAACGCCCCTCTTGTCCTTTATCGCATCGCCAACGACTTTCGCCAACCGTTCTTTAGTCTCCTGGTCCATCCTGGTGACCATCTGCGCCCCCCTTTTGGTGGCGTAGTTAATAGCGTCCTGCATGGGTGGGCCCTCAAAGAAGATGGGCTTATCGGTTACAAGAGTTCGCCCAAATTGCACCATCTTGGCTGAGCCTTTAAGATAAACCGTTGCTGCATGGTTGACGATGGTGGCCTCCAACTGTGACCGGAAAATAGCTAGGATAGGGTCTAGCTCGTCCATTAAGGTTTCACCTTCTGGTAATATAGCTGCTCAATGGCATCCCAGGGGAAGGCCATTTCTACCTGGCGAAAGTACTCGGCTATATCGTTCTCAAGCCCCTTTGCGAGCCTTTGATTGTCTTCGCTTTCGGGCTGTGCGGGGAGCTTTGCCTCCACCATCCGAATCAGTTCGTCCAGTTCCCTCATATATTTCCCCTTCACCCTTGCAGGCTTTACACCCTATCATTACCAGGCCGAATCGGTATTCTTTATAGCCGAGGCCGTTACAGGCTCCGCACTTCATTCCCTATCCCCCTTAAGTACTTCTCGGAATTGTCTTAGCGCTTTACTCAATGCCACCGCGGCGCTCTCCTGGGGGCTTTTGAGAATATCGTCTAAGACCTCGTTGGTATCATGTATGCCGATTGACATTAGGGCCATCTGCATAACGTCCCTGTTGGAGAGAAGCTCGGGCATTATCATCCCTATAGCAGAGATGTTCTTTGCCATCTCGCTTTCATCTGCGGGTGTTATCGGCGGGAAGTCACGGTCAACGTACCATTTATCCTCGGGCACACCGTTTTGCGCTAACACAACACGGTCTATAGTGTTGTAGGTGTCCGCCCAGATAGCCTGGTATGACTGGCACATTTTAGAGACTGGAAGCTCAACTGTTCTGGCTGTAGCGAGGTTACCGATGCTAATATCTCCGAAGTATTGCTCCGGCCACCCTGTCCCCGCGGCAATTTGGAGTTTAATTTGCCTTCCGTCCTGGTATGCATTCTGTGCGCCTGAGTCCGTTCTGATAGGCTGTAAATCGGCACTCGCGTTCTCTACCGCGACGGAACCGGCATCGGGGAGCTTTTCATTGTACATGCCTTTCGCCGCCGCTACCGTTGCCGCCCCGCCTTGAACCTTCACCTTCCAGGCGAACCTTGCCAACGCGAGCATAATGGCTACTCTAGAGGCAAGGAACTGGCGGTAGAGCTTAATCCAGTCTATAACAGGGAGGAGCATTGAATTGCCCCTCTGCCCGATGGTGTTCATAGCGAGGTGGAACACTAATGCATCCTCTGTAGCCCTTACCAATCCACCAATATTGTCCTGAGTCCCCACATCCTTTAGATTGCCAGCCGAACGGTAATAACCTTTCTTCTGCTGCCCAGAGGTGGTGGACCACTCCCGTTTGTAATACCTCACGTCCTCGAGGTCGTCGGGGTCGGTGATTATCTCGGTCACTTCAAGCGGGTCTATCCTTCGGAGTGTCGCCTTCTGCGGGCCGAGGAAGAGGGCAAAGAATATCTCCCCGTCTATCAGGAGTTTGTCGCTGGATTTTCTTTGCCCCTGGCAGGAGAACACCGATTGATTCTCGGGTGCCTGCCAGAATCCCGAAAGGACCTCGTTGACCTTCTCATCCTCCGCCGCCCAGGTCATACCGGTGCCGAAGGCATAATCGGTCCATAGTCTTATAGCCTGCCTCCCCATCGGGTCTTTGACGGCGTACACCCGCGCCCTCAGAATCGAGTCCTTGCGCTGGGCATCGGTGAGGACATTGCCCCCGGTGGTCGCGCCGAGTTTTATCCAGCCAGCATCTTCAAGTTTGAGTTGGTCCTCTATCGAGGCGTAGGCCTCTTTCAAGATTGCGTCAAATTCTTCGGTCATATGCGTTCCCTCTCACCTATTTGGAGAACTATCATAGCTATAAATCCACCGCGCCTATTAATGACATACTATCGAATATCACAACCGCATCTTTCTCTTCGGGTAATTCTGCCTTCCCTACTACAGCATATCTTCTAGCATCAAGTCCATGCGTCCACACATGGGTTATTTTGGCAGTAAGTCTTCCATCTTTATCAGTCATGTATCTTGCGTTCCTCATTTCCTTGATGCAGTTCACCGAATCCTCGGTCCAATGGAGCTTGTATTGACGGACTTTTTGATGGCCGTATTCCACACTGCCGGGGCCTTTAACGCAGGGCTTGATATTGAAGCCCCTCTGGTGAATCTCCTCGATGGATTTAGGCTCGGCGGAGTCGGCATAGATTTCGTCATAGTTCTTTCTCACGCCCAACTCGGCCATCCTGTCCGCAATATCCTGATTAGTTAATCCCCGCTCGTATATCAATTCCTGGGAGTAGAGACTGTCTCCCTGGACCACGCATTTGACCAAAGCCGTTACATCTGTGGAGAAGCCGAAATCTAATCCGTAGAACGTATCCCCTCCCGGGAGCGTTTTCACCTGGGCGAAGAGGGGATATACCAGGCCCTCGATTTTGCCGATTCTACCGTAGATGTACACATTGGCCCAGTTGGGGTCGCACTCCCCCATTGACAGAATATTCTTGACAACCATAGGGGATATGACTTCTAAGGCATCCAAATAAGTAGCGTGGATATAGCTACTATCCGATTCATTCACCAAGCCGTTTTGATGAACGAAAAATTCACAAGTTGGATTCCAGTCTGCAATTGTGCATCGCTTGGTGCGGCTATCTAATTCTCGGTAGGAATCATAAGAGATATTGTTTATTTCATTGATGAAAAGAATATCCCTTCGCCCTCCCCTGAGTTTTGCGGGTTCATCAGCCGGGAAGAATTCTATTTTGCTACTTGGGAAACTATAGATATGGTCGCTCATGTTATAGTTAGGATTGCTCTCTGGGGACTCCTCCAATATGGCAAAGAAATCCCGCAGAACACCCCGCTTTAGGTGGGGCAAGGACTCACTCGTGATACTTATCAGGAGCGGGGCTTTGGCATTCTGAGCTATAAGCACCAGCATCTGCAATACGCTATACGTTTTGCTAGCAGCAGTACCACCTTCCACCCAAATATGCCGCTTGCCGCCTACCCATGCTTGGGCTAGCTTCTCATAAATGGATGTCGTTCTTAACTTCATTCTGTTTCAATTGCCACTGCAATAGCTTAATCAGCTTTCCTTGTTCGACTACCTTGCCTTCAAGCAACGCTATCTTGTTCTCTAGGATGGTTAATTGCTTGTGTCGGTCATCAGAAATAAGCTGAAGGTTCTCTATCTGGTTATCATCCCTGATATGATTCTTGTGATGAACGATTTCCCAAGAGTGAAGGCATCGGCCAAGATGTTTTGCCATGATAAGACGATGCTCGAAAACATAACGGTCGGCTGCAGCCATGGAATAAAAGAAATCATCCGGGCAAAGTTTCACCACAATATAACCATGTTCCTCTTTGCAACGCCCACCCTTCCAGCTAGAACTAAGAGGGCCAAAACGTCCAGTATGTTGTTCCCGTATCTTTTGTTTAGTAGCCTCGGTATGCCGTCTACCTAACCCGAGACGACTACGCAAAGCTCGCATTTCTGGTGTTCTTTGAACACAACTCTTACATCTCTTTGTCTTTGGTTGCCCATGATACAAAATAACCCAACGGGGTTTGCCGCATATATCGCAAGGACTCCAAATCGACTTTTGGAAATTCTTAGTTTTTATATCTCCGATATTAGGCATCCGTCCCCTTCCCATTCAATATCGCCTGGGTCAGCTTCTTGGCCGCCTCGCTCTGGACCACTATCTCTATCTTGAGGGGCTTACCGTTCTCACCCCCTATGGGCTGCGTAACCTTGCCCTCTACTCTTTCAATCAATTCCCTGAAATAGGTGGGGTTGCCCATTGCCTCCTTCAACCAGCACTCTACAAGAACCTGCAACCATGTCCGTTTCTTGTCATCAGTGGGGCAAATCTCGGCTAATTGGGCCTTGACTTCTGAGGTCAGGGAAATAACCTTTTTAGGCCGGCCATTGGGATTCCCCGATTGCCCCTTCACCCATTGGGGATTTCCCCTCGGCCTGTTGCCCCCGTGATTTTCAATTCTGCCGTTGGTTACCATCTAGTCCTACCAATAGTCCGGGCAAGGCTGGCCGTCAGCGTCCAGGTCAACAACGGACTGGCCGGCAATCGTAACTATAGGTGTAACAGGGGGGTGTAATACCTTAGCTTTAAGCTCTGTAATACCTTTGTGTAATACTCTATGCTTGCGCACTGCCCTCTTCACAGCCTCCCTCTGCTTGACCGGATCTCTATACGGACTCATCGTCCTTTGAAACCTGTATCTCTAGCCGCCTCTGGCACTCCACTCTCACGCCACAGTTGTTGTTGGGGCAGACTAGATACATAACATATATGGTATCCTCTCTCCTGTCATCCGGTTCAAGCGTGGACCCGCAATGCCGGCACTTGATGTTAACTGCCCCCCCGGGCCGCCAGGTTCGTCTTATCTTTGAGGTTATGGAGCAGTATCATATCTGCCTCTTCAACGGCTAGTTCTTTTCGCAATGGTTTTGCCAGCTCTCTCCCTTCATCTTGTCCCCTTAACAATGACTGTTAGCAGATAGGCAAGAATGACAATAACTAGGACAGCTATAGTAAAATTGAGCCCTAACCATATCCATTGAAGCATCTTACCCCCAACAAAAAAGGAGCCTCTTCGGCCCCTGCGACAGCATTAAATCCTAAGTTAGAATTTTACCACTTCTATGTGGAAATGTCAAGCGGAAGGGTAGGCTTGCCTAAGCCCTATCTAAGAGGAATATCTATAAGGTCAAGCCTTTTCGCCAAGAGCAAGCCTGTAAACATCATACGTGTCTGGATACTAATGGGTTTCGGCTCATAATGTTGTATTTTTCGGAGTGCTATCCATGAGGCAGTCTTTACAGCTTGGGGACTAGCCCCAACCCACTTTGCTATATCTTCGGGACTATAATCATGTCTGCCTTTGGAATCCTCTTTATAGAAAGCATGCAATGCTAAGAGTAGGAAACCTGAGTATCCCTGAGTCATTACCCTAATCATAAGTTCGCCGGCTATCCCTGAAACCAGCTCGTGTGGTGCGGTAGGCATCCCGCTCCTGGCCTCACACCTCTCTACACATTGAGGGGGCCAGACACCGCGCGACAAGAACTCGTTATAGTGCCTGAGTGCCCATATAGTGCGGGATGGGTACCAGCGCAGGACTTGGCTAGGGCTGTACCAGTCTCGCTTTTCTATTTCACCCTCCTATCCCGCCAGCAATACTATCGCCAGGCCCCTGAGTATTCGTTTGGCCGACATCAGGCATATCCACCCACTTTAACCCCAGGCGGGTTGCTTCTCTCATCTCAGCATCAGCGCCAACGCTCTCGCCCGGGATGCGACAAATACCCTCGGCCCAAAAGCGTAGGAAGGAAAAGTCTAGTTCTAGGTATCGCTCCCTGGTTAAACGGGAGTCATCCTCCCACCCGTGACTCATAGTATGAGGACAGTAGACCAGGTGCCCAGCAGCCATCAAGTCCCTGGCTACCTTATCAGCCTTCCTCACATTCTCGGCTATGACCTCTTTGGGATTGTGGTCGCCATACGGCCCCGAAATAAATACCCTCATCCCCCCTCCTTTTTTGCTAGCAAAAATCACCCGCACTGGTCCCCCCAGTTGGCTTAGCAAACTCTAAGATGTTTACACCCTTTGCAGGCGTATCGCCCCGTCTCCCGTTCGTGGGTGTCGGAACATGTCTCAAGATAGCTTAAATGCCACTCCTGCTCCGGTGTCATATTTACCTGGGCCGTGAAAAAGGGTTCGTAAATGCGCTCCCCATTTCCTCTTAAACGCTCGACCATTAAAACTCCCTCAATTCGCCCATCGGCTCCGGTGGGCGCTTTCTCAACATCCCCTGAATATAATCAAGCCAGTTGCCCTTAGGCATAGCACGGGCACAACCCCATATCAAATCTGCAATATATCCTGGACCACTATGGTCTTTGGCCATCTTTCCAAGTCTGGGATAATCCGGGGCCTCCTTCCCATCCGAGAGAACTATCAACATTTCACCTAATTCCGATATAGGATTATTTGCCCTTCTCACTCGCTCTAACCATCCCCCTAAAGAATAAGGGGGCGGAACGCCCATTTCTTTTATATAGTTTCTTTCTTTCTTTTGTGTGTCTTCTGGACTGCTAACTTTTTGTCCCACTTTTGCTAACTCTGGTTCCACTTTTGCTAACTTTCTAAGGGTTCCACTTTTGCTAACTTTCCATACTTCCCAATTTTTCTGAAGGCCCAACAAGTGCCCTTTTTCTGTTTCTGTGAGGATGTAACGTTCAAGAAGGGATTTGCGAGCCCGGGATACTACAGTCTTACCCAACCCCGTCCCCTGGCATATCTGAGAGTTAGCAATTTTGTCAACTGTCTTGCCAAACCCATAGGTCTTGCGGAGGACAAAAACGACAATCCGCAATTCATTACCGCAGATATGTATTTTCGCCAGGTGCTCTAAGATTTCGTTTGCCACCCTTGTATAGCCGTTCTCGCATTGAGGGTTTGCCATTTAATCGTCCAGATACTTCTTCCTATAGTCTTCACCCCATTTGGCCCACATACGGTCCGCCTCGTCCTTCCCGCCGAACCCGTGTTCCCTCGCATCCTGGAGATACATCCCCAAGGCTTCATCAAGACAATCGCTTAATGACCTGCCCCAATACCCCACTAATCGCCGGAAATAATAAGCCCTCTGTGGATGTACTCTTACAGCCAGAAGAACTTTTCGCATATTTCCTCCTGGTTATTAGGTTAGCACAATAACATTCCACTGTCAAGGGGCGTTAATCTTCCTTGTCCGCCAGCGGCCCAATCCTACCCGTGTTTGGGTTGTAGAAGACCTTCAGCTTGCCGATAGGGCCTTCCTTATTTTTGAGAACCAAAATCTCCAGGACATTCTTCTGGCGCTTGCTTTCGTCAACGCTCATCATCTGGCGCTCTACGTAATAGTCCTCTCGGTAGAGGAACATCGCCACGTCACAATCTTGTTCAAGCGCCCCCGAATACCGTAAATCCTGGAGCTGGGGCCTCTTACTTTCCCTCTTCTCCACCTCTCTATTCAGCTGGACCAGGGCCAACACGGGGATATTTAGCTCCCTGGCCACCCTTCTTAAACCTTGTGAGATAACCGCCCGCCTCTGCTCCTCGCCTTCAGCCTTATCCCCCGCTAAATCTAGGTAGTCAAAGATGAGCAGGTCTAAACCCTTCTCGTGATATAGCCGGCGGCATTTGGTGAGGAGCTGCGTAGTTGTGCTGGCAGGGGTGTCGTCAATAACAATGGAGAGCTTCGATACCCGGTCATACTGCTCGTGTAGCAGGTCTATCGTGGTCGGTTCCAACCCTTTCACCCTGGCGAGGAAGCGGTCCACACCCGCCCCAGTGAACGCCATGCGCTCCATAAGCATTTGGGAGGACATCTCCAGAGATGCTACAGCCACCCTCGCATTTGCTTTAGCGGCACTCTCGGCCATGTATAAGGCAACCTGAGACTTCCCCATGCTCGGCCTTGCTCCCAGAAGATAGAACCTGGAGGGCCGGAAGCCGTCAAACATCAAGTCTAGTTTCTTGAAGCCCGTCGTCAGCCCCCGGATGTGCTGCGGGTCGTCAAGGAACGCGCTCCACTCCGGCAGGGCAGCCAGACCGACATCACGGAGGGTGGTGAACATCCCCTCTTTTCGTCCCGTCTGGAGCCTCTGTAATAGCCCCTGCGCCCTCTCTAGGGCATTTTCGCTATCATCATACCCCAGCCTGGCTATCTCCTCCCCTGCGGCCACTACAGCCCTTGATACAGAGGTCTTGGCCACAATCTCGGCATAATGCTTGGCGTGTAATGGAGTCGGCACGGCGGAGAGAAGGTGCATTAGATAAGCAGCCCCCCCTACACTATCCAGTTTATCTCCTAGTGCATGGGCGACTGTAACCTGGTTGATACCTTCATTACGGCGGAAAAGCTCGAGGCAGGCAGCATATACCTCACGGTTCTGGTCCCTGTAGAAGTCCTCTGGGGTGAGAGCGGAGATTTGGTTTAGGGCATCCCCATCTAGCAGGATGGAACCCAGAACGGCCTCCTCGGCGGATTCGCTAAACGGGGGCAGTCTCGGTTCTATCACCTCAGCCGCCCAATCTGGCCGGGGGTGTTGCCACTCATTCGCAGTTTATTGCCTTTCAAGCCAAGTTGTCACAAATTTAACTATATCCTTGTTGCCTATTCTTTCCCTGATATGTTCATCCCCAAATTCGCCCAAAGCTTCATCAACAAGATGGTGTAAATCCTCTGGGCTTAAATTAACCCACTCATACCTCACTCCGGGTTGCAGACGAATAACAGTTTCCATTGTGCCCCCCTTTCCTAAGTCCACAGATATAATAGCACAGTCCCTTTACTTTGTCAAGGGGGTGGCTGTAACTCTCTGGCCCCCAGAGGTCATACTGGCCTTTATAAAGACCGAACCAACAGACAGGATGTTCAGGCATCCATCGCTCTTTGCCCGCAACGCCTACACCTTGACTGCCTATTGAGAATATGGACAGGCTCAGGTTTAGGCTGGGGGCAACCGCTATTATAGTTGACGGCGCAACTGAAAGTATCGGAATACACCTTTCTGCTATGCCTATCAGGGGGGGCACAATCGTGGCAATTGTAGCAAGGCCGACATGGACATGTAGCATCAGTAGCAAAACACGGATGCCCTTTATAATCAGCCTTCGGTTTTGTTAAATCCCTTACTATCATACCCACCACTCCCGGGGATGCTCAGGCATTGGGTCTTGCCCACCAGCAGAGGATATAGGAGCCCTTCCCGAACTCACCGCCTATGCCCTTGAAATACTGACAAGAGCGGCAGACTGTCTCAACTCTCACCATTCTCCGTTCTTGTGGACAGTGGACAAAGGCCCCATTGGCAAAAGATTCAGTTGGTAATTTCTTTGGCTCAGGCATCGAATTTAATCCCCACGGGACACCTCCCGTCCATTTCCTGAGGTGCTAATCTCAGAACGCACCAGCGGGCCCGTGGTCGGTCAGTCTCGGGATTCTTTTGCAGGTCTATCGCCCATCCCTGAGCATAAAAACGACACTCCTGGCAGGACTTGGTGGGTATAAGTGGCTCAGGCATCGAATTTCTCCAACTGTTCCTGAAGCCTAGCTATCACGTGCTCTAACAGGCACTGGCGACAGTCCATGACATCATCAAGCCAAGGGCACGGCTTATTTAGATGATTGCACATCAAGGCTGGTATTTCTTCCCAGATACCCGAATAGGCGGTAAGGAAAACCTGGGGATGCTCAGTCATCCTTTTCCATCTTTGTGATTACCCACTTGCATGTCACCTTGCCATGTAACTGTTTATCAACGGCTTCTAAGAGACGGATGAGGTTTCGAGCAGCTTTTAGTTGGTCCTTCGCAGTCCACTTTGAAGTATCCCCAACGTATCTGACACTTATTCCAGTCGTAGTTGGGGATTTCTCCACCTCCAACTGTCCCTCGGGATATTCAGGCATCCATCCCCACCTTCTTGACGGTAATTTGCCTAAACAAGTTGGCCTTGCTGTTTAAGAAGGGCCTCAAGTTCTTGTATGCGTTTGGCTTTGGCCGCAAGGACAAGATAATGTTTCTTATTGGGAAGAGCCAACAAGTTGGCAGGACGGTTATCATCTGGGAGCCCATTCAAATGATGAATTACATATCCTGGTGGGACAGATGCATTGTGGGCTTGTTCCCAAACTAATATATGTTCTAGGACATAACCATTTTTATCTGCCCTAGGATGATTCTTCTTCATGACCGTTGGATATTTGCCATTTCGGCTTCTACCGCCTTTCCAAGTAGGACTCCTTTCCCCACTCAAGGCATAGGGCTTTCTCTCGTTGCCCCTTTTTATATTCCTAAAGGCACGTCCCATTTTATGCGCTAATTTTAGAGCTTCAGACATAGTGCGCCTAGGTATATGATATTTTTTAAGCCAATATTCTATATTACTTGAACTTTGATTATACTTTCTGGCTATCTCCGTTGTGGACAATTGGTCATCAATATATAATTGTTTCAAGGTTTTTTCATCCATTATAAAACCTCCCAAATCCCTATCTCGGTTCTTGCTTTGCCAAATTCCTTGCTGCCTGTTAATCGTATAATAAGATAATCATCCAACCATGGCTTTAACGCATCTCCTCCAGATAACTTTAGCAAATTGTCTAAATCTATGTGACCACCTGGTATTGTCTTAGTTAAACCTGTCTTTCCGCGAGGAAAATAAAATACACAGTGGATTTCAAGAGGCCCGGTAGCCTGCCAATCCCGGAGTTCTAATTGCGCATATTGACGTATTAGTAGTTCAGCATCTCTAGTGCGCTTCGGGGTATAGGTATGCCTTCGGACACCCTCAGCGGTAGCCACAATAACTGTACGTGGGCGGCCCTTGGGAACGGGTTTGCCGGGGATGGTGAAATGGGCGACTAACCGCATCCCGCCTCCTTCTTCAACTCGGCCCGGCACTCAGGACATTCCCACTTTGACGCTTGGCTAAGACCCATAGGCCAACAAGCGAAGTGTGTTATAGGGTGACCTTCCACTGGCTTGTCTCTTGGGCATGGCTTCTCCCCCT
>Ga0180007_10005899_pt1 | contig 12169 bp, 9 predicted proteins | sample MM_PC_MetaG_FD_121122 | JGI IMG/M metagenome (GOLD analysis project Ga0180007, IMG submission 121122) | Groundwater microbial communities from the Aspo Hard Rock Laboratory (HRL) deep subsurface site, Sweden - MM_PC_MetaG | ecosystem: Environmental > Aquatic > Deep subsurface > Groundwater...
AGTTTTTTCCAAAACTAAAATATTGCCTTTGCTGTTTATTGCGGCAAAGAGACCAGATGGTCCTGCGCCGACTATTATAGTGTCGTACATCTAGGGCATTATATACTATTTTCCGAACAGTTTTGCCATGATCATACCTCCGAGACTTTGTTTAGGTATTTCTTTGAGGACTTTTAGTGGCATTGCGTTTGCCTGTATTCTGGGACCGCCCATCCCACCATATGAGGCGAATTCAAGATTGATTTGTCCATCACTTGAAAGTGGAGTTCCGGCGGGGATTTGAAATTTTCCTTTTTTGTATTCAAATGTTATCGGTCCTTTTGTGGTATTTTCATTTGTTATAAAATTTTCGGGGATGCCCTCGATACTAACTCTGCCATTTTTTTCATCAAGTAGTTCTATGTCTTTTGTTTCAAGCCCTGTTGATTCTTCTGTGGCGTTTCGGGCTTCTATCTTTGCCAACATTTTTTTAGCTTTTTCAAGGTTTTTTATGAAATCTTCGTCGCTTTCGCTGTTGCTTGCGAAAGTTTTGTCGACTTCCTTTGTTAAATTTTCGTCGTTTTGTTCGTTTGCGGCTTTGCGTGCGGCATCATCGAGCGTGCTTGCCGGAGCGGGGTTTTGCTGTTGGTTTTCGGGACTTTTTGGAGTTTCTAATTTTGGCATAAAATTTGATTAGTTTTTGTTTTTATAGTTTTTTGAGAAGTTCTTCGGCTTCTTTGCTTGAGTTTTCTTTTGATTCTTCTTCAAGATCTTTGCATATCTGGGTGTAGTTTTTGTGTAATGCTTTTTTTGCTTCGGCGCATTTTTCGGTTTGGTCGGGATTTATTTTGCCTTTGTTGCTAAAATATCCTTCCAGAAGGTCGTTTATCTGCGCCATTTTCTTGAGCCCCATGCTTACATCTTTTTTCATGGTATCTGGCAAAAGATGGAAGTTTTCGGTAATTTTTTTGTAGGCCGCCTCAGGCATTAAATCCTGATGTTTTTGAATGGTTTGCAGGTAGTTGTCGACCATATTTGTTTTTATTTACACTATAATTATAACACATTCGCCATATTTCATCAAGGTGTTCAGTTTTGATGTTTTGTGATAATCTTGGGCTTGCGAGAATTATCAAAAACTATGAGCAAACTTGAAATAGACTTTTGTGGGGTAAAATTCAGGAATCCAACAGTTCTGGCTTCCGGAGTTTTGGGGGTGACTGCCAGTAGCTTAAAGAATGTGGTGAAAAATGGGGCTGGGGGAGTTACGACTAAATCTATTTGGCTCAAGGAACACGCTGGGCACAAGAGTCCGGTGATGTTTGGGACGGATCATTATTTTATGAATGCGGTGGGGCTTAGTGATGCGGGAATTGAGAAAGCTGAAAAGGAGACTTTTCCGGAGTATTCTAAAGGTGGGCGGCCTGCGCCGATCATTGCAAATATTGTGGCTGGAAAGATTGCGGATTTTGGAAAATTGGCTGAGCGTGTGAGCAAGCTTGATCCGGATATTATTGAGGTGAATATTTCTTGTCCGAATGTGGAAGATGAGTTGGGGAAGCCTTTCGCTTGCAGTGTAGTGGATGCGGCTGCGGTTACAAAGTTGGTTCGATCGAAAACTAAAAAACCGGTGATTGTGAAGTTGTCGCCGAATGTTTCGAATATTGGAGAGATTGCCAAGGCCTGTGCAGGTGCGGGAGCGGATGGTTTTTGTGCGATAAATACTGTGGGGCCGGGGATGGCTATTGATATAAACTTGAGGAAGTCAATTTTGAGCAATAGGGTGGGAGGGTTGAGTGGTCCGGCGATTAAGCCTGTTGCTGTAAGGTGTGTATACGATATTTATAAGGCTACCGGTTTGCCGATTATTGGAACCGGGGGGATTTTGACCGGAGAAGATGCTATTGAAATGATGATGGCTGGAGCTAGATTGGTGGGAATGGGAACAATGGTTTATTATCGGGAGGTTGAAGGATTTGGGAAGGTTGTTTCTGAGATGGAGGAGTGGTGCAGGAAAAATGGTGTAAAGAATGTTGAGGAGATAGTTGCTTGTATTTCTTAATAACAAAGTTTTTGTGGCTAAAAGCATAAAATGAAAATACAAACTTTTGATACACGACCGGTTGCGCTGACAATTAAGAAAATTGTGCGCGAAAATGAAAATACAAATACTTATGTGTTTGATTATCCTCTTGGTGCTAGGTCTGGGCAATTTGTGATGCTTTGGATTCCTGGGGTGGATGAGAAACCTTTTTCTGTAGCCTATGATAATGGGACGGAATTTTGGTTGACGATTTGTAGAGTGGGCCCGGCGACAAAGGAACTTTTTAAACTGAAGGAAGGAGATAAAGTAGGAGTGCGTGGGCCTTTTGGGACTAATTATGAATTTAAGAAGGGGGATAAAGTTGCGCTGGTGGCCGGAGGTTATGGTGCTGCGCCGATGTATTTTTGTGCACATGAGGCTGTGAAAGCGGGGGCGGAGGTGGATTTTATTGTGGGAGCGAGGAGTGAAGATTTGTTGCTTTTTACTCATAAAGTTTCTGGGTTGAGTGATGTGGATTTGCATATTGCTACTGATGATGGTTCTTGTGGATTTAAGGGCTATACAACACAGGTTTTAGAGAAATTGTTTAAGAAAAAAAAGTTCAATAAAGTTTGTACTTGCGGGCCGGAGATTATGGAGAAATTTGTTGGAGAGATTGCTGAAAAACATGGAGTTGATGCAGAAATTTCGGTGGAGAAATATATGAAGTGTGGTTTCGGGGTTTGTGGGCAATGTGTAATTGATGATAGTGGTGAGCCGATTTGCAAGAAGGGCTGTGTAATGAAATATAGTTATCTTAAGAGAATGCCGGAATTTGGGAAGTATCATCGAGATGCCCAGGGGAAAAAACATAATTTTTAATTTATTAGGATGGAACAATACAAAAAGGATTTTATTGATTTGTTGGTGAGGGCGCAGGCTTTGATGTTTGGGGAGTTTACATTGAAGAGTGGGCGAGTTGCTCCTTATTTTTTGAATACTGGCAAATTTTTTAAGGGGGAATATGTCGCTGACTTGGGGAAGGCTTATGCTCAGGCTTATCTGGCTAGTGGACTTAAGGCTGATGTAATTTTTGGGCCGGCTTATAAGGGTATTCCTTTATGTGTTTCCTGTGTGCAGGCGCTTTATGGTGAGGGTGAGAATTTGGCTTATTGTTTTGATCGAAAAGAGTCCAAGGAGTATGGCGATAAAGGTGGTTTATTGGTTGGCGCTCCTTTGGATGAAAATACCAGGGTTCTAATTATTGATGATGTGATGACGGCGGGAACTGCGGTGCGGGAGACTATGGAAGTTTTGAAGGCTAATGGAAATCCTAAGGTTGTTGGGGTTTTGATTTCTTTGGATAGGATGGAAAAGGCCAAGGATGATGAAATGAGTGCGGTGCAGGCGGTGGAGCGGGATTTTGGGATTAAAGCTTTTTCAATTGTGGATCTGGATGATGTGGTTGAGGCTTTGAGTGGAACGGTGATTGATGATGAGATGAAAGGGAAGATTGATAAATATCGGGGGGAGTATGGAGTTTAACCAATATAATTATGTCTAAACATTTTGCAGATCGCTTAATTGAGGCGATAAAAAAGAAAGGAAATCCAATTTGCGTGGGGCTTGATCCTCGCTTGGCTCAGATTCCAAAACATATTAAGGAGGAGGCTTTTGATCCTGAGAAAACTCCAATGGCTTGCGCGGCGGATGCTTTGTATGAGTTTAATGTGAAAATTATTGATGCTGTTTGCGATATTGTGCCCGTGGTGAAACCGCAGATCGCTTTTTATGAGATATTTGGACACGAGGGGATTCGGGTTTATGAGCAGACTTTGAAATATGCCAAGAGTAAGGGGCTAATTACAATCGCGGATGCTAAGCGAAACGATATTGGCTCGACTGCGACGGCTTACGCTCAGGCTTTTTTGGGGGAAGTTCCGGTTGAAGTGGGAGGAGAGGAAATTGTCAGTCCGGTTTTTGATGCTGATAGTATTACGGTTACCCCATATCTTGGGTGGGATGGGATTAAGCCGTTTTATGAGGAATGTACAAAATATGATAAAGGAATTTTTGTTTTGGTGAAGACTTCTAACCCTTCCAGTGGGGATTTGCAGGATTTGGAGATGAAGGATAATAGTAGTATTTATGAGGTTATGGGTGGGTTTGTGGATAGTTGGGGGGCTAATGATTTGGGCGAAAGCGGATATAGTTTTATTGGTGCGGTTGTGGGGGCAACTTTTCCGAAGCAGGCTGAGAAATTGAGGGAACTTATGCCGAATTCTATTTTTCTTGTGCCGGGTTATGGAGCGCAGGGTGGGGGAGCTGAGGATGTTAAGCCTTGTTTTAATGAAGATGGTTTGGGTGCGATTGTGAATAGTTCGAGAGGAATTATTTTTGCTTACGAAAAACGGCATGATCTTGGAGCGGCCGGATTTGATGAGGCCGCGAGACAGGCTTGTCTGGCTATGAAAGCGGATTTGGAGCGTGTATTTTGATGATTTTTGTGCTATAATGCTTCAATGTAAATAAACATTATGGGAGGGAAAAGGATGGAATCATTTGTGACAAATAAGGAGTTAAATGATGTATTGCCAGAATCTAAGCTTGATTTGTGTTTTAGTCCTCAGGAATTGAAGCTTATTGCTGATGCTGTTTTTGGAAAGGGAGAAGAGCTTTCTTTTGATGGTACATATATTGCAAAATTTTGGATAAAAACTTTTACGGGGGCTAAGGATGTTGATGATGTTGATCTTGAAGGTTGGCAGAAAATCCTTGTTGCTCCAATGAGTGGAGTAACTGGCCTTGTCGAGCTTGGGGTTAATCTTTTTAATAAAGAGACTTATGCGGATATCTATTCTTCTGTGGCTATGTTGAAAGATGAAAAAACCAGAACAATACTTATAGAAATTTTAAAGAAGGGGTGGGAAAATTGTACTCAGGAAGAGCAAATTGCTGTGGTTGTTGAGCTAGTTTATTCTTCGTTATTGACTTTTAATGCTATAAATAAGATTCCTTTAAAAAAATTGCTTGTTTTGAAGAAAGCTATGGTTAAACTTAAAGGTAAGCGTGCTTTGAATGTGCTTTCGAAAATTAGTTCACAAAAATCCCTAGGTACGATGGGGCAATTTGCGGGTAAGGTTGTTGAAAAGGTTAGCGGAGCTGTGGGGAAAACCGGAAAGCTTATCATAGCTTCACCTTTAGATGATGCTGTTTATATTGGAGGAGCGGTGGTCACTTCCAGTTCTCCCAAAACAAAGGATATGGAATTGGAGGTGTAATTTAACTGTCGATGTCTTCGAACATTTTGCGATAGCATTCCCGCATTGTTTCGAGGGCTTCCTGTTGTCCTTCCGGGGTGTCTGAGAGGATTGCTTCAATTGCGTCTTTCCCGAGGAAAGAGAATTTTTCCAGTTCTGTCCTGATGTCTTTTGTTTCGGGTGAGGGGGGCATAGGGCCGAGGTTAGGGTGTTATGAGGTTTTGCCATTCTGTGATTGAAAGGGTTTCTGGTCTGAAAATTATTGCTTCTTAGAGCAGAGAGTTAATTTTTTGAATAAGTTCTTCGCAGGCAAGGATTTGGGCGATTGTATCGTTATCTTTTTTTTCTTTTTTAAGCTCTTCATATTTTGTGAAGTGTGGATCTTCTTTCATTTCGTCAGGGTGCTTTATTTTTTCGTTGTATTCTTGGTATTTTTGGTAAAGAGGTGATAAGTCTGGATCTTCGTGCCATGTTTCTTTATTTCCTGCATATTTTTTACTCCAAACGAATTGAAAAGCCATATCAAAAGTTAGCTCTTCAGGTATTTTATATTTTTCTTTAAAAGTAAGAAATAAATTTTCGTATACATCTTTTTTGTCTTTATTTTGTGGCATGTGGAATCCTCTCATTATGTCTACCATACTTAGATAGAATATTTTTTCTTTATCTTCTGTGTTGAGTTCTTTTTGATCTTTATAAATAATTTTGTCCTTATTTCCATCGGCTTTTTCATTTTCCTCATTCATTTTTTCTAAATCTATATTTTTGTATAAGTATTCATAAATTTCTTTCATTGCCATCATCGTTAAAGCTTTTGGTGAAGCTTTCATATATCTATGATTGAAGCTTATTTTTAACTGTAATTGTTCCTTGTAGCTATCTGTTCTTAAGTCTTCAATGTTCTCGACATAAGTTGAGTTTATTTTAACTAAATTTTGTTTTGCATCATCACTTCCTTCATACCATCCGTATATATCATAGGCTGGATTACTATCTTCATATAAATCTACTGAAACGAATGGGACTACGTCGCTACTTGTATATTTGAATAGTTTTTCTAAATATTGATTCACGTAGTTGATTTGGTCGTTTAAACTTTGTTGCGGTTGTTCAATTGCTCCTGGCATGGAGGGGTTACAGCTTTCTTCGTAATTAACGGTAGAGGCTATTAAGTTGTATTGTCTGTCTCTGCTGTCTGGGATCCCATCTCCATCACTATCCAGGGTTTGTAGGTTTTCAATACTATCAGGCATTACATAGTTTGAAGCTACAAGGCCTTTTGTGTATTCCTCTATTTTCCAGTTTTTTACCTTTCCATCTTTCGTTTTTTCGAAAGGATGAGGTCTTTTTTTCATCTTTTTATATATTTCTGCCCAGCTTTTTTCTTCTAAAACTCCATTCAGAATATCTTCAAATAAGTTTTGACCTTCCACAACATTACTTATTTCTTTGGTCCCTATGTAATGTGAGTAGGGGAATATTCTCTTTATTGATGGAGCGTAGTTTTTGAAACTCCAACAGGCTTGTCCTACGAAAATTTTGGGTTGACTGATGATTTTGTTCCCGTATTTTTTCCTTGCGTCTTCAATGGCGTTTGAAAGTTGGTTTCTTCCTCCTGCATGACCTACGTATTGGATATATCCAACTGTCGGATCGCTCATTTTTTCAAAAACTTTTTCGTTATTATTTTCATATGTTTTTGGTATGATTACTTCTATTTCCACTCTTTTGCCTCCTTTTCTTCTCTTTTTGCCCCTAAAAATATATATAAACTCATCTCCTCTATCTTCTTTTTTCCAGTGATATTCTCTTCTACGGAAAAGGTTTCCTTCCCAGGATTTGAAAAATTTATCTTCTCCAAAATAAATGTAGGCCTTAAATTTATTGTTTTTTAGAATTTCCTTTGAGGGGGGATATTGTGGAAGGATACTGTGGTGGCTTAGTAATTCTTCTATTTCCGTTTTATATTTTTCATATTTTTCATCTCCGTAATTTAGCTTTAAATTTAAATTATTTGCCAGAAATAATGCAATTTTATCTCTGTGGTTTAGTGAATAATCTATCAATCCTTTTAGAATTTCTTCATTCCCGTGAACCAAAAGATTAAAACCGATACTTTCAAGTATTTTATTTTTTTGAGAAATATTTATTGCACTATTCTTTGTAATGCCAATTTCTCCTATATTTTGGAAATATTCCCAGAATTTGTCTAAAACCTTTTTTTGTAGTTTTTCATTGGCGTTAGAACTTTGAACATTATAAAATAGTCCGTTTATGAGGCTGAATACATAGTCGATATCATTACTTTTCTCTAGTAAGTTTATTCCTTTGTTTATATCCACTTCTGTAACATCTTTTGCATATAGCGATAAAATATCTTTGTATTTAGAGATGTCATCAATATTTTTAATGAAGTTTCCCTTGATTAATTCTTCTAAAATCCATTTTTGCTTACTGGTGTTGAATAAATCGATATACTTATTGTATTTGGAGATTTCGTCAATATTTTTTATTAGACTGTTAAATATAATGCTAATTTCCTTTTGAAGGTTGTTTTTAATAAATGATGTTAGTTGGATGATTTTCTCGATATTGTCCATATTGGCGATTTCTATGTCTACGAGATCATCAATTACTGACTCTTGATGAATGTTCTTTATTTTTTTTATTTTTTCGGAAGCTCTTTCTATTTCTGGAAAAGTGGAAACCATTTTTTTATCTACTAGCCTACTTAGAATTTTTTGCTGATTTTTCCAGTCAATATTTTTTAAGGCATCAAATGCAGTATCTATATCCTCTAATTTGTTTATTAGCTTGCTTAGTGTCCTATTAACAATATTAATTCTTCCTAAATTTACTATTTTAGAAGCATATTCGTTCCATTGGGGATGTTTCATTATTGTTAGGATTTTTTTATCATCAAGATTTCCCCATGACCTTAGGGTTTTCACCCCTCCCAAATCATTTGAGTTTTTGATATTTTTTGTTAATTCAATTTTATCTGGATTAATTTCCTCGTCCATCATCTCTCCGTAGCTTCCTGTTAGAATGAAATTTTTTTGTGCTAAATTATTAATAAATTTTATATTTTCTGCAATTTTTAATATGCCTTTAAGACTGATAAAAAATCTTTTTGTTTCTAAAATTTCTGATAAAAGTGAAGCTACTAAAGGGTTCTCTGTTATTTTGAATGTTTTTGAAAGAGGGGATTCTTTTTCTTCTATAGTATTTTGAAAAATCTTGATTTGATCGACATCAATGCCCTCATCCCAATGCAGGCTTTGTTTGTCTTTTAAGTATATAGTAAAAAACTTTTTTTGTTCTTTATTTTTGAATCTTGCTAGGAAGTCTCCCAGGACGCTTAGATCTTCAATATTATGAATGCTGTAATTGTTTCTATAGCTAATTATCTCTTTTTTGAGCGGAATCTTGGTTTTTTCTAAAAATTCAATTAGTATCGAAATTGAGGTTTTTATACTTTTATTGTTTTCCTTATCCTTTTTTTCTTGAGCAATTTTTAAACCGGTCTTATTTATAATATGTTCTATCAAATAAAATTGCTCAGGGCTTTTTATTTTCTCAATAAGAGGTTTTAATGATTGAATTTGATCAAGATTTTTAGGTGTAAAGAGCCGAAATAGATCTTCATCAAAAAATCTGGCTTTATCTACCTCTAAAAGGGTGTCTTTGATTTTGTTAAGATCATCAATGCTGTGTAAAAGATTTTTCTCTGCGAAATAGCTTATGGAGGCAAAAGATCCGGGTGATCTGTATTCTTTTAGATTTTCTAACCACTGAGGAATTTCCTTAGGATTTTTTATTATTTTTGATTTAATCAAACTCTTTATTGCTGCTTCTCCGCGGTGTAGCAGAATTGGATTTTTTTCATTATTAATTCTTGATATTAGTTCTTTTACTTCATTTTTTTCTAAATCTTCAGCTTTGTTGTAAACATCATTGTTGAAAAATGGAATTACATATCTCAGGGCTTCAGGAGAAATTTCTTTTAATTTATTCCCCAACTCAATGAGTTTGTCAGTTTTCATTTTGTTCCCAATGAACATCCTTGTTTGAAAGTTGGAGATAGTAAACGGGAAATTTTTAAATCTGGCATTTGCTTCCCCGCTGTCATAATACTCTTCTAGTGTATTGATTTCTTTGTCTCTACCGTAGTTGGTTATTGAGTGAACATCACTCTCGTCAAAGTTTTTGTTTTCACTAATAAATGGATATAGTTTTTTTAAATCTTTAATTTGTTTTATTTCTTTTTTAACGATTTTTTTAAAATCACTGTTGGAATATTTACCAAATGGCCAGAATTTAACTTTTTCTATATATTTTTCCAATTTGAAAATATCTTCCAACTTCTTAACTTTTATGCAATCTAAATTAATTATACTTCTAAAAAAGATGTATTTTGTCTCTGAGTCAAAAATTTTAAAAATTCTTTTACATTTTTCCATGTATTCTTGATCGTTTTGAGTAACTTTTTCTATATCCAAAAAATCTAATGGAAAATTCTCCTCATTTTTTTCAATCATTTTGATTAATGGCATAATTTTATCTACAAAGCCAATCTCTATCTGAGGATCGTTTGTATTAAGTATTCGGTTGTAAATGTTTTTTTGAGTTTCTGTTAGTTTTTTTAATTCTTTTCGCCAAGAACGAAAGGAGTTCATATCGGTAATATCTTTATTGTCAATTTTATCTGTCAGAAGAACATAGTCCATGTCGCTCATGTTGTTGGAAGCTATGAACCACTCTTTTAGAGTTTCTGGATTTTTAATGGGGATTCTGGCTTGGAAATATTTTTGTAGCAGTTTTATGATAAAAGCATATTGAGGGTAGTATGGATGTGTATCAAACTCATCTATTTTTTTCGGCTCTTCCAGAGATTCTATTGTTTGGTACCATGTATCAAAATCTTGGGGGGTTTCTATTAGACCTTCTTCCATTAGTTTTTTGTATAGGTATTTATGTTTGGCTGTTTCCATTTTTTTAATTGCTTCAATCCATTCGTAATCATATAACTTCATCCAAATTTCATATTTTCTAAGCTTTTTGTTTGCATATCTTTCATATTCCGAGTTTGTGCTTTTTCCTTCTATAAGTTTTTTGAAAAAATCTAACTGGGGTTTGGATTTAATTGTATCCATTGTATTTAATACGTTCGAAATATCACCGATATCTAGGACAATATATTCTGATATTAGCTTACCTAGGAATCTATATTGATGGATGTTTTTGAAATATTTATTATACTTCACAAATTCATTTAGATCTTCTGGCATTTTTGATATCTTTGCTAAATCATCCAATAAATATCTGTAGAAGTCGGGATTCAGCTTATTATTATATTTTTCTATATATGGGAGCCATTTATCCAAATCATCGGAGTCTTTTATTTGAGAACTATAAGAATCCATTACTTCCAGAAGGCTGATTTTCTCCTCTTTTGAGAGAGAGTTAATTTTTTTAAAGTATGCTTCTGTTGTTTTTGGTTCTGTACTAATTTTTTTTAAGAATTCTTCAAAAATTTCTAAATTGACTGAATCATTTCTGTTTGTTAGATATTTTTTGATAAAAGGTCTCCATTTTTTTAAATCATCTTCAGTCCTGATGATCTTAGATAAGTGGTAAATAGCTTTTATTTGAACATGGTCTTCGTATGGGGAGAGATCGTAGTCGGCTAAAATTGCTTCTGAGTCAAATTTATAGTCTGTTATATCTTGCTCTTTTAGTATTTTTATTCTTTGTTCTGGGTCTTGAAATAAATCTATTATTCTTAGATCAAAATCGTATTTACTGGTTTCTATCTGTTTTTTAAACTCTTTTGTTATTTTTAATTTTTCCAGGATTTTTGCACCTTTTTCTTTTGAAAATCGTAAATCTAGATTTTCATTACTAGAATCTACAGTTTCAATTAGTGTAACCAATTTTTGAGCCATTATGGTTGCGAAATCATCTTGTCCTCTATAGCTAAATTCATCAATTAGTGATGTATAGGATTTAAGGTAACTGTTGAATGAATTGCTGCGGAAAAGTTTTTCATTGATACACTTTAATAGATCCATCCTCTTGAGAGTAGAATCAAGTTTTATCTTTTCTTTTGTATTTTTCAATTTATCAACTGTCTCTTTGAGTATTGAGAAATTTTTATCAAATTCCTTATCAGAAATAGAGCAATTGAGGAGTGGTTCTTCTTGATATCTATAAATTATTCTTTTTTCGGAAAACAGCATTTTTCTTTTGTTAATCCTATTATTATACCATTAATAGCCTTGATTAACAAGGCTCGACAGCCTAAAAAAGCCCTTAATATCTATGGGTTTGTGATGTTTTGCCACTCTTTTATCGATAGGGTTTCTGGTCTGCGGTTTAGGTCTATTTTTGTAGCGGGGGAGAGCAGGTGGCCGATAGTGTTGCGCAGTTTTTTGCGGCGTTGGGCGAAGGCTTGTTTGGCCAGTTTGAGGATTTCTTGAGCTTTTGGGGTTGGTGCGGGGAAAACTTCTATGTGGATGATGGCGGAATCTACTTTTGGGGCAGGATAAAAGTGAGATGCGGGGATGATGGCGACGGTGTGGGCTTTGCCAAAGAGGGCTACCTGGAGAGAGAGGACTGTCATTTTTGGGTCGAGTTGGCAGAGTTTTTCGGCAACTTCTTTTTGGATCAGGAGGGTTAGGGAAAGTGGCGGATTTCCTGCCTGAAGAAAGTGGTTTATGAGAGGGGAGGTGATGTTGTATGGGATGTTTGCGACGAGGCGGTATGGAGTGGAAGGAGGTGTAAAGCGAAGGGCGTCTGCTTGAATTATTTCGAGGTTCTTGGGGTTTTTAAGTGTTTGGGGGAGAAGGGCCGCAAGTGCGGGATCCAGTTCGATGCTGATCACTTTTTTGGCGTGGGCGCAGAG
>Ga0180007_10005900_pt1 | contig 12169 bp, 17 predicted proteins | sample MM_PC_MetaG_FD_121122 | JGI IMG/M metagenome (GOLD analysis project Ga0180007, IMG submission 121122) | Groundwater microbial communities from the Aspo Hard Rock Laboratory (HRL) deep subsurface site, Sweden - MM_PC_MetaG | ecosystem: Environmental > Aquatic > Deep subsurface > Groundwater...
CTTGAGCCCATGCTTGTCTGGCTGATAGCAAAGAATACAAGACCGGGTGTCTCAACAACTGCCCCGGCGATTATAGGTGTGACCTCGAGTAATGTGTCGTAGTCACCCTTGCCCACTACCTCAAACTGTTGAACATGGTCATATACCAGCATGCGAGCGCCTCGCTCGATACAATAATTCCACCTAGCCCTAGCAAGGTCAAGTTTGCGTGTGTAGCCCTCACTCTTTGCTGGACCAAAGATGTCCAGGGGCCAAGAGGCAACAATGCCCATGGACTGCTCGATTGCCTCTTTCTGCTCCGCCGTGCGACTGCGATAACGCAGGAACTTGTGATCGACTATCATCTCACGAACTGGAAACACAATGTCAGCAGTTGACATATCGAGTGTTGCGAGATTCATGCTTAACAGATCTCTTAATTCGTGTATCGTGCCGAACCAGTGCCGGTATATCAGAATCTTTGTGGCTACCATCCCTATCAGAATGTCTCGATACTTCCTAGGTGGTAGCCCGCTCTCTGCCAAGTCAACGGCTATGCGCCAGCCATCTGGATATTTCCCAGACATACAGATGTTCGCTATCACGTTTGCCAAGAACGTAGTCTTGCGCTCTTTCTCCGCGCCCTGGACAATCATCAGACCACCTACATTGAAGTCTATACCGTAAGTAACCCTGTCAATCAGACCAATCCCATAAGGGATAAGGCCTGCAGAATTCTTATCTGGTGAGCCCCACTGAAGCGGTGCCACCTTGACCAGCGCCGCGATGGAGGGGTCATGGTCAATCTTCCACTCCTTCATTCGCCTCTCTTTCTGCCTTACGCCTGGCAGTTCTCGCCTCAAGTATCACCTCGAAGAGAATTAAATCAGCATCGCCAAAGCCTCTTGGCCAGTTATTGTTGGGCCATACAACACGACCATCCTTGTCAAGTGTACCTATCAGTCCCTCAAACTCAAAGACAAACTTGCTGCCGTCTATCTCTCCGCACACGACAGCAGCAAAGAGCTTGTCAAGCGCGAGGAAGGTTGATATTCTGATTCTGGTGATGCCACCAGCCATCGACTCATCTACAATGCTGATGTACCCCTTTACTTCGTCCAAAAACTCGTCCAACTCGAAGTCGGAGACACATTTGCCTCCTGGTGCATATTCCACATGCAGCATGTCGTTCTCCATTGGTCTCTCCTTAGTCATCTAGGTCAAATGATGGGCAGTTTCTCTTGTTGCTGAGTAGATAGCCTCTCCAGAGATCGGTCTTTTCATTATACCATACATCCCTGAGGAAGTCCTCCTCATCCAGCACACTTAACCCCTCTTTCCAGCCATACTCGCCTTCTGTAAACGAGCACGGAAAGAACATACCATCTACGTTAATGTATGCGGAGAAGAGTGTGCTTTCACACCGCTCCATATAAGGGAGCCACTTTTCGTTTATTCTCTCAACTGTTGGCGCTGAGCACGAATCGAAACCAAACCCAATGTTGTGTTCCTCGCAGCGCTTAATGAACTCCTCGAACATCCATCTCTCAGGCATGTCCATATCTGCTGCACTACCCTTCGGCTTCAGCGAGAGAAAGACAATGGCATTGAGGCAATGCTTTACTGAGAGGTTGCTCACGATATTATCTATCGTCACATGCACGAGGTCATAGGTCTCGTCTGAAACTACAACATGCGTGTTCACCTGTTTGGTGCCACATACGTAGAATTGGACAATCGCATCAGCCCACATCTTCTTGTTGTTATGGTTCCTAGAAACAGCAACCGCTCCGAGGAGCGGGGCAATAAGAGCAACTGTCTTTGGGTCAGCATTTGCTGTTGTAAGATTGGGCACAATGCCCATGTCTCGAGTGGCCCGAAGCATGCTAGGGAGATCAGGATTGGATTCCAAGTTCGTGATGCCGATAGCAATTTGTGTCAGCAGTTGTGGCATCTTCTCCAGAATACTTGTAAAGGTGACGAGGTTCATGTGCTTCTCTTTCCTGGTAGAATTCTTCTTGTAGCAGTATGAGCACCCACCATTGCACCCACCAACAGAGATTTCAATGTCGAGAATCTCTGGGCCAAAGGGAGAGATGGAGGGGTCGTCATCTATCGTTGCTCCCCACCTGTGAAACATCCCTGTATCACCATCGAATGTGTAATTGTAATCATGCGATATTACTACTTTGGAGCACCCCTCCCTAGAGAGCATGTATTCTCCCCGAGGAGTTGTTATGTTGCTTACATGTGCTGACATTTGAGCCTCCTTGTTATGTAGATGGCGACAGGTCTTTCACCTATCTGGGGCGTCATATGGCCCACTTCTCTCGTTAGGCAACGCAGCGGGTGGTGTGTTTCTGTTAGAGTGCTCCCGTTGCCCGAAGTACACGGTGCGTGTCTATTTCTGCCGTGTCCGCGCCATCAGTCCTACTTCAAGTCCTCTCGATCCTTGTTCTTCCAGAAATCTCCATCCTCGCCACTGAGTGATCTGGCAGTGGCTACTCCCAAGTGGGTGAATGTCTCCACGATTTTGGCTTTGTCGTAACTCATGGTACTACCCTTGCTCACACCAATCACTTGGCCGGTAGCCCATGCGTCTTGATCTGCACCAAGGAAGACTACCTCCCACCCTTTCTTCCTCTTCTCTGTCACCATGTCGAAGATTTGCTGCTGCGAGTACTCAACACTCGCGTTCTCTTGCCCATCCGTCATTATGACAAACACCCCTTTTTTACCCTTGAGGTCAGTCATGGTACTCCCTATCGCGTCATACAGGGGTGTAAGGTCAGTGGGAGTGTATGTCTCTCTATCAAGGTCTGGAACGTCCTTGACTGGAACGCGGTTATGCACCATCTCGATTTTCGCTTTGTTAAATTGCACTAGCGTGAAGAGTACATCCTTCAGACTGTTCTTGTACTCGTTAAAACCAGAGATTGTATGGTCTCTGATTATACCCATGCTGCCGGTCTCATCCAAGACGAGTACAACCTGTTTCTTTGCCACGTTACCTCTCCTTTCTTATCAGAGCACCTCGATCAGATAGAAAACTACCGCAAGAAAAAGAGTGATGGATGCGAAGAATGCCGAGATACCAGAAGGCTTTTTGCGCAACTCATCTCTGATTGCATCCAACATGCAGAATATCGCTAACAACATGAAGAATATCGCTGTGAGCATAGTCACTCCCTTCCTATTTGCTCCATAGCCCGACGGGTTGACTCATTAGCAACGTGCCGTGCTGCGAGGAGCCTCTCGGCTTCTGCAAGTCTTGCAGAGAAACCTTTGCCCATTATGTGCGACAGCGAGCTGGCCATATACGCACGATACTGGCCTATAAACGCTGTCTCTACCACTTGCAGGGAAAGTTTCTCCGATAAGCCACACTTCTTGAGCAATGTTGCTGCGAGCATCAACTCGCGCCGGTATTCAGAACTGCTTTGGTCTATCTCGTATCCAGGGAGCCCCAACCTCATCATGTCCATGAATTTGTTGACAATCTTGACAGTCGGAGCCCGCCCATCTCTCCTTATCCAGACATTACCAACCTTGAATAGCGGAGAGTCACATGCTCTGCAGTATTTGCCAGACGCAAGTGTCTTATACTTATCGCTGTTACACACTGGACATATCATTACGTTACCTCCACAGGGTATGGCAGGTCCGTGTTAGCGTACTCCTCCTGCACAAAAAGCATTGTCACTGCTCGGAGCTTTGCTGTCTTTATCTTCCACTGGATAGCCTGCCTAGTCCACCCGGTCTCTTTAACCATCTCCTTTGCGGTCAGCCCGCTGAACTTGGGTCCAAGAGCCAAGGCGACACGGAGTATCTTTGCTGTGTCCCTCTCTGGCTTGCTCTCTCCGCTCTCCATCGTCATGATTACTCGCTGCACAACTGCGGTGGCTGGATCGTTGGCAACCAGCAGGTTCATATTTTCTTCAACCTCTATTGGCTCGTCATCCTCGTCGTACAGCGGCACATATCGAGATTGTTCTTTGAACAGGTCACGCACCAGCGACTTACCTTGATACTCTATCCATGTCTGGAAAGATGCCCTGCTTGGGTCCCACTCTTGGAGTCGTTCCATGCCTATGACATACAATGTTTGCATCAGGTCGTCTGTGGTTTGATTGTTACCTACTATACTAAGCAGGTATCTTCTCAGCAGTTGTCTCTGTTTCTCCGGCCACACCTTATCTATGACAAGGCCAGTCACAAACTCCTTGCGCCATACTAGGCACAGTATCTCCCTGACCGCTGTCTCGGTTACTGATGCAAGCCGTTCGAGCCGCTTGAGTGCATATAGGCGCAGCAGCGGGTTGTCAAGATGATCGCACTTCAGCAACATGTCTTTCATCATTCCATGAATGGCAGGGCGATGAGGTTCACCTCGCCCGGAACCACCTCCTCGAAATACATGATTGGGAGTTCGTGAAAGAACTTAAATGCGTCCTCGTTCACCATTCTGTTGGCGTCCTCTGGAAGTACGTCCTTGTCTATGAGGAATCCGTCCTCTATGTCGAACCAACAGAGTTCTTCCAGTTGCAACTCTAGCATGCTAAAAGCGTACTTTGGGAATACCGTGCGTACATCATCCAACAAGCGCTCGGCTGCCTTTAGGTCTGGGTCGGTAAAGAGAGGGAACCAGCCCAAGACTCTTCCGAGTCCCATAAACTCATCTGACGTGACATCTACTCTGACAGCCATGGTGTTAAAGCCATCATCTGCTACTGGAATCCACATAAGGTTCCTCCCCTGGTACAAACCAGTCTATCACAACCAGTAGTCCGAGAATTAAAACGTCTAATGCAGCAAATATGAGTTTCCTTCTCACTTATTTGCGACCTCCTTATAAAGTAGAGAGTATCGTGGGGGCGCAAATTTCTGTTAGAGTTCAGACAACAATTGGCGACCATGTATCTTGGCCTGTCGAGCTTCCTCCTCTGTTATAACCATCAGTGGGTTGCCAAAGAAGAACTGCTCGAGGTCAAACGCAGGAAAGCCTGCCCTGAGATTAAAGCTGTATACATGGCTCCGTGTTTTTCTTATTTGGAATGACGGCCAGTAGTACGGCCCCCTAGCATCTCCCCAGAACACTCTCGTCACGAAGTCGAAGTCAGTGGCTAGTCGCAGAGCGATAGGCCTCTTCTTTGGCGCAAGTTCTGCCATAAGATCGAGCAGCCCCTCGCAAGTTATCATCCTTTTTGTCAGACCGACTCGGTGGCGGTACATTACACGTGTAACAACAGCCCCGCTCTCTCTTTGCGCCTTCAAATAAATTACTGACATCTCTAGCTTCTGGCTTGGTCTCCCGATTACCCCACAGTATACAGACACTGCTTGTGACTTATTCATCATGACCTCCTTGCTGGAGATCGAGCTGGGCAAGGGTATACCCGGCTTTGTATGGCTTGCCCTCCTCGAACGACTCGGCCAAGATCACTCCATCAGCGACCTCTTCTTTCTCCTTATACCACGGGGTGGTTTTCTCCTCCTCTTTTGGTTTTGTGTTCCACTTCCCCCCCAGCCAGAAGCCATGTTGGTAAGTAACCGTCTCCACTTTCACTGCCTTAATGGACCATGGGTCAGGCCGCTCGTCGAACAGTTGCTCTTCATCCAGTTCTGGCGGTGGGACATGATACACGTTATCTTCAAGCAGCCCAAACTGGATAGAAACAAGGAACCGACTCGTTGCACCTCTCGGGCCATTGTATGAGGAGTGGTCTGTGGCAAACGTGACTGATGGAGCAAGACTCATTTCTCCATGGTCGAAGTTGAGCCCACTGATGTCAACGTTGCCACATTGTTCTGAGAACGACTCGCTGGTAACGGGTGGACTTGTTAGGTCCATAGGATTGCACCCAAGCGTCTCCCGCCACTTAAGCCACTCCTCAACTGCTATGTAACCAGGGGACAGACGAACCCTTTTCACCCCCACACCATATGGTTTTACAAGCCAATGCAGGACAGTGGCTGTCATGTTCTCAGCGAGTCCCTGTGAAGAGGTGTACTTCAGCCTTGAAAACCACGCTTTGTCAAACCCATCTGTCTTTCTGCCCAAGATGCTCTCAAGATAGTCTGATGTTGCATTAAACGCACACATCATCACAGTAGGCGTTACCACCTTGAACGTGACATCTGCTCTATCTATCCTGTAGACAGGTTTGCCATCAAACTTCTCAACCTCCTTCAGGCTTGTTTCTGCTGCCTTTGCCCAGGTGAAACTGTCGATTGGATACAGCAACTCACCTATAAGGAGATAGCAGTCCGGGCCGCTCTTGTAGGTGGTTACGTGCCCACCAGTAGCATAGCTCTTTCGCAACGCTGGTGTGGCGTCAACTACCATCTCGCCAGTTTCTACTGCTATCTCCTCATCATCTACGAGGGTGTATTGAACTACCGGATTACCTTCGTCATCTACAATACCAGGTTGGTCTCCTACGTCAATAAAGGGGACATCTGGCACGATGTTCTCATACCCATCTGTGGGCCATATCATTTCTCGCCCTCCCATATGGTGCTCTCGCTCACATAGAACGTGGGCTTTGCACCTATCTCTGTGTGGATTCCTCTGGGATCACAGCCAAGGAATGAGGCGACTGCGATTGCCCCGAGGCTTGCAACCCAAAGGCCAAGTGGTCTGTACCCAACCAGCGTACATGGTGGGTGTTTGACCTCCTCACCCTCTACCTCCTCGGCATTAGCCAGTGAGTAGTTCTCCCACTCAATGGCACCTGTTCCACCGTTTGCTATGCCAACATGCACAACAGGCGTCTCTGGAGAGAGGGTGTGCAGTAGTTTGCGTGTTTTCAGGTTATCAACGCAGTCCACAACCACCCTCGCGCCCTCCAACATGTGAAGATTGCTCTTCTCTATCTTTTCCTCTAGTGGCGAGAATGGGACACCAAACGAGTCAAGATGGTCTAGCAGGGCATCACACTTGAACCTGCCGTCATCTATTGGCTGGTAGACTTGGTTGTACGGATTTCTCTTTCCGTCAACCTTGTCGTAGTCCACTATCACCAGTGGAATGGTCAGTTTGTTGGCTGCCAGTATCCTGACAAGCTCTGTTGCTAAGAGCCCACCAAGAAATCCAGCGCCCACTATGTAGACAGGTGGTTTAGAGGTATTCATCCATCTCCTCCTCCCAAGTATCATCCTTTATGGGTGGCATAGCAGCCACCTCCTCATCGGTGATTTCTCCAAAGACAGGTTTTGCTGGCTCATCGGTTTTTCCAGCGTAGTAGAGAGGTACGTTAACACTTGCCGATGATGGCGATGTTGTGATGTAGGCATAGTCAACTGTCTTGGGCAGGTCTGGATACGCCTTATCCATTTCTTGGAGATAAGCCATAGAGTGACCCTTTAGCGAATCTGCATGCAGAGCCATCTTCTTCGCCACCTTCTCGGCGAAAACCATATAATCCAGCTTCGCAGTATCTGGCTCTGTATGCTCCCACATAGGAGGCTCATACTTGGGGAAGAAGGAGCCCCCCTTCTCTTCTGGCTTAGGAGAATAGGTAAAACCGTCTGTCTTCGGCACCAGCATGTTCACTGGATGTGTGAGTGGCGGTCGCCTCTCTGCATAAGAGGCGTGAGTGATCTTCTGATACCCCATCACATCTTCGCCACGTTCACGCATCGCCCGATCGGCCAAGTCCACTGTAATCCATGTGCTCAGGCTTTTAACATGGCTCCCTGAGTAGAGATTGATGCCATCGTCAAGCGATTTCGACCTGTCGCGCTGACACCAGTCAGTGCAGATGAACAGGCCGTTGTCATCCAGAAACACTATGTTGCCTTGGGTGAGATGGTCTCTCCCATCCAGCAGGAACCTGATACCCCATGCCCACCCATCGTAGAGCAAGGGCGCACCATGCCACGTTCCAATGCATTGGACCTGAGTTGTGAGACGCCCATCCGATGTGTACATGAGATACCTACGACGCAAGTATGTCACCTCTACCGACGTGTGCAATACAGAGAACTCTCGTTCAAGAACATCGAGAAGGGACTGTGGTGGCTCCTCTGTCATCTCCTCCCACATTGGGTATGAATCAACCCACGTGTTCCTCTTATTATAGGTTTCGGCAGCACAGATATATGCTACCTCTTTGGACATGACACTCTCGATAGGGTCAGTTGATAGCATGCCATTGGCCTTAACAACAGAGAACCTAGGATGGCCAGAACTAAGGTTCACCGTCCACCCATTTGTGTTCACCACCGTTTGAGTGGTCTCGTTCTCTTGGATTACAACCCAGTTCTTGCTGTCTGTGGGCTTGTGCATACCCATATTCATCATGGTCAGCATGATGGACAACAAATAAGTGCCTTCGTCACTGCCCTTGATCAGATGCGGACCTACTCTATCATGGAGAGTTGACCCATCAACCTCCTTAGTACCCTCGTGAAACTCATACCTGTGATTGACCTCCAATGTTCGTGTGTACATGCTTGCCTCCGTTGTTGAGCGAGCGACTGGGGCATACAATCGCATGCCCCAGTCATAATTATTATGAACCCCAGTGAGCAGCACCGGTTGCCACCCACTGCACACCTGTCCAAGTCAACACAACGTCTGCCCGGGGCAGCACAAAGCCATCGCTGCGGTCGCTCTCGGTGAAATCGTGCTTGTCATACAGATAGGCGACAACAGCCGAATGCAGACGGGCACTCGGGTCTCCACCTTCTCCTAGGCCCCATGCCTCGAAGGCTTGGCGATACTCCTCAAGGTACTGGGCAGCAGCCGCCGGGGATTCCCCTGCCAACTGGACCAGCTTGGCCTGATCAAACGCCGGGGGCTCGGTGGTCGAGTCGACCATACCGATGGCCTTGAGTGTGACCTGCTCCGAGATGCTCTTGCGAACTCCGTTTTCTTGCTTGCTCGCACCGATGTTAATGTTCAGCACTGTGTCAGGCGTGAAACTCATCGGCGCGATCGGCTGACTGGTATCACTCTTGTTAAACTCCATGACCTAGATCTCCTTTACATGTATAGGTGAGTTCCTTATAACCATATTCAGTTGTGCTTCCTCGTTACGAGTCCAGCTCCTTTCTCTTTAATGAGAGCCTCAATGTTTGGGTACTCCCGGCGTTGCATAGGTTCTGTAACAACAAACCCATGAATTCTATCAGCGTAGCCAATCCTGTGCTTCAACTTGCGATCATGCTCACTGATAGTACTCATAATGGGCTTTCCTGAGGTCAGCCACCGTATTGCTGAAACGGTGTAGAGACCGCCACCATACTCCTGTAGGGGGAGCATAGGGAACTCCCACTTGAATGGAGCGGACAGGACAGGCCTATCCAAGATGACGACGATTCCCCCCCGAACGGTCTCTCTGACTGACTGTACAGGTAGGCCCATTGCAGGCAACCGTATGGCTGCCTCGCCTAGGGACCCGAATAGGACGGCACGGAATGTGATTGATTCGAGCATAGACGACTCCTTTTCATTGTGGAGGGGGGGAAAAGTGTTCAACCTATTATGCCAAAACTCTGTCATTTGTCAAGAATTGGCAAGTTTCGATAGATTTGTACCCTTTTCCAGTCACTGTCATATACTACTAACGTACACTCGTTGCCATCCCGATATAATGCATGCACGTGCTCTCCTGCGCGCAGCATGTTATCTGGGTAGTGGAAGAACTCCAGGAAAGTCTCTAGTATTTCATCCGGTGGCGTGTTTTCTGCGAGCACGAGCTGTATCACGTCGCTGCCGCTCATTATCGCTACCACGCTGTCGGTTAGTACCTGTGTGTGCATTTATCTCCTCTCGGACGTGATCCAAGAAGGCGTATTCGTCTGCTGCGCATGTGGGCCTTTTTAATGACCCAGAGCAAACAAACCTCCCGCTATCCCATGCATACCAGCTTCGCATCGAGAACAATCTGTTAGAGTACGTTATCTCGTAGCCCGCTATCCAGATGGTTGCCACTGTCTTCGCAACCCCCTCTCGTTTATCTCCATGAGTAACTTTTCAACAGCATCCCAATCTGGGCGCTGTTGCAAGTTTTCTGGTGAACCACTGTTGAGTTCTTCATATGCCTCCTCAGCCCATGCTATCAAGAGGTCATATTCCCACTCGCCATTTAGAACACTCTTGACTACACCTAACTCTTCCTTGTTCAGAACAGGCGTGTAGTCGCCTGTACTCTTGATGGCAAGAGCCTTAGTCAGAAGGCGCACCAAGTGTGCGCCATGTTTTGTGTCATGACCGTGTGCTGCCTCCAGTGCGGCACGCTGTGGGTTTCTGTTGGTTTTCCACTTCTGATACTGTTTCCAGGCTTTTCTTGCGCCCTTGAATTCATCTATGCGCACCCCATCCCAGAACTGCCCTCCCTTGTCATCTGTTTCGAGATAGCAGTCGTAGTCCTCGGGCTGAGGCTCCAATTCAATTGGGTTCATGAGCCATGCCTTGTGGCTCTTTATCCGTTTCAACTGGCTTAGAGCATAGCCACCAAATCGATGCAACGCGGTTCTGCAGAGAAACTTGTGTCTCATCTCGTAAATCTTATGCCAGTCATCGCTGTCCACTATCCATGTTGATGGTGGAGCGAACAGAATGTCCAAGATGTTCGGGTTGTTCTGTAGAGCCAGGTGGAAGAATCTGGTGGTGGTGTATATCACCGTATCCTCATCCATCTCTACCTGCTCAAACTTATCGAGTCCAATCATGGACTCAATGGGGGGGATACAGACGCCACGATAGTCATAATCGCTGTCTGTTCTGGATGTGCCATACATCCTGCTCCCGGCGAGCACCATTACGAGCAGATGCGTTTTGGCGTATTGTGCCTTATCCATCTTTCACATACTCCCATGTTTCAGTGGGAATATCAACTGATATAGGGTCTGTTGTCCAGGCCAAGAAGGCACGCGTTGCACCAAGCCGCTCCACAGCGCTCTTCTTTGACGCTCCCCATGCAGTTCTAAACTGGTCTGGTTCACCACTCTCGTCCTGCCTGGCATCAAGTAGTGGGTGAAGCAGAAGGTACTCGTCAGTGTTCTTGTTGTAGAGGGCGAACTCATATGGCTCGCCAGAAATCTTCTCACCCGTCTGCCATACAACACCACATGTTTTTATCACCTCCTCAACCACAGTTCTCCTCCTTGTTTGCATCCTTCCTACCGAGGATGTAGGAGGCTAGGTTGTACACATAGATGAGCAGCATCATTCCAACTGGGTCTGTGCTGATCATAGCCTTGGTCGTAAGAAGCGCTGCGTCTGCGAGGTCAACGCGCTTCATGGCATCATCCAAGAGTTCTGGTTTCTCAACGAGTAACCTGCCTGCTTCACACGCAGGACATTGGCAATCCCCCCCTGCCTTCTCGATGAACACCTCGAGAAGAAGTTTCTTCAGATCTGCTTTCATGTTCTCTTCGCTGTAGCTCATAGTACATTCTCCTTAAACCAGTTAATAGCACCATACTCTTCTGAGAATTTGCCTGCAAGCTGTGCATTGAATGCACGTTTGAGTATCTCTCCCATCTCGGGTCCTGGCTCTACACCCAAACGAATAAGTATCTTGCCAGTTAGAATTAACCGCGGTGGATCGTAATGCACACCCAAATTCTTTGACATAACGTTGTACTTGTATATTGAACTCTCAATAAGCCTCCCTCCCTTCGCCTTGTCATCGGCAGACATGAGTACAACCAAGTCGCTTATTGCGGCAGGATGAAGCCTCTTTGCGAGTCTGTTGATGGTTCTGGTGTTTGGGTTTTTACAGTGGATGTATACCATGTGGTTCCGCACAAGCAACGCAATCCTTCTCGTCAGCCCTTTCGGAACCCCCATTCTTCTACAGAACTTCTTGGCAATCTCCTCACTGACCTTCTCGTGTCCATGAAACGTGTAGCCCTTCTGTTTATAAGGCTTTCCGGTATCATGTAACAGAGCAGCGAAGAGAATCATTGCCATGTAGCCGGGCAACTCATAATTTGGTGTGTAATCTAGTACATACTTCACAGCGAGCTTGGTGTGCTCCCATGCATCCCCTTCTGGATGATGCTCTGGGGATTGCTCGATTCCGCGCAGGGCATTCAGAATGGGAAAGAAATTAAGCCAGCCAACATCTTCCAGAAACTGAAGGCCACGCTCTGGTTCCACTGAGAGACATGCCCACTTCCACCACTCTTTCCCCCTCAGCTCTACAGGGATTGTCTCGGCCTCACGACGCAACTC
>Ga0180007_10005901_pt1 | contig 12169 bp, 12 predicted proteins | sample MM_PC_MetaG_FD_121122 | JGI IMG/M metagenome (GOLD analysis project Ga0180007, IMG submission 121122) | Groundwater microbial communities from the Aspo Hard Rock Laboratory (HRL) deep subsurface site, Sweden - MM_PC_MetaG | ecosystem: Environmental > Aquatic > Deep subsurface > Groundwater...
AAATTTGGAATCAAATCGTAACGCCTTTTGAGCTGAACCGTAATATCGCTCCACGCTTCTTCGCTGCGTGTTTTTAGGCTTATTAAACCGTTAAAAACAACAATTATATACAACACAACGACAGCGAGAACTATCAAAACATATATCATATTAACCTCTTTTTTTAATTTTTAAGCTTATTCTTTTTATAGCTAAAAATTACTGTTCAGGGAAGACGGCACTGAAGTAGCCGTTGACGTACTGTCAACGGCAGGCGGTACGGGCGGATATGTCCCTGCTCCCGAGGCAGCCGTTGCAGTTGCTGCCGAAGCAGGTGTAGTAGTTTTGGTCGATGTCAGCTTATACAATACTTTGCCGTTTTCAATTACTGCTTCAGCATCATTTGAATTATCGAGAACTGCCGAGAGCGTGAAAGTAAAGCCATCCGACTTATAAGCGTAATATTTTGTCGAGTCAGGATCTGTTGGTAATTTGGCAAGCTGTTCAGGAACAAGGGCTTTCTCGACAACATTGCCTTTCTTGTTGAGCGCCAAAAGTTCATTTGAAACCGGATACGTACCGGCGCCGGCATAATAATTCAACAGGGCATCTTGAATTGCTTGAAGATCCGTTTTTCTCTGAACATCGTCGCCTGTGGTTGTATCGCTGATAGCATTAGCAGCAGGAGTTGCGGTCACAAGAAGCGAATTATCTTGCTTTGAAGATGAGGAAAATGCCGTGTAAGCATAATATCCAGCACCGATAATTACGAGTGCCAGAACCGCTAGGATGATTTTCTTCATAGCCGAGCCACCCTGGGGAGGCTGATCGGAAAAAACATCGCCTGAAACAGGAGCATCAGTGTTTTGAGGCACTTGGGGCGTTTGTGATACAACAGGCGCAGCTTGTACACCGCCGAGTGCAACATCATCTTGAATTCTTTGCTCAGTTTGTGGAGCTTGCATCGGATCGGTTGGAGCCGGAGCAGGCATAGCGGGGGCAGGTTCACTTTGAGTTGGAGCTTGTATCTGACCTTCGAGAGAAAGTGAACTTTGATCGGTTTGAACAGGAGGAGCTTGAAGAGGCGCGTTGACCTGGTCGGCTGATGCATCTTTGGGTTCTAGTGGCTGATTGATCGGAGGAGCTGGCTCGGTTTGTATCGAGGGAGCCGGCTCGGTAGTTGCAGGCGAGGAACCAACTTGAGGTTGTTGCTCCAAAACAGAATTAAGAAACTCATCCGTGCTTGGAGGAGTTGCTGACTCGCCCAGATTTTCTCCTCCTACGGGCGGAGGTACAGAAGCACTTCCAGCTACTGGAGTTTCGGGAGCTTGTGGCGCCGGTGGAGTTGCTGGTGGGAGCGAACCATTAGCAACAGCCGCGGGAGGCTGACCCGTTCCATCAGGAAAATTACCAGCGGGTATAGATTGCTCCAAAGGGGATTGATTTGGTACCTCGTTAATCGGTGAACTTTCATCACCGTCAGTCTGGTTGTTTGTTACATTTAAATTATCGGCCATTGCCCCTCCGCTCCGTGATTTTCGCTCCCAAACAGGAAGAAAATCCGGAAGTCCCTCTAGCTTGATACCTACTTGCAGATTTCTTACCTGCCCGCAATCGCTAAGCGATAGCTTTTGCAGGCGGGAATTAAGAATACTGCAAGAGGCTGAAAGCTGTGGGACATATTGTTAATTTCCCTTCCTCTCCATCATACCACAAATCAAATATCGCAAACACTATCAAAGCTGTCTTAAGGCTTCATTTAAGATCGGGTCGTTAGAACTAAAATTCGGATTGGAATCCTGATCAACCTTAATATCAGGTTCAATACCATTTTTATCAATATCGGATCCCTTTGGAGTCAACCATTTTGACACGGTGATTTTCGAGGATGAACCATCGCCAAATGGAGAGAGTTCTTGAACTGTTCCTTTTCCGAAAGTTACTTCACCGATTATTTTACCCCGATCATTGTCTTTTATGGCACCGGCGAGGATTTCACTTGCCGAAGCGCTGCCTCCATCCACCAAAACTGCCACTTTGGCGTTTTGCCACCCTCTCTCTACTCGAACTTTTATTTCTTTTTTATCTTTTTTGCCCTGCTCGATCACGATTATCTGGTCAGCCTTGAGAAAATACTCGGCTAATTCGATAGAACCATCAAGCAATCCTCCGGGATTACCCCTCAGGTCAAGTACTACCTTTTTGATCCCTTTATCCGATGCTTCTTTGTAAATTTTTTCAAACTCTCCGGTGCTCTGAGTTCCAAATTCGTTAATGGCAATTATCGCCACATCGCCCTGGTAGTTTACCTCAACGCTTTTAACCTCAATAGCTTCCCTAGTTAACTCTATTTCCTGAATATTATCCGAAGCACTTAGGATCGTCAGCTTTACTTTCGTACCAGCTTTGCCTCTGATTTTTGAAACAACTAAATCTAAGCTTTTCCCCTCGGTCTCAAAGTCATCGACTTTAAGTATTTTATCCTTTGGTTTGATACCAGCTTTTTGGGCAGGAGAGTCCGGAAGTGGAGCTATAACAGTCGGCAAATTATCAAGTACCCCAAGCTTTATCCCGACCCCTTCTAATTGACCTGAAAGCTCCTTGCGTAGTTCGTCAGAACTTTCCGGAGCCAAAAACACGGTATATGGATCACCGGTAGAAGAATATCCTCCGTTTATCGCTCCATATAAAAACTTTTGCACATCAACGTCACCAATATATTTATTTTTTAGCTCTTTGTATGCCTGCCAAAAAATTTCGAAATCAACCCCATCGATCCTCTGATGAGCGGAGTTTTGGCCATAGCCCTTACCAATAAAAAAGCCCCCTATGCCACAAAACAAAAGCGCCGCTAACATATAGGTCACAAACAAAAAACGCGCTCGCGCAATTTTCTTCATACTAACAATTTACCAGAATATGAGTTAATTTAAAAGATTAAAGATCGTATAAATTCTTGAAAAGCATCGCCACCGTTACCGGCCCCACTCCTCCGGGAACAGGAGAGAGATTTATTAACTTGCCCTCCGGATTAACATCTCCCCTTGTTTTCCCCTCATCGGCTACTGTCGAGGCATCTATGACAAAAGCGCCCTGTTTAAAATCGCTTTGATCAAAATATCTTCCTCCGCCGGTAGCTACCACCACCACTTCGGCGGTTTTGATTTTTTTCTCATAGTCAGGATCGTCTTTAGCTAAAATCTCGTTCTTAATACCTTTTTCAACTAAAAATTTTCGAAGGGGAGTTCCCACTAAAAAGCCCCCACCGATGATTAGAACACCCTCTTTAATCGGCAGATTGTAAGCGGTTATTATTTTGAATATTGCCAGAACCGTTGGAGGATAAGATCTGAAAGGACAATTTAAAATAAAATTAAAACCATCGATATCTTTCTCCTGGGGAATAATTCCAAGCACTTTTTCGCGATCCAATCCTTTTGGCAGAGGAAGCTGTACGATAATGCCCTTTACTCGCTCCTCCCTAGATAGATTCCGCAGATCTTGTTCGATTTGACCCCCTGAGGTCTTTTTAACCTCCATCGAGACACCAATGTCATTGGCAAACTCAACTTTTTTCTTTACATATAAATCGCTGATGGGGTCTTGGCCAATCTGCACCACTACGAAAACACCCTGTAATTTAGGTTTACGTACCAACCCCTTCTTTATTTGACCGGCAATTTGATTGCCTAATAATCTCATTAGTTAGAAAACTCCTCAACAACTAAAATTGATCCGTTCGAAAGAAGTAAACTTATTATGCCTATCTTCTTGTACTTTGAAGACAAAATATTTTCCTTATGATAAGCGGAACTCATAAATGCTTGATGGGCTGTATCAGCGTCAGTTGCCAAAGCCAGATTTTCACCAAGATAAATATAATTTAAGCTGGCCCTTTTTGCTCGATCTTCTGGTCCGCTATTATTTTTATCAATGTGCGAAAAGCGTAAAGACTCGAGCATTTCTTCGGCATAATTTCGAGCAAATATTTCCAAATCACGATCAACGGTTAGAGCCAAAAAACCGCTCGAGGTCCGATCTGAATTGATTTTATCAAGCAATAAATTGCTGCTTGCACTGTCTACTCCGCTTGATACTAGATCATCGGGCAAAGCATAGACCTCCTGCAGATTTTTGGGGAGGTAAGAATTGCTGACTTTTTTATCTTCTGGAACATAAAATTTGAATATTCTCGAGCAAGCACTGCATGAATAGGAGTCGCTGGGATTAAAATTATAGACAAGACGTGCGGCAAAACAAACTAGCGCAATTATTGAAACTGATATTATTGCTGATGAAATAAGCGAGATAATCCGGCGATACTGATCCAGTTTTTGCAGAGAAATGTTTGAAAGCAGGGTAAATAAAATGCCCCAGATAACAATTATCAAGACAATGTAGATCAGCGCTATTGTGAGATTTACCCTCATCCACCCATCGTTTTTCAATACTTCGAGAATCGCTTTAGCAACAGGAGAACTTATTATATTGGCTACAAGCAGCGAAATTGCAGCAAAAAGTGAATTTGCCTGATTTTTCTTTATAAAAATATAATAGAAAAACACAAACAACAGGACCGTTAGAAGATCTATAATTATCACTTTTATATTCTAGCTCTACCTGATACAGAAGGCAAATTATTTTTTCTTATAACTATCGATCGCAAGGCACATCGCCTGATCACCTAAAACCGAGCAGTGGATCTTGCGACGAGGTAATCCCCCAAGCGCCTCGGTAATATCAGAAGCAGTAATTTGATAAGCATCGTCAATGTGCATACCTTTAGCCATTTCGGATAAAATGCTGGTTGAAGCAATAGCACTAGCACAGCCAAAGGTTTTCCACTTAAAATCAACAATTTTATCTTTTTCAATCCTGAGCCAAATTTTCATTACATCGCCGCAAGCAGGAGAACCGATTTCGCCATAGGCATTGTAATTCTTACTTTCTTTCTCATTCATTACATTGCGGGGATTAAAAAAATGATCCTCAACAATTTGTGAGTAAATGAACCTGCGTCCCGACTTGTCTTTAATGTCAGCCATATTAGCTTATATCTCTCAATCTTTTGATTGATTTTTTTAAGTGTTTTAAAAGAATATCAAGATCGGATTTTTTTGTAAAGCGTCCAAGCGAAACCCGAATTGACTCATGAGAGCGTTCTTCGCTCGATAAAGTGGTAATAACATGCGAAGGTTTTAGCGAGCGCGAGGAACAGGCCGAACCAGTTGAAACAGCAATTCCTGCTTTATCCAAATCCAGTAAAACCGACTCACCTTCAACGCCCGAGATCGAAAAATTAACATTGTTTGGTAAACGCCTCAAGAGTGAGCCGTTGATCGAAACTCCTTTGATTTGCTTAAGCTCCTTGATCAAATAATCACGCAGTTTTTTCTCTCTTGCGATTTTACTAGAAGAAATAAGATCAACTGCTTTTGATAAGCCGACAATCGACGGAACGTTTTGAGTCCCACCGCGAAGCCCACCTTCTTGCTCACCTCCAATAATCTGAGGCAAAAGATCAACCTCGTTTTTCGCAAATAAAACACCGATTCCTTTAGGGGCATAAATCTTAGATCCATTAATGGTCAGTAAATCTACCCCGAGCTTTTTGACATCCATCTGGAGATACTGTGTTGCTTGACAAGAATCTGTGTGAAAAAGCGGGTACGCTTTTTCGATTTTTAATTTTTGATTTTTAATTTTTAATTTTCGGAAATTTTGAATAACTCTCCCGATCTCGACGATCGGTTGAACAGTACCGATTTCATTATTGGCATACATTATGGAAACTAAGATGGTGTTTTTTTGCAGGGCTTCTTTTACTTGAACCGCCGAGATAAGACCTTTTTTATTTGGTTTTAAATATGTAACTTTAAATCCCTCTTTTTCGAGTTGCCGGCATGGTTCAAGCACTGCCGGATGTTCGATCGCCGAAGTAATAATGTGTCCTGATTTAAAATTTTTCGCTATTCCGAAGATCGCCAAATTGTCCGATTCTGTTCCGCCGGAAGTAAAAATAATTTCATCCTTTTGGCAGTGCAGGAATTTGGCAATGTTCTGTCGTGAAGATTCAACTGCTTCGTTTGCCTCAAGGCCAGCTTCATAAATAGCCGATGGATTGGCATATTTTTCACCAAAGTAGGGCAACATTACCTCTAGTACTTTTTTGTCCACTGGTGTCGTGGAGGCATAATCAAGATAAATCATATTAGGATATAGTGTGTAAATAAGTATTAAGGATTAAGACTTTATTTTTTCTATTTTTCTGGACAGTTCCTCAATCTTCTTAATACAATCCGTACAACCAAGAGCTGCCCTTTCTTCTTTTTTCGGTCTAATTACAGCAACCGGCCGCGAATATCTCATGACCTCGTATACTTCCCCTCCCTCAACATCCTTCATCACGCGTGAAATTTGCGCTTGAAGTTGATTGATATTGATGGATTTCATATGCACTTTGCTTTAGTTTATAAAGTTTTTCAAGTTAGAAAGTTTATCAAGTAATTTCCGGACTTCTCTTTATGAACTTGACGAACTTTTAACTTTACGAACTCTTACATAGCATTGTACATAACATTATCTGAAAGTCAATAGTGACTTTCAGATTTTTCATTTTCCATTTTAAATTTTTCGTTTTTTCCACACAAGAAATTAATAAAATTTTTCAGGAAGTATCTCAGTTGACTCGTTTATAAACACATGGTATGATCTATTTTTGTTTGACGGAAAACACATGAAGGAGGACACGACTTTGTCGGAGAAAAGCAATGGTCGCCCGAAGGGCGATACCCCAAGCTGGCTGCTTGACGTTCGCGCGTATTGGGCCAAGCAAGAAAGAATTGGCCAAGAACGCGCAAGAGCCACAGAGCAGCTAGCTGTCACTTCAGGGGTCGCCGAGGTCGCTTAGGCCTTCGGCGGCCTCCACCATTTAAAGTCCCCGTTAAATATAAGCCGGATATATAGTTTATCGAGATATACTCGCACTTCTTCGAATAGGTTTTTATTCCACCTAAAAACCGTAACGGGGCAAGACAAAAAACTCTACGGAGTTTTGATAAATTTGCTTACTTAGTTCGTTCGCATCAAGCCCCTTAATAAGGGCGATTTTTTTTATAACTTCACTTGTCATATACGGCTCGCAGCGTTTTATACCTTGGGATCGAAGTGGTTCGGGAATATTATAAGGCGCATCGGTTTCAACCATTATCCGCTCGATCGGTGTCCGTTCAATTGCTTTTTTAATTTTTTTATTGCCGTAGGTAATGTTGCCGGTAAATGATAAATAAAATCCGTGCTCGATGGCCCAGGTAGCCATGTGATGATCAGTTGAAAAACAATGAAACACTGCCTGCTTTAATTTAGGAAATTCGCCAACAACTTCGCGCACTTTTTCGTCCGCCTCGCGATTATGTATGATCAATGGTTTATCGATTTTCAAAGCAAGTTCAATGTGTTTTTTAAAAAGTTCGATCTGCTCGTTCTCTGTCTTGTGGCCTTTGTCATGATAAAAGTCTAAGCCACTTTCCCCGATCGCTACAACCTCTGGATCTTCGGCTAACTTTTCTATTTTTTCAAATTCGACTCGATCGGTATGAATAGCATGTATTCCAACCGATACAAACGCAAAGCAGGAAATTAATTTATTAATCTTTTTCGATATTTCCAGAGCATCAGCCGAAGTATTCGGATCAGAACCGACGATAATTATCTTTTTTACCCCATGATCGTGAGATCTTTTGGCAACTTCAAAAAAATCACTCTTAAAAGATTTGAAGTTCAAATGGCAGTGAGTATCAATTAGATCCATTAGGGCGCGATAGGAACAGGGGGCATTATAATTTCGTCTGTTGTTGTTTGGCTAGATTGAGGAGAACTAATTGAACCTGAGGATTGTGAAATACTCGTCGCCCGCGATGCAGTTCTTCTTAGATAAATCCAAAAGTAACTATCTTGAGGAATTTTACTTAAAGAGTTAGCAGAATCTGTTCCAGTAAGTTCCTTTATCGAGCTTGAACTAATATTAGCTGGGTCCATGATTACATAAACCTTGATACTCGCCTTATGAATATCCGCTTTAATGGCGTCAGCAAGGCTAATACTCGATTTATCAGAGTATGAGATCGACAGTTTGCCCATAAGCTCGTTTTTGGTTGCAGCAACTTGGTTCCAATGCATTAAATGCCACCCGCGACCAAAAATAGCATTTTGGGGATTGAGCGTCGGAGTTGATACTTCATTCAAACTTAGTGTTACTTGACTGCCGGGGTTATAAACATAATAACCAACCAGGGGATACGGAGAAAACTTAATCGAGGAAGAATTTAAGCAGAAAAAGTCTGTTTGACCCGTACAGGTATCGTTTGAAACTATCCAATTTCGGTTGGGTAGGTATGGGTCGTTAAAAGAATAAACGAAAATACCTTCTTTGGAAATTGGAGCAAGGTTATATCCATAAAGCGTCGAGCCAGAAACAACGCTCCAGCCAGATTTAATCGTTACATCAATTGGGGGTCCTCCCGGCTCTGGTGGTGTTACAGGAGTAGATGTAACCGAACCTGTCGTAGTGGCAGTAGTCGTCGGTGTAATACTTTCGTTCTGATCTGGATCACCAGGAATCGGAGGCAATCCGGTGTCAGCCGTTATTGATAAATTTGAAAATATCCTGATCCCAACTATCAGAGACACAATACCTAGAACTAGCACACCGAGAACTGCAAAAACAATCCTACCTCGGCTACTTTTCTTTTGAACCTCGTTTTCCAATTGTTCGTTATTCACTTTATCCCCTCTAAAAATAAGGTTGGAGAGGTACTAATGTCCTCTACTTTAATTATAAAAGAAGCATTAGAAACAAGCAAGTCTATTTTATCTAGCTCCGACCCCTCGGTATCAAAAATCCCGGAAATCACCCCTCTTCTCTTGGCTTCATCGATCGTCAGCAGTGAACCGTTGATACCGATTATCCTCGAGGACAAATCGATCGGTTTGTTTGAAATAAAAGAATTGTCACCCACTTTAAGAGGAGTGGCATTATAGAAAGAGTCTCCCTTGTCTGCATCAATTGGATAGTAATTGATCAATAAATATATAACGAGGCCAAATACAAGGAGAACCAGCAGGGCATAAAATGACTTAAATCTTTCTCTTTTTTTCATTTAATCGTAACATTCGATGATTTAACTAATTGAGGGGTCCCTAGGCGCGAATAATTCAAATAAAACTCCAAAATAAATTCTCCCTTTAAATCCCTCGGTGCTTCCCATAAATAATTATATTCTTTTTTGTCATTTTCCGATAGTTTTTCAAGAGTCGGCCAAAGTGGGCATACTTTATTGCTAAAATCGTCAAATATTATTTTTCCTTGATCGTTCTTGACTCTCAATCCGAGCTGACATGGATCATTTATACCCGATGCAACTAAATAATGAGGAGAATCGTCCTTGTTCTCAACACTGATCTTGATAGGAATTTGATTTGATTCAAATGAATCTCCAAGGCCCTGAACATCAAAAACTAAATTAGGAATTTTAAGGTCGCTCTCTGGTTCATTTTCGAGGTAGATCCAGAATATTCCGGAAGAGGGTTGCTCATTGATCTTGCCAAGATCGATTTGCTCAAAATCACCGTCGTCATTAAGAATAAAAATCTTTCTTATCAATTCTTTTTGGACCAGGTTCCCTATCTTGTAGGTTGTTTGCGATATAAGTTCGGTTGGCTTCTGGTTTATATTAACCTGTAAATCCGACAAATTGTTCTGTGCATCATCAACGCTTATCATATTCCACTTCTTAGCTAAGGAAATTTGATTTATATCATTCGGAACCCTGTAGGGTCGAGGAAGATCAATAGTCAGATTCTTTATGTTCGGATTACTGATCAAATAGGCCCTGTTCGGTTCAGCGACATAATCGTATTTACCCGTCTTTTCCCAAGCTTGAGAAATCAAACTGAATTTGTATATTTTGAGATTGTGCTTAAAAAGATCCGGTAGGTATGACCAATCTTCAAAGCCGACATAATTATCCCCAGGAGATAAGATAATTTCTTCAGTTTGATAATTACTCAAAACTGCAGAATCAAACCCCTCTCCGCCTTCATCTGAAACACCTCTTGCTTGTTCCAGCTTTAACAAACTATTAGTCCTAAACTCACAACCCTTTTCGCTTCTAAGTTCTATGCCCAAATTATTGTCGTTTGAATCTAAAGGTATCTTGGTAGATAGATAAACGGGGCCGTTGTCTTGTTTATCAGCCTCAACACTGTCTACCTCGACAGCATTGACCAAAATATTCATTTGCGAGAAACCAACGTCTGTTTTGGGAGTAAGCAAAGCCTTTAGTTGAAGATTTTTTCTGGTACTTGTCTCAAGAGAATAATCAACAATCAGCCTGTATTTATTTTGACTTGTCCCAATTACATCAAAAGCAGATGCGTCAGAGGAAAATTGTCTTCTTTCTCGGTAAGTTAAATCAGAAGATCTAAAATAAACATTATCAAGAGGACATTCACCCACCAAATAGAGCGACTGCTTATTTTCTCTCTTGTCCGAAACCAGAGTCAGACCGAGTCCTACTACCGCGAGAAGAGTAATGGTTAAGCCAAATACTAATATATTTGATGAAGTTCTACCCAACTCGCCATCCTTCCAATAGAGCTATTAATTGAAGAAGTAGAACCAGAACATCTTACCAGCTGGAATCTGAACATTCTCTATTCCTGTATTTACAACATCAATGACTGTAAACGGATTTGCTGTTTGGCTAGTGGCACGAGGATCATTGAGAACGTACACTTTCCTATAAGCCGCTTTGTTTTGGCCTTTCCAGCCGTAGGATAGATTAGCAAGGTTAACTGATACACTATAGCCGTCGCAGTTAACTTCGCCGGATAAATCGGTACAAATTCTCTTCTCGTAGTTAAGCTCAGACAACGTCTTTGGTGAATCCGAAGGATTGGACAAGAAGTTCCAACCTGTATAAACCATTGCATCAAGCGGATTTTCCGCAGTCTCATCCAAACTCAAGTTAACAGTTTCATTAGCTGTTCCAGGGTTGAAGACATAGTAACCAATCTTGTGACTAAACTTATCGAATGATGTTAGCCACGTTTTCCTTGGGGGAGTAGAGTTATCATATACTAGGGGACCAAACTTGAAGATTCCAAGCCCTTGAGCAATCAACGCTTGTGTAAATTGCGGCTTTTCACTGTCTGGAATATATATAGCGGTGTATCCTGGCTCAAATGTTTTGGTTACTTCCGTTACGGAACTAACTGTCACAGAAGGAGTTACCGTCACAGAATCGATCGGAACTGGATCACCTGGATAAAGCGCACTTGCGGGAATATATTTCTCATTTTCACTCGGGCTCCTCCACTTCAGATACACCCCTGCATTACCCGTATTCTCGAAGTACTCAACCTTGATTGGATAACGCTCTCCTGCAGTCAAATTAACTTTGGCAGTATATACAGCTAAATTATTTGAGTCTACTTGATGCCATTCATCAATAACCTTTTCGTTATCTATCCACATCCTCACACCATCATTGGCAGCCAGAGTAAATGTGTACACTTCCGAGAACCTTGAGCTGATTTCACCTGTCCATCTGACCGAGAACTCATCGTTTCCTGTCTTGCTTGGACCTTCATTCAACCAGTCGAAGTTAATTTTTCGATCTTTCTGGTTAGCAACTATTTGACCAAAATCCTTACCTGTATAATAGGAACCCATTAATCCCGAACCTGTACCAACTGGCGGACTGGGATTATAGAGAGTAAACAGCGCACTTGGACTAAGAATCGTACCACTCTCACTTGAAGGTCTCTTCCAGAACATCTTTAGAACAGCTCCACCACCCTGATCGTATTGCTCGACTTTCAAGTCGTAATATTTATCCTTTTCCAGATAAACTTGAGCAGCGGTTTTGTAAACTTCATTATTATTATCGCACTTTGCTGGATTGTCACACGAAGACCAATTTTGCCATTTGTCTACAATTAACTTTCCTCCAAGCCAAATCTTAACACCATCATTGTGAATTACCCCAACAGAGAACAATCCTGTCTCCGGAGCCTTGATATTACCAGTAAAGCGAGTGGAAAAGTTATAATTTTCGAGACCTTCAGCAGGATTCGAATTTCTCCAGTCAAAATATACTCTATTGACTAGCTCCCTTTTCACCAGCTT
>Ga0180007_10005902_pt1 | contig 12167 bp, 12 predicted proteins | sample MM_PC_MetaG_FD_121122 | JGI IMG/M metagenome (GOLD analysis project Ga0180007, IMG submission 121122) | Groundwater microbial communities from the Aspo Hard Rock Laboratory (HRL) deep subsurface site, Sweden - MM_PC_MetaG | ecosystem: Environmental > Aquatic > Deep subsurface > Groundwater...
CGGATGCTCGAACGCTTTGTCGAACTGTTTGATGCTGCCGGATTATCTCTTGACAGCGCATATGGAGAAGTGTTCGGCGCAGACTCTCTCAGAGATATTGTTGATCTTTCCGGGCTGCCGGCAATGTCTATCGTAAACTTTGGGCACAGCGGAACGCATCTGCAAATTTTTGCCGCCGGAGAACTTAGGTTTTACCGTTTTATTCCCTCGGGAATGGGTGAAATGACGGCACCGCCTACCGAAAACGAGCTCGAAATGTTCTCACAGAAAATCAGATTCAGCTTTGACTACTTCCGTGCCATCAGCAAATTGAGTCAGATAGACAACCTGTTTTTTATGGGTGGCGGCGCGGCACTGCCTGGCATCCTGCCATTTGCCCGCACCTATTTCAATCCATCACGTGTCAGCATTGTCGACACCTCGGCAGGCATAGATATCAGTCCGATTCTACCAGATCTGGCTGATGGCAATTTGCCGGCTGAAGAAAAACAGCGGCGGCTGTTGCCATTTATTCCGGCAATTGGCGCGATAATGGCATGTTTGTCTGAGCAGGCAAAAACAATGAATCTCAGTGCCTGCCTCAAAAAGAAAAAGCGCGACAAGCGCAGGCAGGATCTGGCAAAATTGCTGCCACTCTGGGTTGGTATTGCCGGCCTGCTGTTGATAATAATGATTCTATTCAGCATGAAAAGTAGCATCAATCAGCATCTTGCCGAAACGAGACAACAGCTCAACACCGCCAAGGTAGCAGTAGAAGCACTTAACATAAAAACCGGGCGGCTGCGGGCCGCTCTTGATACCGGAGTAAAGCTGAGCCCATTGGCCCGCAAGGCTCTCGAACCAATCATAAAAAATCGCCTGAGTATTGATCAACTGCTTTTTGTTGTGGATCAGGCGAGGCCCAAGGGCCTTCGTATTGACGAAATCCTGCTGCGCACAGAGGCGGAGGCCGAAAACATTGTCCTTGCAACGGAAGAAGCAATGCCTCAGGATCCCGGTGAATCTGGCGAAGACAGCCAGAAGAACGAATTTTTGAGCGCCTTTGCCGAAGCTGACTCAGGACAAGACAGCGAGGGGTTGATCGGCAAAATAATAATAATAAAAGGCTCTATCGCCAGTAATGAAGAATTGAGCATATTCACCGGCGCACTCAGCGAAAAACGTGTAATCTCGCGCTATAAAGCGATAAATAGCCAGAAGGCCGGCAATTCCGGGCTTGAGTTTCTTATTAAGGGAGAACTGCCATGAACAATCTCACAACGACTATTGTGGCGCTTCTTATCGTTCTGATCGTGGTGTTTTCGGTTGGGCGCCTGTTTCTGCTCGCTACCCCGCAGAAACAACTTGAACTGGAACTAAGCCAGCTTGAGCAATATCGTACCAGTCAGCAGACACTCGAAGTCGAATTTGAAAAATTGAAAAATCAGATAAAAAAAGAAGATGCTCCGGTTCGCAGCAACAAATTGCTGCTACCAGGCCAGGAAGCGGCTTTATTGCGCTCTATTCTCGATCTTGGCGGCAAAAGCCTGCGACTGAATTCCTACTCGATGCTGCCATCTTTTAAAGTCAAAGCAGATGACGAAACAATGTCTTCAGAAAGCCCGGCACAGAGTTTTGGCGCAGTAGAGGAACTTCCTCAGCTCGACGACCAGGGCATGCCAATCGGCCTGGAAGCTGAGGCAGATGAAGAATGGACCGGCGTGGAAGTGCTGCCAGTTAAATTGACTTTTGCCTCTACCTACCGCTCATTTGGGAAATTTTTGAGCGAAGCTGGCAAGAGCATGCCAATAAGCGCAGTAAGATCGATGGATCTTCTTCTCAAAGCCGACGGAATTGTTAAGGGAACGCTAATCATGAACTTTCCTGTTGCTGAAATCCGCAAATAGCAACGAGTGAACCTAGGAGACATAAATGCAGAACGGAAGCGAAACCTGGAAATGGGGCGTTGTATTCATATTACTGGCGGTCTTTCTGGTGACCGCCAATCAGGCTTATCAGCACATCACAACTCAGGAAACCTTCGAACCACCTGACGATTACCTAAAAGGTGACTCATGGGACATGGAGCACCAGGGCGGGCCAGGCGCAGGACAGCCAATGCAGCTGTCGCCGGATCTGCCTGCTGCCGATTTTGACCAACCCCTAGGGGAACCAGTAACGGCCCCGGAAGAAGATGCTGAACCTATAATTCTTGAAGATGAAATCGACTGGAACAAGGTCAAAGACCCTTCTGAGGAATAAAGCAGATGCGCAAAACGCATTTTTCGGCAATATTGATGCTGTCTCTGATACTGGGCGGATCAGCTGACAGGCTAGCTGGCAGTGAGTTTCAACCGCAGTTGCGCGAGGCCGAGAGACTGTATCAGGCCGGGCGTTACCAGGATGCTGCGCGGGAAGCCGACAACCTGCTGCGTTTTTTTCCTGACGATCTGCAGACTCTTTTGCTGGCAGGAATGAGTGAATACAACAGCGGCAACTACCTCAGAGCACAGCAGATTTTCAAAAAAGCACACGCCAAAGCTCCCAGGCACCCGATAGTAACCGAATATTCAGCGCTTTTGCGCGAGATAGAATACCGCAGCGGACCGTTCTCGCCAAATCCTCAATCACAATTGAGCAGCGACGAATATGCAACCGCCCGCTATTTTAAACGCGGATATTTCGGGCCTGGCTTTACTCACACCTCAGACAGTCTGTCGGCACAAGAACTGGCAGAAGTCGAGGTGGCATTGCCCATGCCGCATCCTCCGGTCGAAAGTATTTTTAAGGCAAAACCAGTTATCGATATTGCTCAAAAGGCATTTTCAGAAGGCAATTACCACAAGTCTTATCTTTTTTACTCGCAGTTGCTGGCTTCAGACCCGACCAATCGGCACTATCTGATGGGTCGTGCCGAGTCAGCGTTTCACATGAAACGTTTCAGGAATGTGATTGAAATGCTTGGCCCGATAATGGCAGCGCCAAAAAAACATGGATTCAACGAGCAGGAAAGTGAAAAAGCTCAACAGCTGCTAAGTGAATCTCGGCAAAAAGTATTTGCTGACCAGCCTTAATCGCCTAAACCTTTTTCCCAGTCGAAATCGCGCACCACTGTTTTTTTGGTTGAAAGAATAATCATCTCGACACGGCGGTTTATTTCGCGATTTTCTTCGCTGGTATTAGGAACCTTGGGGCGATATTCACCATAGCCCTGGGCCGAAAATCTTGCGGGGTCCTGCTGCATTTTATCGATAAAAAATCTGACTACAGAGCAGGCGCGAGCTGTCGAAAGCTCCCAGTTTGACGGGAAATTGGCGCTGCGCGTTGGCATATCATCAGTGTGTCCATCGATGCGTACATAATTATCTATGGTGCCAATAACCGGAACCAGTGCCATTAAAACATCTTCAGCACCACGCCGCATTTGGGCACTGCCGCTTTCAAAAAGAACATTAGATGGTATTTCGATCTTAATCATCTGATCGGAGGCCATTACCAGCATTCTATCGGCTGATGGGGCTTTCCGCAGCTGATTCCTCACTTTTTTTGCCAGATGAGGCATATCGACCTTGCGCGAAGAGGGTGTCAAAAGAATACCCTTACCACCCTTGGTAAGCCATTGGCTGGAACCCACCGCCGAGTTAATACTGAATACCGCATGAAACTTTTCTTCAAGAGACTGACTTTCCTGGCGTTTCTTGGGTGAATCCAGCGACGAAAACGCAAACAGCATGACGAAAAAGCAGAGCATATTCGTAACCAGGTCTGCATAGGATACAAACCATAATGGCGCCGTAATATCTCCGGATCTTTTCTTCTTAGCCACCTTGGCTGAGCTCCTCAGAAAGATGCAACTCATTGAACTGCAATCTTGATTGGTCAGACATATAGGCCAACAGGCGCTCCTGAATAATGCGAGGATGTACCCCGGCCGCAATAAACATGCAACCGCGCGCGATTATTTCTCCATACATCTGTTCGGCGGCACTGCGCTCTTCAGCTTTTTTACCATAGGGAATGAACAGCAGGTTAGCAGCAACCGCGCCATAAAAAGTCGTAATCAAAGCGACCGCCATATTTGGACCGATGGAGGTCGGATCGTCAAGGTTTCCAAGCAAACCGACCAGACCCATAATTGTACCGATCATACCGAAAGCCGGAATGACTGATGAGAGAAAGTCCAGTGTTGCCTTGACGTCAGCGTGCCGGTTAGAACGCGAATCAAGCTCGGTATCCAGAATATCTTCGATGACTTTCACATCAACGCCGTCAACAACCATCTGCAGGCCACGAGCCAGGAAAGGCTCATCTATTTCAGCAATACGTGAATCGAGGGCAAGAATGCCCTCTTTGCGAGCAACATCGGCAGTCATTAGAATACTGCTGATCAGCTTCATGTAATTGTATTCCCTGGGAGCCATGTAGCAGAATTTGATCATACCAAGAGCAGCCCGCACTCTGTCATAGCTATAGGCAACGACCAGAGCCGAAAGACCGCCGCCAAATACGACAAAGACTGACGGGATGTTGATAAAAGCGCTAAGATTGCCGCCCATCTTGATCCCGATCATGATCAGAAGCAGTCCAAATATGGTGCCAAATACGGTGGTGTTATCCAAAGGAAATTCTCCTGCAATTCAGCCTGAGCTGAAAGAATCGTTGATCAACCAAGCAGGTCAAGTTTAAATATCAGCTCAGAAATGCCCTTTTTGGTTTTGGTAAATTCTTCTACGGAAATGGTAAATTTGTAGGGAGCAACTTCGGCGATGCCGAGAACCTGGCCCTTTTTGATTTTGGCCGGGTTAATAGCTACTTTCGGAGTTTTGAGAGAACGAACCTTCTTATTGTTTTCCATAACTTCGATTTCAAAGCTAATCCCCTTCATATAGCCTTCGTCATCGCCAATCACATTCCAGTCTTCGTCATATTTCACATTAAACCAGTATTTTTTGCCATTGAGATCAAGCGGAGACTGCCGCAAAAGGTCTTCATCAAGCGGATGTGGAGAATAGTTGAGCAATCTTACCAGGGTAAACAAGTTTTTCAACCCGGCTTTTTCGGCCGGTGCCTGTGCAGATTCAACCTTTGCAGTAGCAACGACCTGTGTCACCTTTGCGGTGGAGGCAGCTCTTTTGGTTACCTGAGCGGCCGGAGCAAACGCTTTGGTCGAAGTGACCATTTTTGCCGAAGCAGCAGGCAATTCAGATGGAGGAGCGACCAGGACAACTCTACTGTCTACAATACCAGCTGAACGTGCTGGAGCAGCATGGGAAACTACCCTGCTTCCGTTATTATCAGCTGTGTTATGCCTGATTACGGTCAGGGTTCCGTTTGTAGCAGCATTTGTACCAGCAAAAGTCGAGGACACAAACATGGTTCCGCCAACCACAAGCATTCCCGCAATAAGTGTTCCCAGCCTGAAATTCTTCATACATTTCTCCTGATATTCTGTAAACAACTCAGTTGTTTCTTGCCCCGCCATTGATCCAATTAGCAAGCAAACCTTGATCGGAAGTAGACAATGATGGTCGATCTTTTGGCATTCTTGGCGTTTCAGTGCCTTTTATACGCTTGACCAGCTTACTGCTCTGCGCGTCATAGGGGTAGATGACCGCGCCATAACGAGAACCACGCATCAGATTGTTGTAGCTGTTCAGGCGAAGTCCGCCAGCAGCAGCTCCGTCGTTGTGACAACCAACGATTGCGCAGTTAACATTGAGAACGGGCAGAATGTTGCGCGAAAAGCTTCCACCCATTGAAACCAGAACAAGATGAGTAGTCGCTGAAAGCCCGCTGTCAACTGTAACAGTCAACGAATTCGAGTTAAAGTCGGTTGCATGTGCAGTTACCGTGTAAACGCCTGGTTGCACATCCGCAATGGTGAAACTACCATTAATATCAGTCATTACAGAAACTGTTGAGGGCGAAGTCATTACCGTTGCACCGGCAACTCCAATGCCGGTCTGCGAGTCGACCACCGTCCCTACCAAGGTGCCTCTTAAAGAGCTTTCGGTGCCACAGCCTACCGCCGTAAGCAGCGACAGACTCAAAACCAGCGCCAGCAAAATTTGAAATTTTTTAACCATACCCTGCTCCTTCCTGAGCTTTTATTCCTGCGAACTTCATCGACACAAACCCTTACAAATTTGACAGGCAAGTTGTAAATCAGGCAAAATTTTTGCAATCGTCACTGAATCACGTGCTATAATCTTGGCATGAAAAACATGACCGACTCAGACAGAACACGGAAGAAACACAAGCAACCAACTAATATTCTTGAGCTGCTTCTGGCTTTGTCAATTTTATCGGTTTCCATGTATCCACTCGTTTATATTTTCCGCATTTCACAGATTCCACGTCAGAAAACCCAGACGGAATACCTCGCCACTCTGTTAGCACATCACGTTATTGAAACAATCGTGGCTCGAAAAAGCGTAGATCCATCTTTCCTGCCGTTCATGAGTGACGCTGAGCCGGTAGTACAGTCTGCTGATTCGGTTGCGCCTGTAAGCAACTATTTCAGAGGCATTTGTGAAAACGGCGAAAACATAACCGAAAACGGCCCTTCACAGCTTTTCTGGCATCTTAAACAGTTCAACTGCCAGATTGACACTTACTATCTTGAAGGTGCACTTTATAAGGTTATTGTTTACATTTCCTACCAGAATGAAGGGCGCAACATGCGTGTGTTCTTCGAGCGACTGCTGCCACAAAGTGACAGTGTTGAACAGGAGAGCGACGAATGAAAAGACGCACCGGCGAGCTCTCGTTCGAAAGTATTATCGCACTCGCTTTTCTGGTAGTAATAGCAGCAACCGCCATGGCGATATTACAATTCCACCTGTCACGCCAGATAGAGCAGCGCGTTGATCAGGACATTACCCTTGGCTACAATCTCGTCCTGCTGCACATGCGCCAGGACGCCCGCATCGGGCAACGCTACGAAATCATCCCGGATGGCGTAAAAGTAATTGGAGCCGATGAAAAGCCAATTGCAACTTATCAACTGATCGACAAAAGTATGTATCGTTCCGACGAAAACGAAAAAAGTCAGCTGCTCGTCAGCAACCTAGAAAAAGCGAGTTTCAGGCTGCACCAGGAGCTCAACAATCTGTTGCTGGTAACATTGCTACCTGTCGACCGCATGCAACTGCCATTCTTTACTTCGTTTGCATTGCGAGGTGGCAAATAATGAGCACTGTGAAATCCGTGTTTCTAATGGCCAAAGGCCATTCCCGGTTGAGCACTGCGGGATACGTGGCTCTAATGGCCAAAGGCCATAAGAGCCACCTGAATCGTGGAAAAGGGGCCGTTTTGCATCTGATTCTGGCAGCACTGCTCTCTCTTACCGTTGTGGCAATTGCAGTTTATCTCAACAGTTTTCGCAGCTCAACCATAGTACCGGCTATCGCGTTAATAAACGCTGATTACCAGGCTGAATCTGCCATTATCATGCAGTTGCAGAAAGCGCGCTTTAACCCGACACTGCCGGAGCAGACTCTCGAAAAAGAAATCATGCCAGGCGTCCTTTTAAAACTCAAAGGCGTTGCCACTGGCAGTGGTAACTGGCAATTCAATGGCAGCATTACAGGCAATCAGCTGAATCGAAGCATTTCCGCTCATGCCAACATCGACAACCCCGACCAAATAAGGTTTATAGACAACAGTCAGTCAGAACAATAGTTCTGCCGCAGCGACAGAAGGTTTTTTTCTGGCAAACTACCCGCCGACCGCCACTATTTTTGATCCACAACTCATCTATCTGCCTGATCAATGCGCGATTAACTGCTTCGCCAAGGGCGGCCTCGATCAGCCATAATCTGATCACTTCATGACGCAGGGCTGTTGGGGGTTTACGCTTGAGACTCAAACTGTTACCATCTTTATACTTCCGCAGAAAAGCCGCGGCCGAGCGTTGCAAAAAGGTATGCAACTGCTGTGTTTCATCGGCAAGCGCCACAATATGCTGAGTCGCACCTGGCGCCGCCTGATTGAAAAGCGGCATTATCCGGTGACGCACCAGATTGCGAAAAAACACCTCTGAGCGATTAGTCTCATCTTCGCGCCAGTCCTGTCTGTTCTCTGCAAGGTAATCGACCAGCTCGTTACGCGTAAGCTTGAGCAGCGGCCGCCACAGTCTGAGCTGCTTTCCGCCCGCGCTGATCCTACGTCTGCTTCTTATGCCGCCAGCGCCAGCGATACCACAGCCTCGCAGCATACGCATGATAACAGTTTCAGCCTGATCGTCAGCAGTGTGACCGGTTGCAACCAGGTCTGCTCCAGATTCTTCGAGCAACTGCGCAAAACATTCATAACGAAAACGCCGCGCCCAGGCCTCGCTGCCCGGGCGTTCTGCGCCGGCCTTATCAGCCTCAACAGCCCGGCGCCAGTAAAAATCGAGGCCCAGTTTGTTTGCGAGCTCTTCAACCCATCTGCGATCGTCTACTGAAGACTCACGCAACCCATGATCAACATGAAAAACGCATAATCGAAGTTTCTTCATGCGGCAGTAATGCTGCAGCAACAGCAGCATCGCCACAGAATCTACACCACCGGAAACGGCAGCGGATATCACAAGTGCTTCGCCTGACGGCTCAATCCGCGACAACAAGGACTGCTGAATACTTTTGAGCTTGCTCATAACTTATCTCTGCCTGCCCCATTTGCCCGCCGGCGAGAATCGCCGCAAATAATCATTATTCTGCTAATATGAATCAATTCTAAACCTGCTGTAAAGTTCAAGGCATGTTACTTCATTCTGGCTGACGGAGCAACAAACCGTAGTCATTTTTGCCGCTCATAGCAAAAGTTGAGACAACATTCAGGCAAATTTGTTAAAATTCAAAGACGTCAATGCCAGATGCACATCTATCTTTCGCCCCATACGATGAGCAGCAAAATTAGGGATCACCAGTTAAATGAAAAACCTTACTGCGCTTATAACCGGATTTGAACCGTTCGACAACAGCAGCAGCAACCCTTCGTGGCTTGCCGTCGATGCTCTGCCCGACGAGATTGACTCGTGCAAACTGGTAAAAGCTCGGCTTCCGGTTTCTTTCAAACACGCTTTTACCGAGCTGGAAAAGGCCATCGCAGCCTGTCGGCCTGACCTGGTCATCTGCACCGGCCTTGCCGACAAACGTAGCGGCATATCCATCGAACGGGTTGCCATCAACATCGACGACGCCAGAATTCCAGACAACAACGGTGATCAGCCAATCGACAGCATAATTGACTACTCGGCACCAAACGCTTATTTCAGCTGCCTGCCAAATCGAAAAATAATCGAAAACATTACACAGGCGGGCCTGCCTGCCACAATCTCAGATTCAGCCGGAACCTATGTCTGCAATCATATAATGTTCAGACTGCTACATCTGATTACCAGTCAGAAACCACAGATGATGGGTGGTTTCATTCATGTCCCGTCGCCTTCAGAAACACTTACTTCAAACACAGCATTACCCGGAATGCAGCTCGCAGACATAACCAGATCATTGCTTATCGCAATTCAGACCTGTTCAGACCATATTGCCTCGGGCATCTGGAAAGGCACAAAAATAGCAATACAACCCTACGACCCATCTTGGCCGCAATCTTATGGCGAAATCAGCGAAATTCTCCGTAACGGACTCGGAAACCTCGCCTTACGCATTGATCATATCGGTTCCACCGCTGTGCCTGGTCTGGCCGCCAAAGATATTATTGACATTCAGATCACGGTTAGCGCTCTTGACGACAGGGTGCTCAACGCTATAACCGCGCTTGGCTATTCGCGCGCGGATCGTGTCGTCTGCGATCACAGGCCACCCGGCATGAGTGCAGACCCGCTTGACTGGCAAAAGTGGTTTTTCCGCGCGCCGCACGGCCAGAGACGCACCAACACGCACGTGCGCCTGGTCGGCCGGGCAAATCAGCGCTACCCACTGTTATTCAGAGATTTTTTACGGGAGCACCCGGCAACCGCTAAGGCTTACGGTGAACTAAAAAAAAGACTGGCTGCCAATATTGCCAATTCAAGCATGTATCCTGATGTCAAAGACCCCGCCGTTGACCTCATTTATTTCGCAGCCGAAAAATGGGCCAGTGAAACAGGTTGGAAAAGCTGAAGTCAACGATGGCCCAGGTTTTTGTCGCCACCTGTTCTTCAGTTGGTGCGATTTTCTTGCCAATCCATGTGAATTGCGGCATCCCGCCAAGTTTTGCGATACATTTTTTCGATCTATCAATTGTTGAATTTATTGACACCTTGCTGGGTGAGTGGTAGAACGTAGCCATGCAGTTTTTGTTTGGAGGAGCGCTTTGGTATTACTTGTCGCTTCCATGGGATGTATTTTCCTTGCCGGGTTTGGGGCATTACTGACGAGAGCAAACCCGAAGATTTGTTCAGTGTGGTCAGCTGTGATGGCGATTATCGCTGGCGGACTTGGAATTATACCCTGCCTGAAGGTTCTTGCCGGCGGCGAAAATCTTCTTTTTAATATCCCCTGGGAAATGCCCTTCGGCTCTTTTTCGCTGCACCTTGATCCTCTGGCCGCCTTTTTTCTACTGATAATTTTCGGACTGGGCGTGTTTACCGCTGTTTTTGGATCAGAATATCTCTTTTGTTCCAATGAAGAAACAAACCACGGGTTGTCCTGGCTATGCTTTCACACGCTCTGGGCAAGCATGATTCTGGTTATTCTGGCGGCCAATGGTCTACTGTTCTTGCTGGCCTGGGAATTAACAGTAATTTCGTCATTTTTTCTGGTTGTAATGGGCGGCAACGACAATAAAAAGCGCCACGCAGGCTGGGTCTATCTTATTGCATCGCACCTGGGAGCTGGTTTTCTTGTCATTCTCTTTTTGCTGCTCGCCCGTGAAACAGGATCTTTGGACTTTGCTTCATTTGCGAAAGCGGCTGAGCTTCCGATGGCAACCAGAGGCATTCTATTTCTTCTGGCCATAATTGGCTTCGGCACAAAAGCAGGGTTCATCCCGCTTCATGTCTGGCTTCCAGAGGCACATCCCGCTGCGCCAAGCCATGTATCTGCTCTCATGTCCGGGGCTATGATCAAAACCGGAATTTATGGCCTGTTACGCATCGTTTTTTTTATGGGTACCCCCGACTGGTGGTGGGGCTGGACCTTGTTAATCATCGGCCTGATCTCAGGTTTTTTTGGAGTGATTTTTGCCATCTCCCAAAACGATCTCAAGAGGCTGCTGGCTTACTCCAGTGTTGAAAACATCGGAATCGTCGCAATCGGCATTGGCTTTGGCCTGCTTGGCCTGAGTAATCAGAACATGCTGGTAGCCGTCCTGGGGTTCGCCGGGGGGTTACTTCACGTGCTAAACCATGCAATATTTAAAGGATTGTTGTTTTTAGGTTCGGGTGCTGTCCTTGCGCAAACCGGCACGCGTGACATTAACAGTCTGGGTGGGTTGCTAAAAAAAATGCCATGGACAGGAGCCACTTTCCTGGTAGGATGCGTTTCCATTTGCGGACTGCCTCCTTTTAACGGCTTTGTCAGCGAATTCCTTATTTTTCTCGCAGCCTTCTATGCCGTTTTGAATAGTGCAACCTCTCTGACAACGCCAGGCCTTCTCATTATCCTTGATCTTTCTCTTATCGGCGGACTGGCCGCGGCCTGTTTCACCAAAGCTTTCGCTGTCATCTTCCTCGGAACGCCAAGAACCCAGTCTGCCAGTCAGGCGAATGAAGTCGGATCTGCCATGAAAGCACCCATGGTTGTGCTTGCCCTGCTCTGCTTTGTCATCGCCATAACCAGTCCGCTCCTGTTGCCAATGCTAGGCCGAATTTTACAGGTATGTCCTCTGTTTGCTACCGGAATCGGTTTTGCCGGGATTTTTGCACTGGCTGTGAAACCGCTTATGACTATCTGCGGCTGCGTTATAATCCTGTTTATGCTGACAGGGCTTGCAATTCTCCTGCGCAATCGCCTGCAGAGAGGTCGGGAAATTGGCATAACTGTCACCTGGGGTTGCGGTTACGCACACCCTGCCTCAACCATGCAATACACAGGGTCTTCTTTCGCTCAGCCGCTCACAGATATTTTCCATTCTGTCCTGAGGACAAAAAGTCATGTAGTCGGCGTAGAAGGGTATTTCCCGCAGAAAGCCACTTTTAAAAGCCATACCAACGACCTTTTTGAGGCAAAATTGTTTTCGCCATTCTTCCGGTTCGTTTC
>Ga0180007_10005903_pt1 | contig 12167 bp, 14 predicted proteins | sample MM_PC_MetaG_FD_121122 | JGI IMG/M metagenome (GOLD analysis project Ga0180007, IMG submission 121122) | Groundwater microbial communities from the Aspo Hard Rock Laboratory (HRL) deep subsurface site, Sweden - MM_PC_MetaG | ecosystem: Environmental > Aquatic > Deep subsurface > Groundwater...
ACTGGTGGTACTGGTGCTGTCGGTTTGCCAGCTTCAGGTATGACAGGTTCGCTAGATTCCGACTCTCAGGGGAGTGTACTTATAGGTGCTATCGGTGTCTATATGAACAACCCTCAGAAAGATACAGCTTATGCTCTGATAAACCTCAGACTAGCGGCCTAGTATCAAATGGCTTCGGGGGTGAGCCATGAAATCACCCCCACTATAAAGTTTGAATATAGAACGGAGGAATCATGAAAGACATTATTATTCTCGCCATGGGAATAACTAATACAGATTGTCCCTTTGATGTGGACGAGGTTTGGGGGGTAAACACAAGCTACCGACAAGTCTACGGATTAGGCAAACATGAACGTTTGGAAGGTGGTCATTTAAGTAAGATTTTCATTTGCCACAGAGGGCAAGAATACGATTACACAGGAGACCCGATATTCGATTGGGATGAATTAAAACTACAAGTAGAAAGAGGTATTGAGATAGTATCTCTTTTTGATATAAAGGAACTGAGGAAACGTGGTATCCCGTTTACACGGATGCACTTTAAAACCCTCGCCAAGAAGTTTGATACCGAATACTACTCTGACACCATTGCATACCAGATAGCCTATGCTTTGCATCTTAACACGGTGAAAGATAAGAAAACTGGTCTATTGAAACTCAAAGAACCGATGCGTATTCGGATGTATGGCGTGGATATGTACGATAGCGATGGATACTCAACTGAACGTGGTGGAGTAGAATATTACGTTGCTATCGCTAAAACGCTCGGCGTGGATTTTTGGATTCATCCGGACTCTGTGGTATGTAAAACTGAAACCCACATGCCTTATGGGTTTGCCAACTTGACTCCCAAAGTGATTGATATTCATAATGTCCTGGAACTCCAAAAGACTCCGAAAGGTATCAAGAAACTTGTCAAGATGAGGATACTTGACCAAATAGATGCCGACAAGATGCTGAGAGCATTAAGAGGAGAGGATGTAACAATAAGAGAAGCTACGGATGAAGATATGCTTGGGTGGATGGAAATAAGAAATAGTCCGGAAGTCTATCCAGGATTCTATACTCAAAAAGAACCGCTTACTCTGGAAGAGCATAAGAAGTGGTGGGAATCTCGCAACCAGGATTGGAAGAAATATATTATCATGTATCAGGAAAAGCCTGTGGGTATATTGAATATCGCCCAATTGGATCATTGGAGCCCGGAGATAGGTTATGCGATCCTTCCGCAATATTGGGGGAAAGGGATAGGGACAATGGCTGTTCGGTTAGCGATTGATTGGATAAGGCGATACGGCAAGCAATATTGTCATACCACTGTTCTTACAAAGAATATACGCTCTATCAGATTATTGGATACACTTGGGTTTAAGTTTTTAGGAGAGGCAAGAGAAGGTGAAGTTTGGATGACCAAAAGACTATCTTAATCACGGGCGGGACTGGCAGCTTAGGTCAGCAACTTGTCAAAGAGATATTACAACACAACCCCGCTTCTGTAAGAGTCTATTCACGCAACGAATATTTCCAGGTTCTGATGCAGGATTCTTTCAAAGATAGTAGGTTAAGATTTCTTATTGGTGATGTTAGGGATATAGATAGGCTAAAGAGAGCCATGCAAGGCGTTGATTATGTGTTTCATACCGCAGCGCTCAAGCATGTGCCAGTGTGTGAATATAATCCCATGGAGGCTATTAAGACTAATATTATAGGCTCCATGAATGTCATTGATGCTGCGTTAGACTGCAATGTCGATAAGGTTCTTAATATCAGTTCTGATAAGGCAGTGAACCCTATTAACCTATATGGTGCTACTAAACTAACTGGTGAGAAGTTATTCTCTGATGCGAATGTCTATGGTGGTAAGTTTTCCTCAGTACGTCTTGGGAATCTCGAAGGTAGCAGAGGTAGCATCGGCGAGAAGATAAATAATGGTGATATACTTCAAATCACCGATCCGAATATGACTAGGTTATTCTACCAACTTGAAGATGCTGCTAAGTTTTGCATTGATGTTTTAGAGATGATGCAAGGCGGCGAAGTGTTTGTACCTAAAGATATGGTACTCAAGTGCATCGGTGACATGATACCCGATGGAGAGGTAGTAGGAAGACGCCCTGGGGAGAAAATGCACGAGGTTCCATTTAATGAGGATGATTTTTATAAAATGGAGGAGACTGAAAGTTGCTTCATCATACGATAATTATAGCCGAAATCGGACAGAACTTTGTCGGGAACATAGCCTTAGCTGAGTGGCTTATAAAGTTTGCTCATATAAGTGGCGCAAGTTTGGCTAAGTTCCAACTATATGATAGTGAGAAACTATACGGTGAAAAGCAATCAACCGAGCTTTCAAAAGATGACGCCTTCAGACTGTTTAACTATGGTAACGAAATAGGGATAGAGGTATTCTTCTCTGTATTTGACATTGAAAGAGTTAGATGGTGCGAAGAGATAGGAGCTAAAAGATATAAGGTAGCTTATAGCCAGAAGGATAATGTTGAATTACTTGCTGCGATTAAAGAAACTGGCAAGCCCGTCTGGGTGTCTGGAGTTGATTTATACTGTGTGCCAAAATATCCTGCTGCCTTAAAGGACTTGGAATTTAATGGCGTAGATTTTATGGATGTTTTTCAGGGTTATTCAGACCACACCATAGGACTAAATGCTGCCAAGATAGCGATGAGCCGTGGAGCCAAGATAATCGAGAAGCACTTTGCTATAGACCACCGAACAGGAATTGATGCACCCTGGAGCATGACCCCATCTGAGCTAAAAACATTACGGAAATTTGCGGATGATTTAGAATTATGTCTTTAACAGTAGCAGTAATTACAGCACGTTGGCTATCTACTCGTTTACCAGGGAAGATGCTAATAGACATAAAAGGAAAGCCTATGCTGCAACACGTTGTTGACAGATGCCTTATGAGTGATGTCGATGATGTTATGGTAGCAACTACTTTATCAAGCCAGCCTATTATAGATTATTGCATAGATAGCGGCATACGATATTGTATTGGGGATGAGGAAGATATACTTTCACGTCTCTATACCGCGGCTTTATTGACAGATGCTACTCAGATTATTCGTGCATGGGGTGATTCCCCTTTAACTAATCCGCAAACAATCAATCAGTTACTTGGAGAAGGGGTAGGAGTCTATGCCTATGCTCCCTTTGAGCCCAGAGGAACATCCGCAGCCTTAATTGATAGGAAGTTATTAGAATCTGATAATAAAAACCTGGAAGGAGTAGATAGGCACTGGTATCACAAATACTGCATTAGCCGTCCCTACACGAAGGTAAGGTTATCAAAATATAGCTTCTCTCATATAAATTTATCGGTAGATAACGAAAGGAGCTTAGAACTTGTGAGGTCAATCATTGTATAACGTAAAGATAATAACCGATTATGCGCAATGGGATAGATTCGTTGAAGCATCGCCTCAAGGGACACTGTTCTCATCTACTAGATGGTGTGATTTGTACGACTCGTCGTACACTATATATGGGTGCTATAATGGTGATGAGTTAGTGGGTGGTATTATTGGGTGGGGAGACGACACTTATTTCTTTAGTGGAAGGCCATTAACGCCATTCCAAGGGGTGATTGTGAAAGAAACTCCCGACATGAAATACCAGACCAAAATGGCGTTACACAACAAGATAGGCGACGCCCTTGCTCAGTTTTTTGCACAAGGGATGTGCACTATATCAAACCATTGGAGTTATCCCGATATAAGACCCTTTTTATGGGGTGGGTGGAGAGTATATGCGAGTTATACTTATGTAGTAGACATGACCACTAACAGCCTTGAGAACCTTGAGAAGATGACACGCTATGAAGTCAACCACACAAACGGGGAGTGCCGTGACTGTGGCTACAGTGAATTCTATGATATGTATAAACAGACATTTACCCGCAAAAAACTTGACGTGCCGATAACAGAGGGGTTTATAAAGGGCATTTTTAATACACTTAAACCCGTAGCCCTGACAAACGGGGAGTCCTGCGTGGTTTTTATTGAGGATAACAAGAGAGCTTACTACATATTAGGGGCTTCTCTGGGGGGTAATAGTTCTGGGTTATTGTGGCAGGGGTTGAATATGTTCGAGGAGGTAGACATGGTAGGATGTAACGTGAGGGAAATAGGGTTGTTTAAGCGTGGCTTCGGCGGGCGCTTAACCCCGTATTATGAGGTGTCAAATGTATAGTGCAGCTATTATAGGGGCAGGGCGAATAGGTTGCGAGTTTTTTGACTCACATGCGCGAGCGTATAAGTCAAACACTAATACCAACTTGCTTGCCATATTCGATAAGCAGTTTAAGAAAGCAATGGAAGCTGGCAAAGAATGGGATGTGCCTGTTATTGGCGACCAGTATTGGGAAATGGGTGAACTTGGCATTGACATTGTAAGTATTTGTACGCCGCCACGGACGCATCTTGCTGTAGCCAAAGATATGCTAATGTGTAACAAGGGCTTGAGGGCTATTTATTGCGAGAAGCCTATAGCTATAGAAATTGACGAAGCTAAAGAGATGATAGAACTCTGCAAAGAGCGTAATGTTGTTTTGCAAATCAATCATCAGAGACGCTTCGGAACCCCTACTTTTACCTTCAGCCGGGGAATCTTCAACACAGGAACTCACATGGTGTATTTATTGAAGCAATACTTTGGTGAAATCACAGATGTAACTAAAAATCAATTACACTTCGAGAATATAGTTGTCGATATACAAGAATTAAGTATTGAGAAACATGTGTTTGAGCTCGGGATACCTACACAGGACTTAATTCTTAAAGGAGTTGAACATCTCGTTGAATGTTTGGAGCAAGGGCATGATAGTAAATCCAATGGCGAATGTGCGTTGAGGGATTTGGAGGTAATTTGGAGGTTGAAGAAAAATGCCTGAAATTGGAGAAATTAAACTTGGAAGAGAGATAGGGAAACCAGGTAAATCAATGAGATACATTTGGCGAGCCTGCGAAGATTGCGGAAAGGAACGATGGATTGCCACAAGGAGAAACGTGCCAGTTTGTGTGCGATGTTATCCTTGTTCACGCAAGATTGTTGGTGATAAAAATTGGAAGGGGGGAAGATGCACGACGAAAGATGGGTATATTGAGGTATTTATACATCCTGAGGACTTATTTTTTTCTATGGCAATGCGGAAACATTATATTCTTGAACACCGCCTTATGATGGCAAAACAACTTAGGAGATGTTTGCATCCGTGGGAACATGTACATCATAAAAATGGTGTTAGGAATGATAACAGAATAGAAAATTTAGAAGTCACCACCCCAAGCCAACATCACAGAGATCATGCCAAAGGATATAAAGATGGATATATTAAAGGGCTAAAAGATGGCAAGGACAAACGAGTAAAAAACTTAGAGAATAGGGTTACTTTGTTGGAATCAGAGAATACCTTGCTAAAATTCCAAACGGGCATTGAGGTGTAATTTGGAAACTGAAATCATTCGGGAAATAAAAGAGGTGCTTGATAGCGATAAGTTATCTGGTTTCCGTGGTGACGTTGGGCTAACCGAAGGTGGTCCCAATGTGCAACGACTGGAAGCTAGTTTTAGGGATTATTTTAATATCAAACATGCTATAGCTTTCAACTCCGCGACTGCTGCCTTACATGCAGCGTGCGAAGCCCTAAAAATAGATGTAGTGATTGTAACGCCTTTCTCATTTACATCTTCGGTGTCATGTGTGAGGCAAGCTGCCGGATACCCTTTATTCCAAGACATTAACCCCCATACTTATTGCATGGATGTAACCAACCAGAACAGTAACTCTGATTTTGCCGATGCTATTATCCCTGTGCATCTATTCGGTGGTTGTGCTGACATGGATGCTATTATGAGTTTAGGGATACCTGTAATAGAAGATGCTGCTCAGGCAATAGGAAGTAAATATAAAGGTAAACTCGCTGGTACTATAGGCGATTGTGGTATCTTCTCATTCAACCAAAGTAAAACAATATCGTGTGGCGAAGGCGGGATGTTAATAACCAATGACGGTAATATAGCATATATGGCTAAGTTGGTGCGTAATCATGGGGAGCTACTTGATTATAAGGCAGACATTGTGGGGTACAATTACAGGATGACTGAGATCGAGGCTATAATCACATATAACAGGTTCCTTAAATTGGATGAGATTATAGAACAACGCAAGGAAAATGTAGAATACTTCCGCAAGTTACTACTGGAGATTGACGAGGTAAAGCCTCAATGGATAAATCCCGATGTTGATTATTCATGGTATGTTTACTCGTTTGAGATTGATAATAACCATGAGATAGCAAGCGGTATGACGAAGGCAGGGATACCCCTGCGAGGTGGATATATTACACAACCACTGAATATAGTGTATAATCAAGTATGCCCTGTATGCGAAAAACTATGGAGCGATAGATTGATAGTTACAGATGTTATTGGTAAAGACACAGCCTCCATAGACAACTTTGTGAATACATTAAAGGGGGTAATAAATGGCTATATTTGAAATTCAATTAAATAACGGGCTTACCGAAAAGGTAAGTATCCCTGGTTCTGAAGACCTGAGTAGACAACATGTTCAAGAATTGCTAGAATGGTCTAAAGGGAATAGTGAGAAACGTGCCGTGATAACTGAGCAGAAGAAAAGATATAAGACTATTTCCGCACGGGACGCATACTTTCACATGAAAGCATTTCAAAAATGGCTATCTGGTGAAGGCAAGGTGTTCTAAGGAGGTGTTATGGCAGAGACACAAACAATTCATTCTAAGACCCAGGTACAACTACGCCATTCCATAGCGTATGCCTTGAAAGACATAAGGATTGGAATACCTGGCACAGATTTAACTACTTCAACCTTTGGATGTAACACTCTTCTTGAAGCTGACGATTACTATAACTATTGGGACTGTCACTTCTACGCTGGTCCCCGTATAGGGGAATCGAGGGAAGTCACTGACTTTGCTAATACCAATGGCAAAGTAACATTTGCACCTGTTACTACAGCGATAACCGCACCTGACCTGTTTGAACTCCACAGGCGACATACTACTGCCCAATACAACGATGCTATCGACAGGGCAATCGATAGGGCATCCGATGTTTATTTGAAACATAACGTAGACGAGACGCTAATTTTAGAAAGTTACAAAAAGGGCGAGCAACGAGCGATGAAGCGTGAGTATGATATACCCGCTGGCTTTGACTATATCAAGGATGTCTTTATCGAGGTTAGTGGCACTCATGGCTTAATAGACTGTGAGGCAGTGTGGACTGTTGACACCGATGTAACAGGAGTCCTTGACGATGATGATTACCAAGAGGGTAGTAATAGTATGAAATGCACTGTTGGAGCAGGTATCTCCGATGGTGATGTTATAGGCTATGCCGACCTGAGTGCTGCTGAAGACCTGTCAATGTATAAAAAGATTAGCTTCTGGATAAAGGCTTCTGTTGCATTGGCGGCCGCCGACTTGTGCTTACTATTGGATGATACCTCTGGATGTGGTTCGGCTATTGAGACAATATCGTTACCTGCTGTAGTTGCAAACACTTGGACGTTTGTACGGTGTACTCTGGCCGTTCCTGCCAGTGACACGGCCATCTTGAGTATAGGATTTGAGTACAACGCCAATAGTGGTGCTAATGTCATTAAGATTGACGATATCCGGGCAGTCCTTGATGGGCAGCCACGATTTAGTGAACCTCTTGATCCCCGATCATGGTCAATAGTAAAGGATAGTACACCACTATTGAAACTTGATAGTGGCGTAGGAATTACACCTGGGAAGGCACTAAGGTTGACAGGGCAGACACATCAAGCTGTACTAACGGGTGATGCCAGCACTTGCGTGATTCCCCCTCGCTTTATCATTCAACAGAGCCTAGCCGAGCTTCACCAGGCGGTACAAGAGTTCGACCAGATGAAGATAGCACAGGATGAGGCTGATAAGGAACTCAAGAAGATGAGAACGAAGGTGATTGCGGGTTCAAAAGCCGTTAAGGAATTTTAGGTGAGATGTATATTACTCTCAACGATAAAAGAATCGAAATCAAAGGGGAGATTGCCGAAAAGCAACAAGCACCATGGGCTGCAAAGATAGGCTCTGGTACTACAGAGTTCGGCAATTTCTTGCCATGTGATATTAAAGAATGGCGTGACTTACGTGGTGGGATTGGCCTCGAATCCGAAGAGAAACCTTCCAATCGCCTCTACTGGTCTGAGGGTGTAGAAACCTCAAAAGAGGGGTATATTGTACCCGGGCCATACATAGAGACTGCTGGGGCATTAGGCGCTGCACCGATAAAGTTTGCTGACTATAACGGCACTGGTGCGTCCTTAGTCTATGTCATAGCCGATGATATTTGCTCGGTGTGGAATCCAGCGGGTACTCCTGCCTGGGATGATACCGATGACGGTACGGCCTTATCAGATCCAACAGATATGATAGTGGCTACTGATGCCACGGATACTTATTTAATTACGTGCAATGGTGTATCAATGCGCTACACAGCCAATGGGACGGCCTGGGGTGCCCATCCCAGCACTCAGGCTATCAAATACATGGCGATGTTCGATAAGAGGCTTATTGGGATAGACGCTGGCTATAAGAAGTTGTGGTATTCTCCACGCGAGAATATAGATGGCACTCTTGCCAGTTTTAATCTATCTGGTGATTATTCTGTAGTTACGAAGTTATTTACAGGTAAGTTACTTACTGGTCTTGGTGAACCTACTATCTATATGCAGACCGATACTGGCTTATTCGTCATAGATTTCTACACCCAAACATGTTACAAGATGGAAGTTCGCTACCCAGCAACAACTAACGCTAGGGCAGGAATGTATTGGAACAGCTACCTCTTTATTGGTACCGGCTCAGGAATCAGACGTATCACACCTAATCTTAACTCACCATGGGGACCCGACCAGGATGACGGCTTACCAGCGGATTATCAAGGTTACATCTATGATATGCTCGGCACTTCCCATTGGGTTGTTGCCTGCGTAGCCGGTGGGACGAAGGATAGTATACTTAAAAGGCATGAATCCCTCGGTGGCTGGCATCAGGTCTACTCTTCTACGAGCGCCATAGAGTGCATCCACTGGAGTCCGATATATTCACCTGGCAGGTTATGGTTTGGCGATGGAGCGGCTGTCAAATATATCCAATTCCCCGATAAGACGCACGATATTACAAAGGTTAGTGGTTATAAGTATTGTGCAGCCGGCACACTCTACCTCCCCAGGATGTCTAGCGTCTCAATAGTACCGAAGGTAGCCTTGAAGGTAGAAGCTCTTACAAAAGACCTTGTTGCTGCTAACGAGACACTGACTCCCAGCTACATAGTGAATGATGACATATCAATGACTGGAGGCGACTGGACTGCTCTAGGAGCCTTTACTGTTGACCCCCGACCTAGTTCAGCTTTTAACTCTAGTCTTGGTACATCTTTCTATGATATTGCCCTCAAGATAGTGTTCGCCAGCGGAGCAACAGACAAGGCGGCGAAGATTAAGACTATTGGCCTTTATTACTTGACTCTACCTCCAGCCGTATCTGCCTGGCAATTTACCGTGAAGGCTTTGGGGGACCGCGCTAAAGAGGTAATCACTAATTTGGAAACAGCGCGAGACAGTACGGTATTAGTCAACTTCTCCCCGGACGGTGATTTGAATAAGTCTGAGAAGTATGTACGGATAATGAGTATGCCGTCTAAGAGATGGCTGGATGCTAATGCAGCGGAGAAGGTGTTTAACGTGGTTGTGACTGAGGTGAGTTGATGAAAGTTAGAGATACATCAGGCAGGGAAGTCCACCAAGAAGAAATCAACATGGGTAGTCACAAGATTATCAATGTGACCGACTGTGCGGCTGACCAAGATGCCGCTACTAAGAAATATGTAGATGATAATAGCATCTCAGACACTCATGGTAGAATTGAGATTTTGCCATATGCCTATAGTTCTGTAGGACAAGGAACATGGGCACTTATTATAAACGCAGCTTATCTGTTTTGTGGTTATATATATAATACTTCCCACACAGACGGGGATAATATTTCTTATGACATATATCTTGACGCAGGTACATACACATTATGTGTATTACATTCCACAATTAACAACTGCGGGATTCTTGATGTTGATATAGATGCCACAGAAGTAGATACTTTTGATTGTTATTCAGCGGCTCCAGTTGTTAATGTTAAGGCTACACAAACGGGTATTGTAATCGCAAGTGCGGGTAGAAAGACCCTTAAATTAAGGGTAGACGGTAAACATGCCAGTTCTAGTGATTATTACGCAGTAGTAAATTGGATTTCACTCTGGAGGACAGCGTAAGAAGGAAAGAACATGGCTGAAATTCTAATGACTTCCCTTGAAAAACTCGTAGCTGACTGGCTAGACAAGAGAGGTATTCTATATGATTTACAGAGTTCCTTACTAGGCGGAAGAGCTGAGTTTGGAGGAGCTGTGGTCGATTTCATACTCATTGAATCTGCAATAATCCTTCGTATCATGGGTGAATACTGGCACGCCGGTACAATTCAAGAGGCTAAAGATAGAGAGCAACGGACTATGCTTGAGAATATCGGATACCGTGTGGTTGACCTTCAGGAAGAGGACTTAAATACCAATCTCGATGCCGTTATGGAGAAAGCCATAATGGGCGATGAGATGTCGGAGATCGACTCTGATTTAATACGTGGAAACCCTGGCATGGCAGCGGGTATGATAACCGGATTGGGTAGCCCTACTAGCAAGATTCCTTCAAGCCATACTACACCGATAGTAAGAACTGACGAACCTACGGTAAGTAGTGACACATCTAATCTTAACGGGACTTTAGTTTATGACGGTAGCATTGAATGTGATTGTAGATTCCATTGGGGCGAGGCTGAAGAAGAAGAGAACTGTCTGAGCTGGATATTCCCGTGGACTAGGGATAGAGCTTACTATGGGCTTAATCCGAATATCTGCTTAGATGTTGCTGTGTTTGGAAGCCATATACATATCACTAACTGGAAGAGGAACAAGCGAACTGATGATACCTTTGATGAAGCTGTGGGTACAACTAGAGGGCAATACTACAATTATAAGGCTGAGGCGGAGAATCCGAGTCATTCCGTCTTTGGCTCAGAAGTTATCTTTTCAGGTGGATAAATGGCTAGAAGTTATACGTTAAGAGGATTATGCAACGACCAGGGACAACCACTAATAAATGTGTTGTGTCAAGCCTTTGATGCAGACGATGATTCTTTAGTTGAAACAGCTTATAGTGATTCTAGCGGCGACGTTGCTTTCACAGCTATCCCTGATGATGGCAATGCTTATATTATAGCTAGGTGGGGGAACCAATCGAGGCGTTTTCCATTACAGGTAGAGGGAGCAGTAATTGGCTCACTAACTGCTGGTGGGGGCGCAGTCTCTCTTAGCTCAACGGGAATAACTCTTGATTGTTCAGGTGGTACGGAATATATGAGATTCTATTATTCTAGTGCGGCCACTCATTCAACGATATACCAATCTTCAACAGAAAACCTTGTAATCACAGCAGATAGTGGGTATTTAGTCCTACAATCAGTTGGTGCACTAATTCAGGTTGATACACACATGTCGCCTGGAGCAACGGCAAGCTTTAATTTAGGAGATGCTACTAATTATTGGAATGATATAAGTTATAAAACATTGACTGATAGAGGTTGCCCGATGCCATTGATTAAATCGCCAGTTGATATTATCAAAGGTATAAAAACAAAGAAAAGAAAAATAACCATAGATGATGTGGATAAAGAGGGGATGGGTACAAGGGCTAGGAAAAGAATAGAGGCCAACCCCGATATTGAATTTGAGGAGCTAGACCATGATAGCTTTCCTGACGAATTACTAGATAGACCAGAAGAAGGAAAGGTTGGTATAGTCCTGAATGAACTGGTTTATACAATGCTCAAAACAATACAGGAATTGGCAGCTCGAATTGAGGTTTTAGAGTCAAGATGAACGCTCTACTTTTTATCTCAATAGCGGTTATGCTTAACTTCTGTAGTTCAGCCTTGCCATCACCTACCTATAATGATGTTCAGGAATTGGTTGATAATTACGACAAAGGAGATTCGTGTGTCTGCGCTGACTTAGTTCTTGATTTGAACC
>Ga0180007_10005905_pt1 | contig 12167 bp, 18 predicted proteins | sample MM_PC_MetaG_FD_121122 | JGI IMG/M metagenome (GOLD analysis project Ga0180007, IMG submission 121122) | Groundwater microbial communities from the Aspo Hard Rock Laboratory (HRL) deep subsurface site, Sweden - MM_PC_MetaG | ecosystem: Environmental > Aquatic > Deep subsurface > Groundwater...
ATATGAATCTTCAGGTTATAGAGCAATATATCAGTGAGATATCCAAGAAGTTAAAACCCTCAGTCCATACCTTTCACATATCTCCTTGAATATAGGTGGGGACATATTAGACCTACCACCTATATTCTTAAATGATTTTTCCTCTCCTCCTTGTAAATTGGAGTGATGTATAAATCCATGACCTTCGGGTTTTAGCTTCTTGGATATCTCACTGATATATTGCTCTATAACCTGAAGATTCATATGGACAAACGAATCCCAAGAAATGACAAAATCTTTGGAAGCGTTGGTAATACTATTAAGTGATTTCCCATCATTTTTATGGTAGTGTATAGTATTGATTCCAGAAAAACGCTCCCTACATGAGTCTAAACAGTATTGATTCATATCCACTATATCCAGTCTACTTGATAGAGGTATTAGAAATTGTGTTATCCTCCCTTGTCCAGGTGCGATTTCCAGAACATCACCACTTAGAAACCTATTTAATTTAGGATATAATACTTCTTTCCATAATGTTTCAGAATTACCAAAAGACTTGGACCATTCATCGCCTTTTTCTGTCCACATATCAGGATTGTTCCATGCTGATTGTTCTTTGATATTGAGTATAGTATTGATGTCGTCTATAACCATTTCAGGTGTTATGGACTTGGAGCATTCAAAATTCTTGTTCTCTGGACACCAATTCCATTTGCCCTTATCGAATATGAAATTGGTATTGTTCAAACATCCATTACATACATTATTGTTAAATGGTCTATATACATCGGGTTCATTGAATGGTTTTGTGTTTCCGGATATTATAATGGTAGGAATACCTATTGCCCAGGCAAGCCAGGCAAGTCCCGAACTCACACCTATAAACATATCTGCGTGCTGCAGTTCATTGATCCTATGTCTGATGTTATACTTATCACCTGTACGGTTGATAATATCTTTAGCAGTAGGAGGTTTGTTGCCCATAAATTGGTTCTCTTTGGCTATATTGACGACCTTGTAACCCAATTTTTTCAAATAGTCTACTACCTTTTGCCACCCACCAGGGTAGTTCCAATATTTGCATTGGGCAGTACTATGTATACTGAAGCAAACATACTTTTCCTTTATTTTAGGTTCCTTTTCAGGTAGTTCTATAAATGGTTTGATCTCCTTTTGTGGTAGACCAAGTATATCAGAAGCGATAGTTTGTAAAGGTATAGATACTGGGTTTCTTGGATTTATATGTCCATCAAAGGGTGAGGAGTATACTACCACATACATTGCATATAAATTATCCACTGTAGTGCCAGGCATTACAAATTGTATGTCAGAATACAATTCCTTATCCCATAGATTGTTCCAGAAGGTAGAACAATATACAATACAATCATGCTTCTTCCTGAACTCTTCTACATAAGGCATCCATGCTATAGTATCTCCGAGGGATTTACTTTCTAATGATATATAAACCCTTTTATCTTTGAGATTGAACTTGTGCTCAAATACTGTTTTGCCATTTTTAGATACCCTTAGTGACCATTCAGTATACCACTTTCTATTAGCACGGGTCCAATGGTTGATATATACTTTATCATGATGTATAACTTGGTTTGTTTTTGTATCAATCATTTCCATTAGGTATCTGTTATCATAGAGTATAATAGGACCTTTTCTATTCTTCCTATGTAACCAGGATACATTGATTATAGTTTTATCATTACCAAAATACTCATTTACATCCTTTACTACTTGTGGCCATCCATTAGAATAATCATGACCACCTATGATACCACCATCCTTGACTTTTGGATACCATACTTTGATATCATTCATTAAATCTTCATGGTTACCATCAATGAATACAAAGTCTAAAGTATCATCAACATATAGGGTTGATGCGTTTATTGAATCCAGTGTTATATCATTTACATATCCAGATACACCGGCATTCCTCATATTGATAAGGAACTCTTCTTGAATATCTCTATTACCTTTTGTCATTTCTTGATGTTCGGTATTGCCTTTCCAATTATCAATGACATCAAATTGTATATTCTTGTCGCTGTTCTTTATTTCAGTAGCCATATAACAAGCAGATTTACCTAACCATGCTCCTACCTCTACAAAATGAGCATTGTCAAACTCATTGACTGTTGATTTGTATATATCTTCAAAGTCAAAAAAACCATCTATCTTTTGGTAGTAAGTATTGTTACTTTCTTCTTCTTTCTCTCCTTTTACTTCTAGAAATACGCCTTTGATGAAATTGAAATTATAGGTATTAGGTAATGATAGGGCATCTCTATGTTCTATTGTAACATTCTCATATACATCTATTAGCAGTTCTCTCATACCTTTGTTGGGTAAATCAAAGGTTTGTATAGTGCCTTTATACTCATCGGAATCTATAAGTGACATACCTTTATGTTGTTCAGCTAAAGGATGGTTGAGTATAGCCATTCTCTTCTTACCCATAAAGGCTTCATTAAACCATATGTCAGGACTGTCCCAACTCAGTTCCTTATATCTTTGTAATAGGAAACTTCTTGCCTTCTGTGGGAATAGGATACAGTGAGCTAAAATAATCTTGTTAGTGAGGAAGGAAAATTCATTCAGTTCCTCTATCTTGTCCGACCATACAACATTTCCTTCTCCTGTTGATCCAAAGGAAAAATAGTATATGTCATTGTCCTCTACTGATTTACATACTTGTGATAATGCCTCAGTAAAATGTTCTGGGCTTATAGTCAGTATACAATCACATTCGCATATCATAAAGAAATCAAGGTCAGTAGTAAATTCTTCCTCTATTGCTCGCCTGAAGGCTTTATAAGCCCCATAATACCCAGGTCTCTTTACAGCATGGTGGGTAAGAGGTAGATATTCAGGATATTCAGTTTCAGGTTCATTGATATGCTGTATATAATCAATACCAAGGTTCTTCAATGGAGATAGGGATTTGATGGATTCTACTTCTCGTTCATCATTAGGTCTGGTAAGCAAATGGGTTAGTCTAATTTTAGGTAGCTTTACTCTCCTTTGTAATGTTGTCATACCAAGATTAGATAATACTTTTTGGGAGTTAGTGTCAATATCTTTGGATAGGAATTCTACATTACCATACTGCTTATATGACCCTTTGTATATAGGTAGGTCATACATCAGAACTTTCATATCCCAAGACAGTGCTTCCCTTGGGACTAAAGGGTTAAGTTCTTGGAGTGAAGTGAACAGTAATAGGTCGCATGCTCCATACCATTTTTCCACATCATTTCTTTCACCGTGGACTATACAATTGTCAGGCTTATCCTTCATCAATGGTTCCCAGTAGTCTTTGAAGTTACCTGCTTGGTTGCCTATAAAATGGAATAGTATCTTGTTACCTTGGAGCTTACGAGCAATCTCAAATGCTTCTCCTTGATTTTTGCCGGGGGTAAACAGTCCTACATTCAGCACATGTTTGTAATCAGGGTTTAGTCTAAGATTGGTAAGTGCTTCGGTACGGTCAGGACGCTCATTCTCTTCTATGGGATATTCTATTATAGTGGTTGGAACACGATGGTACCTGAAGCGTTCCTCTTGGATCATAGCAGGAAAAGTAAAGGCATCAGGTAAAAACTTCTTATTGGCAGGGTTAAAAGAATTATTATGTGAGGTTTCAACAATTCTATAAGTTCTACTTTTAGAATATATTTGATTAGTAAGTTTAGTAGGTAAGAACCATTCACAAAATTCCTCTATGTGGATAATGTCTGGATTGATAGAATATATAATATCAATTAGTTCTTTGGATTTTTTGTTATCATTGGTACCTTGAGGCCAGGAGTAGAAATGGTTGGGTTGTAGAAGATGTATGATTCTATCTTTTTGAACTCTATAAATTGGTGCGATATCGTTCCATTCAACAACATATATATCATAATCATCTTTAATGTTTTTGATTTTTATGTAAGCATACTGTGGTAATCCCCCCGTTGAGAGATGGGGGACAATGTAAATAATCTTCTTCTTTATCTTCACAAATTATACCTCCTTTTAGAAACACTTATAGGTATTGTGTATCATACATCTTCGTTAATGTAAACTAATTATTATTCATTTGGTGTTACATTCAGTATTCTTTCTATCTTATCAACCCTATCTCTCAACGCAGGAATGGATTGAGCTGGTTGATGGGGTTGGTCAAGGTCTTGTTTTGCTTGTTTCTTTGCTGCATACTCTATTGGATCAAACTTAGTCTTTGCCATGGTTATATCCATCCTTCTTATGCGCTTCTTCATGATATTCAACATATAAGGTCATACAATTATCTACATTAGCACTTTCCAATGGTTTGGTCGCCGCGAATCTCAACTAACAAATTACCATGTAGTTTGCTTTCAACTTTCAATTCTGTTAGTACCCCTTGAATAGTATTGAATTGTGTTTCAAGAACAGATAGCCTAACCGCGGCGTTATATGTTGATGAGCATAGCCACAAGATCATTCCTGCGACAACAGCTATGCTGATTCCGGATACGATTTTGCTTATCGAATTAGTGTCAGTAGCCATTTTTTAGTCCTTGGTTTGTTGTGAGTTAGCCACTTAACCCTCGATTCGTTCAAGTTATTGGTCATTATCGTATCCTCAACTTTTCAGTTATTTGTTTATTCCCGTCCCTGCCACTTCCAAAATAACCTTGACAATCCTTTCGTGAAACCCCTTCAGCGCTTCCGGGGGAGCCTCACGGTAATCTTCTGAGATCACCCAATTTGCGTATTCCTCGGGTGTGTGCAAGATTTCCATGGTTTAAATCCTCTTCCCTGGCCGAGATGCCGAACTTGATTTTAATGCCGTATTCTATCATTCGTCTCGCACATATTTGCTAAGATGGTTATTGCAGCTTGTTGTGAGTTGGTCATTTTATTATGGCGCATGTAGCCCAGTTGCGATATAAACATAATCCATGTGGGTTGATAGATTATTAGTGGTATCGGTTTGTTGATAGAACTCAATCTTCCCGTCTGTGCGTGCGCCTTCTTGACTACATGGAATTGCTGTACCTACTTTCTCGTCTGTATGTGTAGTATCTGTCAGATACACATCACAAGTAGCTTCCCCAACAGTACCAGTAAATGTTACGACAAATCTCCATATCTGCCATTCTGCAGCCACTCCCTCTTTGACTAAATTCGTTCCCACTTCGGTCTGACCACTATCTGTGTCATAAACGAACAGACCATCAGAAGCCCATGAGATAAAGAGTCGTTCATCTGCCTGTTCTATAAATAAAACGAAGGTATCCCCCGCGGCAAGGGCTCCAATATCATCATGATATAGTTTCAATTCAACGGTAAACTCGTTAGGTGTACTACCAAAATCCCGATAAATATCACAGTACCCAGTGTTTGCATCAAAATAAAACTGCCCAGCCGGTGACACTGACGTAACAGCATCTCCCTGATCGTTATCGGTCCAACCTCCGGGAAAAGTACCGCAATCTTCCGCTAACAAATCCCATACTCCATCCCAGCCTACCCCCGCCGCACCCATCATCATACGATTTCCAAGCATGGCATTACTCCTGATTTGGGATCACGTTCAAGATCCGCTCGATTTTGTTTACCCTATCTTGCAAAGCAGGTACAGACTGAGGCGGGGTGTGCGGTTGGTCAAGGTCTTGCTTTGCCTGCTTCTTTGCGTTCCAATCTACTGGATTAAATTTATGTGTCATTTTATATCACCTCCGGCCATGTTGGAGTAACGGCCCTTATTCCTGCAAGAGTCGTGCAAGCGTCTACGGCATCCTCGCAGGCATTGGATTCCGTGATAATGTTGGCGATGTGTGCTTTCATTGGATCGCCTATGTCACTTCCATAGATACTGTTGGCGACATTGTTCTGGACAAAATATGGATAGTCTGCAAGGATAAACGTCTGTGCTTCTAACCTGATAGTCGCCTTCCGTGCTACCTTCGCATCTGCTATCCTTGTCACCATTTCCTCGGAAGTATAGTCGTTGACCGTGTAGGTCTTGGTTACGTCACTCTTATTGATAGTATCAACAGAAGTCAGATATTGCAGATCCTCATTATACTCAGGCTCAATATCAACATATCTCAACCAGTTCAAAGCATTGACTTCACCCTCGGTCAGCAGATACATTTCCGTACCTTCCCACCGTCTTGGAAGCAACTTAGGGCCAGTCACGATCTCAGCGTCCACGACATTGCACCACAGACCCGTCATGAACATATCAGGATAGTCAACCACCGTATAGGCAGGTGTTACGCTGGCCTCGTTGACTGTGTACTCAGCGACAACGTGCTGGGTCTTTGTGTCGTATTCTGGATACGGTGGGTCAGTGTCGAGAGGCCGCCAGCCTTTGAGCTTCAGGCTTTCGTCTGTAGCTAAATCTAACCTGGTTATATTTCGCCATGCTTTCGGTAATTTTTTTGGCCCATCTGTAATTACCCCTTCTTCTACTAAACAATATTGTGTCATTGGTTTATCTCCCTATGTTAATTTTACATCTAATCCGGCAACATACCCAGACCAAGTGGTTCCACCATCATCAGTTTCAAAAACTAACACATCAAGTCCCGATGTCGTTAGATCAGCAGGAGGAACGCCGCCAGCCCATATAACTGAAGGCCAAACAATTGTTTGGGATCCACCATTGGTAAGTTTTAATGTGAACGATCCTCCAGTTGTAGGTGGATTGGTGAAGGCGAATGTCTGTTCCCCTGTGCTTATTGTAGCCGTGAATACTGGACCAAGGGTATAGTCAATATTATCCGTACCGCCAGCAAGGTCTCCAAGAGCAGTTACAAATTCACCATAATCCTTAAACAAGGCACGTTTTAGATATGCGTCAGCAAGATTAACCGAACCAGTTCCTTTAGGAATCAATTCAATATCAATATTTGTATCATCACCAGTTGCTTGTATTTCAGGACCATAACCTGTACCAGCATTAGTAAAGGTAATTTCATTTACTGCATTTGCACTTGGTGAAAATGATAATAATTCATTACCATTGGTATCAACTATATCCTTTGAGTTATAGTCAAGATTGCCACCTAATTGTGGTGTAATATCATCAACCAAATCACTCATATCTCCAGCACCAATTTCTGCCCATGCAGAATTATTACCAACATAAAATTTATCAACATCCTCAGCATATACTAATCTACCTTCATCAGTTGCACCCCAAGCTGGCAATGTTGTAACCTTCTGAATAATTATCTTGCCTTCCATTTCTATTCCATAACTGCGCATATCTTTTAATCCTCCCTTATATAAGGCTTTATCTCTTTAGAGCTTATCCAAATATTCAACTGCTTACTACTATTATAAGGTTTCAATTCTCTAGATGTTATATATATATTCAGATTTTTCATTATGATCCTAATAAACTTATTATTTGTAGATTGGTATGATGATAGTAAATGTATCCATCACTATCCACTATTTTCCATATAATCATATAATCTCCAATGGTAGCAGTAACAGTAGTATCTATAATACAAGTCAAGGTATTACTACTTACTGTGGCATAAGCCTCTGCAACTACAACATCACCATCACAGTCTGTTACCTGATACATAGAAGCACTAGTAGGTGTAACAGCAGTATAATTCTTATCCTGTATTGTTATAGTTACAGCTCTATACTCATTCTGTGTAAAGGTTTGGTATGTTTCTGCCACTAGCTTACCATTTCTAAATTCAAATCTAATCTATTTTTCAATTCTGTGATATAACACTCACCTGAATTAACAGCACCACTATATGTTAATGCTAAGGTTTGTACTCCACCCTTGAACCCGTATATATACCTTACCGAATTAGCAGGCACCACTATACCGGGTAAATTGTCGGTGCTATTTAGAAACACTGTAATTAAATTGCCACTTGTATTGTATACTTCTATGCCTTCAGTATTCTTCCAACTCACTAAGGTAATTGTAGCATCCGCGGATGTAACGGTATGTACCCAATTAGAAGGATTTACATAGGGTGCGTGGCTCGATAGCGATATATACCCTGTGCTGTCTTGGGTAAGATCAATATAGTTGTATATGGGTTTGACTTCGTTGCCAGAAAACGTTATGTCTTTAAGCTGAACCAAGCCAGCGAAAGAATTTGTATATGTTGGCATATTTTTTCTCCTTTACTTTTTTTGTTATTTATATTTGCATGCTTCTTCTTGCCTTTCTTTTTATGTCCCTTCTGCCCTGCATAGCAGATTTAAATTTTTGTAGTATTGATATCCTAACCTTTTTGGAAAAGTCTTTGGACCAAGTTGATATTATCATTTTTTCCATTACATCAAATGGCACTTCTTGGAGCTTGGTTATATAATATGAAGGTTTTATAAAATAACGCCTTACAGCGTGTCTCATATAAGGATACCTTCGCTTTACTATTTCCCAGGTAAATCTTACGTTACCATTAGTTCTCTCAAATACTCTTTTCCATTCATTAGCAAAAGCTCTTCTCATACTACGAGGTATATAAGTAAAATTTATACATTGCAGGAATCTCCACTGATGGCCTGTATTGGGATGTAAACCTTCTAAGCTATACATGAATATAACTACAGGATTGGGATCATTTTGCCATGCTTGATATTTAAAGGTATAAATATAGCCGCTTTTAAGTGTTACACCATGTAATTTCTTTTGATAAATTCTTCTAATCGGCATATCTTTCCGCTACCTCTAAAACTCCTTCAAACCTTCTCATTATTTTAACATATCTAATACTTCTGTCCATTGGCTTTTATTCATATAGCCTTCACCTTTTTTATAATAATGGTATACATAAACAGATTCATCAGCAAGTTTTTTATGTTCTTTTCTATCCCTAAAAAAATAATCTTTAAAGGGTTCATCCAAATGGTGATTTCTCCACATAGCATCATATATTCGTGCTATACGTTTATTAGCATACATTATAAAGCCTTCGGGTTTCTCTTCATTTATAAATATGGCCATACAAGATATAATTTTACTGAATATTTTAATCACATTCTTTTTACTTCCAACGATTTCTGTGGTAATATTTCCATTTTCAGTAACCAAACCCCATTCAACCATAAAACCATAAGTTCCATCTTTTAAATGTGTAGGACTGGCTATAAACTTATAAACATCATCATTGAACTTAATCTCCCATTGACCTTTTCGTATCCTTGTTATGTCAATATCATTTATATTTATACGAGTTTCATCAAGCCAATCATATTTCACCCATTTATTAAATTTCATTATTTATTCCTTCACAAACCTATATACTTTCATTGGCAAATTTTCTTTATTTTCTGTATATAGTTTATATCTATATTTTTCTACTTTAGGAAGCATATGTTTACCTATTATTCTATCATATACTTTTGATCGTTTACCTATAATACTTTCAAAATTAAATTCAGTAGGTTTATGTTTTTTTATAATTTCCTTTTCTACTATATCCATTACCATACCTATAACTTCTGATGCTTTACCAAAATTAGTAAGGGATGTTATTTTCATACTTCCTTCTTTATAGGAAAACAATATTTTATACACAGATTTTGCCTCTTCAAAAGCATCAACAGTATAAGTTTTATCATCTATTTCAAATTCCCAAGAACCTATTAACTTTTTACTTTTATCTTTATAAGGAACCCTTTTATCAAAATATTCTGAAAGCTCTTTATCATTAAGACTTTCTATCCATTCATTAAATTTCATATACCTATTCCTTATTTATTCCCAAACAATTCCTTTTCAGTCAGGATTTTGAATATCATAGACATTTTGCTACACCATTTCATAGCTGCATTCCACTTAGCCACATTGGTTGCATATGTCTTGCTCTCATATATTAGGGTCTTTCTACTCTTTTTTCCTCTATTTATAGGAGCATGTACCTCTTTTGCTGGTTTTATCTCTATTATAAATTGTTGTGTCTTACCATCAGCACTCTTCATAAGAACATAAAAATCAGGGAAATACCTTCTTCTCTTTTGTGTAACAGGGTCAAAATAAGCAATGAATATGGATTCTGATGACCATTCTAATACACAAGGGTTAGCATCCAACCATCTTGCAAGCTTTTCTTCCCAACTGGACCTTGTGATTATCGGGTATCTTCCTACATATTTTTTAGGATTCCTTGGTATATACTGACCATGGTTCCTCACATCTTTTAGATTTTTCATAATATTAATAAAATTTTCTAATTTTTTTACCTGAAGCTGTTTTACCTTGTTTCTTCATACGCTTAGATTTTTTTGCCATCATTTTACCTTTACCAGATTTTCTATATCTCTTTGCTGCCATTTTCCTTTTAGATTTTACCTTTCTATAAGCTCTGGACCTAACCCTGCGTAACTGTTTATTTCTTTTTACCCTTCTTGGAGCTGCTTCATCTAATTCTTCATCTTCTTCATCCATACCATCATCATATTCTAGTTCTATATCTTCAATTATATCCATTACATCAGCAGCTTGTCCTTCTGATAATTGTTCTGGGTCAAGGGATACAATGAATTCAAACATCCTGTCGAACATGGCTTCTTCAAATACAGGCTTAGTTCCAAACAACCCATCATCATTTCTTGATCCTAATAATGTTGATAATTTATCTAATATTTCTCCTGCCATTATATTACTCCTTTTAGGATGTTTTTTCAGGTTCTACTTTAGAAGCTTTCTTTTCTAATTTCCTACCCATTGTTTTCTTCTTAAATTTATTGACTAACATCTTTACTCTAGACTTATTAACTGTAAATGATACTGGTCCATTACCATCATCTTTGCCTATGATACCATCCAAAAGGTCATTAATTTTATAAGACAATTCATCAGATAATTTATTAACAGGTAATTGTGTAATAAGTTCTATAAGTTTTTCTATTACACTGCCATCTGCTTCATTAATAATTTTACCTTGTGTAGATAAGTACCTTTCAATCTTTTCATTTATTTTCATTATATTACTCCTCCTTCTATAAGCTTTTCTACTTCTATTCTTGTATTTTTATCTAACATGCTTAATACTCTATATTTATATTCTTCTGTACTTTCAAGTATAGATTCCACTAATTCTTCTAAGTTCATTCTACCTATTGAATTTACAGTATCCACAATATCAGAATGTATAAGGTATTTATCTATTCTTTCAAGTATCATTATTTCTTTCCTTTCATTTTTTGGCAATATGGCAAGTCAGGATACTTGGAGCATACAGCTTTCCTCACTTTTTTCTGTTCTTCAGATGTGCCAAATTGAGTTACTCTTGCTAATGCATTTGCAGCATGCTTTCTATCATGTATTGGATATTTTCTTTCATCGGGGAAGACAAAAGATTTACCGGATAGCTTATTTCTTGCACTTGATGAAAGTTTCTTCTCCTGAAGTATTAATTCAATATATTCTAATAGGTCCATTGTATTACCATTCCTTATCATATATTTTTTTCTTTAAAGATGGTGATTTTCCTAAAGAAAATGGATTGTCCTTTTTGCCTTCCTTTTCATATTCTTCTGGGTTTTCTTTTTTCCATTTACTCCAGCCTTTTATAAACTTACCGCTTACAAGTAAAGCCCAAAATAAACCATATACACCCATAGCCGTATAGTCAGCACCACTACCTTTAATAAGTTTATCAATTTCAAGCCAAACTTGAAGCATAGGATAAAATGATAAAATAGGAAAACCCTCAGTCTTTATAAGATTCCAATAATGTTTGAAGTCCTCAATTAACACACCTTCATTAGGCATACTGGCTATCTGCATTTTACTAATTTGGTCCAAACTTGTATATTTTGTATTCAGGTGTTTGTTTATTATGTCTAATGCATCATTTTCCAACTGATTGGATTTTAATATGTTTGCCAATTTGATCCAGCTGTTCTTAAATGTTTTCTCTGCTGTGTTAGCGGGCTTATTGGATAATTTTTTCAAATATTTTTCAAAGACAGCCTCAACAAGAAGCTTTTCATTTATATAGTTTTCAAATCGCATTGTTTTCCTCCACTACCGTATTTATATATCTATTTATATATTTGTGCTCAAAAGTATAAATATAAATAGTTTAAAGATGGAGGAATTTTTAATGAGACTTGAAATTTATTTGAATGAAGAATCTGAGAGAATATACTTTGGACATCCAAGGATGACCTATGGTACAGAACTTGAAAAAAAAGCTATA
>Ga0180007_10005906_pt1 | contig 12164 bp, 5 predicted proteins | sample MM_PC_MetaG_FD_121122 | JGI IMG/M metagenome (GOLD analysis project Ga0180007, IMG submission 121122) | Groundwater microbial communities from the Aspo Hard Rock Laboratory (HRL) deep subsurface site, Sweden - MM_PC_MetaG | ecosystem: Environmental > Aquatic > Deep subsurface > Groundwater...
AAATGTGCTATCGAAGAAATCCTACAACAAACATATACAGATTGGGAAATTATTATAATTAATGATTGCTCTGATGACGAGACAGAGGGATATATACACGATATTTGTTATGAATATACCAACATTTTCCAAATACACCTAAGAGAACGCTCATATTCTGTATCTATACCAAGAGCAATAGGGATTTCATATGCCAGAGGCGAGTATATCGCGCATATAGATGACGATGTTTTACATTGTCCAGACAAACTAGAAATACTTGTGAGCGGACTCGCCAATAAACAAGATTGTATCTTAAGTTACGGAAACAGATATAATGCTAGAGCATTCGCTATTGAAGAAACACAAAAAATTTTTGTAGATAAAGACACTAGAACAATACATAAAAAACCTAGTTGGAACGCGCACAGTGAATGGGGAGTAGACGGAGGGCAATTTATCTATCGTACCAATGTTTATGATCATATACCTCTTGTGTTCACTAGAAGAGGATGTGATTGGGAAACCGCTAAAGCAATATGGCAGTATAATAAAAATTTTTTATACATAGACAAAACTATCTGTACATATCTTTGGCACAACGACAATAGATCTTTAGATGAAGACACAAAAACTACGCCAATATACCCTTCTAAATTTTATAAGTATTTTAATCCACAATTCATGTTCGAGACCAAACAACCAAATCTTCCAGATAAACTTTAATAAAAGATGTTTATTAGTATCGATTTTTCTGCACGGAGGGCTATCAACAATAAATATAACAACAATAACACCCGCATACAATTCTAATATGTATATAAAACACGTATTAGAATCAATTGTAAATTTTTCTGATCAAATAATAATACTAGAAGGGGCGTGGAACCCTGAATTACCAAATAGAAGTACAGATGGGACAATAAATACAATACAAGAATTTCAAAAAGCGAATAAAGAAAAAACAACTATAATATATTATAATTCCGCAAAAGATCTGCGTCTACCAAAAACAAATACATACCAACCAATTGTATTAGCTAATGAATTACGTGCTAAACAACAAGCGCTAGACGTTTTAACTGGAGACTGGTTCATGCTAGTTGACTCAGACGAAATATATGATCCAGAACAATTAAATTCTTTTAAAGAATATTTAGAAGAACTATCTAGCATGAATGACGTAATATATTCATTTTCTATACCTGCATTTGTATTCTACTTTAATTACTATTTTGGTACAGAAGAAACCTTCCATAGGGTTACTTCTGTAAAAGAATGGCCACCAAAAATAGACTATACAGATACTTTAATAAATTCAAAAAATCTACCTGTTGTACACGACACACTTGATAAAGACATGTTATTCATGTATCATTATGGATATATAGGAGAGGAGAGGGTTAAAACGAAATTGTCTATGTGGGATAAGGAACACGGTGAAGATTGGTTCGAAAACATATTTAAACCAATAGCACAAAATCCAGAAATACTCAAGGAAGGGAATAACTATCATCTATTCAACAAAATAGGATATGGTAAAGAATTCGTTAAATTTAAAGGCAATCATCCAAAAATCATGAGAGGTGTAATTAGTTTTGACAAGTGATAAAAAATTTACTATACAAACAATATCATATCATTCTATACCAAGTTTACTATCTTTGTGTGGATGCCTAGACAAAGATCCATTCTTTCTTAAAAACGGTACACTAAATATATTAGACACATCGTGTGACGATTATGAATTTTCTATGCTGAATGAATGTTTTTTTGATGACAATGTAATGATTTATAGGGCGAACTTTAATGAGCTTTATACACAAGGAAATAATACGTTACTTCAACATGCAATGGATGACAAAAACTCTAATGTAGTTATCATTATGAATCCTGATATAACTTTCGATGAACCAATTTTTGAAAAAATATATAACAAAATAATGTCTGATAATAAGATAGGGATAATAGGGGTCAAATTATTGTACCCAAAATCAAACACAATAGAACATGCAGGATGTATCGATAATAAACATATAGGCTACGGAGAGATCAACAACAAGAAATTTGATATAGAAGAAGAAGTAGAGTGGGTAACAGGCGCAGTTTTAGTAACACGAAGAGACGTGATAGAGAAAGTAGGGTATTTAGATTCTTCATTCACTCATTGGGGATCAGACCAAGAATTTTGTAGACGCATAAAACATTTTGGTTATAAGGTTCTATATTATCCAATAGAAGTATACCACAATCAAGGAACCAGCAGTTCTGAATATAGCAGACATTACGGTGTAACAAAAAATATAAAACCAGGAGTATTCCCAAATCTAATACAAATAGATCCAGACTTCATAAAAGAAAAAGCATTCTACAATTACCTTGTACAGTCGTTAATGACAATGGATGAGAAAAGTTTTCACAGCATGCTACGAGAATATAGTATAAAATTCCAAAGAGATCGTTGCAAGGTGATTAAACCTGACAAATAATAATCAGAATAATCTAAGTAATATAGCCCATGAAATATTTAAGAACACTGAAACATTAGATGAATCAGTGTGCCTGATAAAACGTGGCTTATTATTCTCTGATAATATGCAAAAAGTATGCGTGTCTACTTATGGTGTCGAAGATATATGTGAAGCGTTTTCTTTAGCTATAAAACTTTTATTGTTTAAACAAGACTATCCAAACTCTAAATTGTTTGTAATTTTAGACCCTAAAAAAGAAAGATTCTTTAATAATTATATGCATTTGCATTGTGGGGCAGATTCATACGTAGAATTAAAGAGATATGCAGACATAATTAGATTTATAGAAGAAAATAAAATTACAAAACTATTATATAGAAACGATTTGTTGCTTGGCAGTTAGTGTTTATATGTTTTTTGCTGTTGCCTTTAGTATCCGTAAATAGCAAAACCATCAACAATAAAAGACGCGTCACCAGATGTGAATATTCTGCTAGCAGATCTCGGTGCAAAAAAATACCCATCTGTTATTGTGATGATTGGCAATATTGCTCCGCTATTGCTATACGAAACCTTGGTTGTGTCTGCCCAATATATCGGCGCTCCGATTCTTTCAAACGGTATAGAATGAGCATAAAATAACCCCCCACTTTCAGGAACACCACTCGCCAGATATGATGCGACAGATTTACTTGCCATATCTCCGGACGTTGCTAGAACTCTGGTAGCACCAGACACTATGTACGCGTCGTCAATAGCGTATATGTTTAAATCTTTGTGACATATAAACGCATCATTGTATCCACTTAGATTAAATCTTTTAACGCCGCCGACATAGTTATATCTGTCTATCCCGGTAATTTCTACAAACGTTCCGTCTATACTGCGAACAAAATCCCCAACATTTAAGTCGCCAACATACGCGTTATCATAATACGTGACTCCACTCACTACGTATTCTCCGGTTGCCGTGACCCATGACGTGTCGAATAACACGGCACCATCTGCCTCAAACCACAGGTTTCTATTAAATCTCACAGCTATACCTCCTCTGCTAAAACGTTAAACATATAAAAACTGCCATTAGATGGAGCGTCTGTAAATTTATTAAGATTTATATCAAGGTTATTCCTGGTAATGTTTGATGAATCAGGAGAATAGATAACTAGCGCAATGGTAGTATTATATCCGTCTGTCCCTAATTTTAGGCCTCTTAAATTAAAATATCTATTACGTTGTTCGTTGCCGTTCGCTAAAAACGTATATGATTGTTTAGATCTAACTAATAAATTGGCTGTACCGTTATCCCTAAATACAAATAGGATGGCAGTAGCTCGCGCTACCGTGTTGTTTGGTGTAATATATAAATCAATAAACATATCAACTACGCCTTCTTCTGTTGAAAAAGATTCTTCTTTATATGTAACGTAGCCATTAGCTTTCATTGTTGTCCATGTTGCCCTCGTTAAAGACGTGTCTCCAGCTCCGGGAGCGGTGAGATCCATTAATTCTTCCCATATCACAGACGGAATGTTGTAATTTGTTTGCGAAGTTAAGTCCGCGCCGGTATAGTCAATCTCATACGTGAAACCATTTAACGCCCCATTATCAGTATAATATTTAGTATAGACCACAATAGCTTCTCTGTTCCACCCAACCGGTGCAACAATAGAATGTGGATATGACGCATAATAAGTCATATCAGTATAACTGTTGGCAATTCCAATATTAGGCAAATAATGAAAAATCCCGTTGGAAAAATCAATAATATCAGACGTTTTAGCTGTTAAGATATCAAATCTCTTTGGGTACGGATGCAAATCTTCCCCAGACCCGAAATAAACACCATCCGTTTTAATGACAGACCCAATATTGTCGCTGTCCCTAACAAGTAAACCATTTGAATTCAGCTCAATATTTTTATCAGCAGCAACTATTGATACTTTTTCCGCATCAATAGTCCCGGTTTTAATATATCCACCATCTATAATCGTCATGCCTTCTGCTGTGTAACCTGTTACTGCCTCTATCCCCTCAACCATAGACATTAAACCAATATAAGTAGAATTATTAGAATCAGTAGCGTCAATAAAATCTGGAAAATATCGTATTCTTGTGTATTTCGTACTAGCATTAAATGGGATTGTGCCGTTTGGTCCAATTATACCAGAAACAGTAAACCACGTGTGGTCCACTACAGTAAGGTTTGAACCAAATATATTTGTCCATGTTAAAAGCAGGCTTTTATTAGAATCATATTGTGCGACTTGAATGCGTGGTCTGCGATCATTGCTAGGAGAACTTGTCCACCATTTTGCTGATACCGCAACGGTATAATCTAATGCGTTATTAACAGGAACATAATAATCTGTGTGTATTTCGTCAAAGTCTCCGTCAGTTCTTGTGGTGCCGCTTAATACAAGTATGGAATTGCCATATAATGGATGTGCTCCACCACTAATAGAATAAAACTCTCTAGTAGTACTGCCAGCTACGAAACTCCAATCGTTTATAGACGTAACTAAATTACCGGTACCAACATTCACTCTTGAGAAAATCTGATTTTTTAATAAGTTAGTTTGACCAACGGCGATCTTGCTCGCAGTAATGGAACCAGCGGCTATATGTTCTCCTACAATTGTGCCGGCCTCAATTCTGTCTGCGCTTATGTATCCTGTTTTTATTCTACCAGCATCTATTTGCGTTCCTGGGCCATAATACCCCTCAAACAAAGCGTATCCATCAGCGTTATAATAATGTAATATGCCTATTATAAAATCCGCTGCAGCAATAGAGGTGCCGAGATCGTCATCTACTATTATCAATCCGGTAGCGGTTGTATTATTATAATATAGATAATAATCTTCGTCCACGCCAGGGTTTATATTATACCAAGAACCATCGCCGACACCATTATCAACACTCCCATGAATCCCACCAGTTAACAACCAACCACTAATCCTATATGTATTAACATCAGATCTAACTACAGAAGTGGCGTTATTCGCTATGGTAATGTTTGGCAAAGTATATCCAACATCATTAGATGTAAAGAAATTATCATTTGCCCCACCATCGTTTCTATCCAATATAGCAGTAACAGGGAGAGACTCAAAATGCGTAGCATTTAAAGACCCGGCCTGAACGTGTGTACCGTTTATTTGGTCAGCGGCTATATGGTCTGCTTTAATGGCTCCGGCTACAATCATATCTCCTTTGATGATGTGCGCCATCATTCTGTCTGCGGAGATAACCCTACTATCAACGAATGGTCTAGGAGAGTCTGTAGCAGAATATTCTTCCCATTGAACGGCGTCAATATATAAGTTGTTACTCGAAACACCTGTACTACCACTTATTAATATTCTAGCACTAACAGCGTCTGCATTAGTTGTACTAAAATATGCGCCACCAACACGGGTATACGTCTCTGCGTTATCTACAAAATCTACACCACGAACATACGAACGATTAATGGTCTCTAATAGATTTTCCCTACCAGCATCATAAAACTCTATTTTAATTCCAAGATTTGAAGCAAATCCAGCAACATTTGGCCTAACGTATAAAGACAAATAATATTCTTGATTCGGCTGTACGAAAACGTAGTTATAAATAGCTTGATTACTGACATTTACACGTGCGGCTTTTGAACCAAATTCAGTATATATATCATTTTGTATTGTTAGGCTTAGGGTCCATGTGTCCTCGCTATCTGTTGTACCTCTTTCAAAGCTGGCATCATCTAAATAATTACAAAACAGAGTATCGTAATTTGGCCTAGGCACACCAAAGTCAGATAGTACAGAAGAAAAGTCTCCTTCGTCGCCCCATCTGCTAACCGCGGTAGCCCAATAAAAATACGCCACATTAGAATTAACATCAAAATCATTATAAGCATTCTTATCTCCTGCGTCTCTTTGGTCTGCGATAAACGTTATAAATGTTGCGCTAGCAGTATCATCTAATATGTTTCTATAAATATTGTATCCACCAAGCGTTCCAATAGTGTTTGAAACACCGCTTAACACTATGTGATTATACCCATACCAAGCATAACATTCTTCAGTAACCCAAATGGGTGGTAACATATTTGCCGCACTAACGGCAACGTAATTAGCTGGACTGTAATCTCCAAAATAATCATCATCATATGCTCTAATCCAATATGTATTACCAGTATTTGTCATTGAATCCCTCATATCAACGTATGATATGTCATCCGCTACAGGTTTGTATAAAAGCTCATAATCTCCGTCCGGAGAACTAGAAGACCACTCTCCTGTGACCCTATATAATTCGTATCCTCTTAAATCAGGAGCAGTGTCTGCAACCCATGTTAGTTTTACTCCCCAAACATATGATGTACTAGCTCCCCAAACAATAGGGCTAGGAGCTCCATTATTTAGGACCCAACCAGTAACGGTCCCGGCAATATCCAACGGCAAATATGAATCATATAAAGCGCTATATTGTCTGTATCCAGCTATATCCCAAGTATTAACGGGGATAGAGACATAAACATACGCATCAGTTCTTATCGGGACATTACGATCTTCAATCGTAAACGATTGAGAGACACCTGTAGCGGTTACTTCTGTTACGCGTTCCCATGGAATACTAGAAAAAGCAGTCCCACCTGCGGGCACCCATCCTCCATATGTACTAGTATTCAATCTATATATATGATGCGTTCTTCCTCTTAATCCTTCTTCTGATTCGGCCGCGTTTGTCCATGTTAATTTGAAATAAGTACCACTATTTGCAATACTAACCGCAGTATCTATAACCGGAGCATCGTCTTTGAGCGATAAAGTTCCAAGTAAAGCAGTAACTTGAGACGTTATCTCGCCGTATGGGCTATATGCTGAAATCCAGTATTTATATGTTTCTCCAAAATTAAGAGTGTTGTCAGTAAACGATGTTATGGTAGGGCTATTAAAAGAAACAAAAGCCGCACCTGTTGGACTTGGTTGCGGGACACTGGTCCCAAGTCTAAATATTCTATATCCTTCAACATATTCCCAGTTTGCCCCATCTCCAGCGTCTGGTCTAGGCCATTTCATATAAACTTTATTGTAATATTCTGTTGTAGAAGCACCAGCAATGTCTATTGTAGGTAGCCACCCAGTAACTAATTCTATAGTGTCGGAAGCGTCTAAAGAAACATTACCAGCTTTATCCCTTATTTTACCGTAGATATGTCTAGTTCCAGATTTGTTTTCTAATGCTACATGATACCATACATTAGGGGTATAAGTCTGCCACTCAGCATCAGGAAAAGACGCTCCTGTACTCAACATAATCTGATAAATACCACCAACAACGCTATCTGTAGCATTCGTTATAGGGTCTATAGTTGTGTCTTGATTAATCGCTATTCCAACATTTCTATTAAATGTATATGGGTCATCAACCGTTAATGCGCTGTAATCTGCGTCTATTGTAAACGCAAATGTTGGTTTTGTCTTGTCAATAATACATGTGCCAGTAGCCATTGTATCTTGTTTGTACTCTGAGATATACTTAAGCTGTCCACTTGCCGTTACTGTAAATGTTCCCTCGCCCATTCCTACATCAGTTCCGTCAAAACTGTATCTCCACTTACGGTTATTATTATAATAACCAACATACGATCCTATGTGGCTAACACCATCTATATCCATTCCGCTAATAGACGGTACAGCATCTAATTCTACAGGAGTACTTAGATCAACATAAAACAATTCGCTACCATAACAACCAGTGGTTGCCGTATCCCCTATTGTGTTATTTGGAGTAAAATTAATAGATAGTCCATCAATGTCTGTAGCGACCAATCCTTCTGTAGCAGGAGTAAATTCAGACTCTTTTGTAAACGGATCAACATATCTTGCTTTATACCATTTACTAACACCCATATCTAGTCCTGTATGTAGGTAATGCGTCTCTGTAGCATTTACCAAATCAAGAACACCAGTAGTTGCTAATGTGTCTCCATACATAATTTGTACATATTCATTCAAATATGTGGTTGTCCCTTGGCTCTTACCATATTCATATGTCCATCCAAGCTCTATTGCGCTGAAATGTCTTTTTTGTGTGGCTGTAAAATTTATAGGAGGCACAGGCCTATCGGTTCTTGATGCGCTTATTTTTGTTGCCATATCAGAATCAAATATGATAAAGTTATTTGCCGGATCATCATCTGTAGTATAGAAATAAATATCTATTTTAACCCACGAATTTCCAGGAATTGAGAACATTTTCTTTTTAACGCTATTTGGCCCCATTTTGCTGTTAATTAACGTCTCTTGATTAATGTCTATTCTTAGTCCCTGAATGCACCCAATATCACATCTAATATCTGCAGATGATCCTTCCCTAAAAACTTCAACACTTAAGTGTACAAAATTGTACTGATCTATTCCGTGTACAGCAATGCCGCCATCATTAGACGATAAAGAGTCATAAGAAAAATTCCCACCACTAATAATAAAATCATTTACATTATGGACAAGTGGAGCATAATAATTTGTTAATGTAGAAATATCGCCAAAATTAGCGAAACGTTTTTGCCATATAATGCTTTGCACGCCCATATTTTGGCCAGCCATACTAGTGCCGCCTAGGTTATAATATTTCACCCCTTGTTTGGCTACGTTACCTAATTTCTGGGATGATTTGTTTATCTGGTCTGCTACTTGGCTATATTGATCTGTTCGTCTTTTCGTCACTTAATACACCCCGTTATCCTCTTCTAAATCAGTTCTATCTGTAAATCCTCCATATGAAAAAGCGTCCCACATACTTGCAGACGGCATAAAAGCAGCCCAATCTGTTGCTACAGGTAAACGAACAGTTGATTCCATCCATTTTCTTCCAACAGATCCCATCGTTTCAAACATGTCAGTTGCCTCTCTATCAACTACACTAGAAGACACGTGCGAATCAACCCAGTAATCACTAAGACTGTGATTACTAGAAACAATCCCCATTACCATAACGTTATAAAACCACAAAAGATATTTATGAAATCCTCGATATTTTCTGGTTTCATGAAGTTTTAAATGTGCATGAGAACCAATAAACATTGCGCGATATATAGAAGTATTTATCAATCCGCCTACACCAAGATATGATTCATCTCTATAGACATAATAAGCACACAATTTTTTCCACGCTGGCTGGAAAACAGCAAGAGCATCGATCGAAGACATATTAGACGACTGATAAAACCAATGCCTAGAGGCCATAACTGATTCATAGTTTAAAGGTACGACAGTATTAACTTGTGTTAGGCCTTGATCGCCAAACCACCAACCATGCCAAGTAAATTTATGTAATAAACTTAATCCTGTTACTGTCTGATATCCAACCCCCCAACTTGGCAATGTTTCTCCTTCTCTAGTCATGTCATACAACACATTCTCACTAGACAAATCAAAGCCAACATTAAGAGGATCGTTGTCATCATTGGCAAAGTCGGCCTGTGGCCAAGTATTGCTATCGTCACCATTAAAAAAATATACTGGGCTATCCCCTTTTGATAGCCCGTCTACATTCCTAGAAAGGGTTAAGCTTCTTTCTGGATACGAAGGCTCAGCAGAAGTATGTGTATGCGTATGTACGCCGCCCCAGGCTTCGTCGGCGTCTAATAATGATTCTCCCCAACCACGGTTGTGTTCGTGTTCAGAGATATTCCTCCTACCAATTGATTGAGCAGTATTACCAATAATTCTACCAGTCTTATCCCATAATATAGTTTCAACCTGAAAACAATGAGATAAAACCACCTTTAAATTGTCGGTATATAATGGATGAGTATGAAAAGCTAATGGGGCAAACGACCCTTTGAATTCTTTAAATTTTGCTTCTGTCATATCAGGGATCCTATCAAATAGCCACTTCCCACCGTTATTTGTAGATGGATTAAAATGGAAGATTAAACTACGATTTGTATCAGAAGCTTTAAACGATCCAGGGCCAATATAATTCTTCTGTAGATATTCAGTTACTGGCATTCCATTATTCCAGAAAATTACAAGATTTTTGTTTGTCCCAATATTTTCATACATAAAATCTGGATCAAAATATATCTCTCGATCTTCGAATCCTTCCATGATTTCTGAATTAAAATAACTCCCAATGTCGCTATTAAAATCAGAGAATGTATACGCGTTCGAACTAGTGCCACCAAAATGTTGCCATAATTTATATCTTTCTGATATTGTAAAAAACTTGTTTAGAGATATTGTACTTAAAATATTTTGTATTCCAGCGGACCATATATGACGAACGTTCACGCTATAATTGGTTGTTCGTCTTGTTTCTCCATCTAATGTAAATGAAAATTTAATACCAAGTCCGCCAAATTCGTCATCATAGAAATCTCCACGATCAAAAATGTCTCTTTCTGATTCGCTTATAGCTTTACCAGATACTGTCATCGTGGCTTCAGGTAAACTACCCCATGCAAGTTCGAATACTTGTGGATATATTAAATCAGGATTCAAATCAGGGTCAATGCCATATATCCTCTGATAGATATTAGGATTATACTTTACTTGTAGATGTTTATTAGTGTCGATTTTTCTGCTTGGTAAATTTGCGTCTTTTGGCTTTAGTTCAAACCTTACAAAAAATTCTCCGCTATAAGCATAATATCCACCCTGTTTAAAGTCTCCATAATATTCTGAGTCGTTTAATGCTTGTGTCCCGCCTCTAGAAACATTAACTTTTGAATCTCCAAACTCATCTATACCATCCCAGAAAACAACATAGTCTTGCCCCCATGGCCTATACTCGTATGTCTCTTCGTTGTTCTCAATAGATCCAACCAAATAAGCAACAACAAATTCGTTACCAGCAGGGTGATTATTGCTTGTCATAACTTTTATCATTACGTCACCATCTACAACCTGGTCGTACTTTATTTTAAGAAGATTTCCAGATTCTTCTGTTTCATAAACGTCAAAATATGTTTGCGATCCCTCACCTGTAAAATTTGCATTCTTTCTGATTATATTCTGAGAATCAGTAAGTCTGATGTCAATGAATGTGGTATTTTCAAAATCTGCCAACGTTGGATTGGTTGGCGGGACAAACGACTCCTGTGGAGGAAATGGGCTTGTGTCTAATTGTACGCTATATCCATTATTGTCAATAGACTCGCTAAATCCCTGTGTCCATTGTAATACATCAAATCCAACAGCTCCACCAAAAACATCTATAATACCAACTGGATCTAATGGTTCTAAAAAACTTACGCCATAAGACTCATATTTAGGGACACGCCTTGCTCTATGGTACTTATTTAAAATTGCCAACGCCAACCAATCTGCGTGTCTTTGGTCAACTATAGAAGGCTCAAAAATCATAAATGGTTTTCGTCTTCCTATATTATGTGTAACACCAACATCATGAATAGAACTAAGATCTACAGCCCTAGACATAACATATTGGTATGTTGGATTATTTTTATTTATTACGCCTTCTGTGATCGGATCAATAAAAGCACCTATCAAATCTCCTATAACTACTATATCATTACGTATGTCTTCAATTGTTTCGTTAACGCTTAATTTAGTAAGGTCTTCATGTGTACTAAATATCCATCCAGGATTATAAATGTCTTCATCATATAAGTGTATAGAACCAACACGGGTTTTTTGTGGGGCGTCTACGGATTCTTGCTCAATAGTAATAATATAATCACTAGAATAAGAAGCTTTA
>Ga0180007_10005907_pt1 | contig 12159 bp, 12 predicted proteins | sample MM_PC_MetaG_FD_121122 | JGI IMG/M metagenome (GOLD analysis project Ga0180007, IMG submission 121122) | Groundwater microbial communities from the Aspo Hard Rock Laboratory (HRL) deep subsurface site, Sweden - MM_PC_MetaG | ecosystem: Environmental > Aquatic > Deep subsurface > Groundwater...
ACAATGGTCACCTGGGAGATATCGTCATTGGCCAGGAGTTCATCGCGGAAGTCCTCGGCCAGGTATTTGAGTGTGTAGAGATCGGCATCGCCGTACAGAACGACCGAAAGTGAGCGCTCCCGGAATTTCTGTTCCGCGACCACGGGTTTCTCGGCGTCTGCGGGAAAGGAGTTGATGGCGTCGACCGCGTTCTTGACATCAGTCAGGACCTTGTCGACGTCAGCACCAAACGAGATTTCCACGGTGACCGTCCCGAAGCTCTCGCGGGATACCGAGGTAACCCGCTCGACGCCGTCGAGACCTTCCAGTGCCTCTTCGATTTTGAGAACAACGCCCTCCGCGACCTCCTCCGGCGACGCTCCCGGGTACGGTACTTGAACGGATATGGTTTCAGATTCGCTCTCCGGGAAGAAGGAGTAACGCATTTGGCTCATGGAGATAAGGCCAAACCCCACGATACTCACCATCATGACCGTCACCCAGATAGGGTAGCGAACCAGATAGGCTGTGATTTTCCCCATTAGTTGGTTTCCTCCGCGCCGCTCAGCAGACGGGCCTGGGCCGGCATGCCAGACGTAATGCCCTGCAGAAGCTGCACGACCAGGGTGTCGCCCTCGACAATCCCGCCATTCAGGATCACCGAGTCTGTCTGGCGGCGGGCCACTGAGACCGGTTGATACTCAAAAACGCCGTTGCGCACCAGGTACACGTACTGGTCGGCGTACAGGGCCTTGCGCGGCAGTGAAACGGCCTGCTTGATTCCCCGACCGGGGATATGGGCCTCAAGAAACACACCGGTCACAAGTGAAGATACATCGCGGTCGTCTATCCGAACGTATACCGGGACCGTTTGTGTTTTGGTGTCGATAGTGCTGCCCACTCGGACTATCTTTCCCGCCCACTCTCCGGGCAATTCGGTCGAGGTGAACGTCACCGGTCGTGTGTCATCGATCCAGGGCAAATCCTCCGCCGCCACCGGCACTTCCACTTCCAGTTGTTCGAGATTTATGATTTGCCCGAGCAGGCTGCCGCTTCGCACCGTGGCACCGGAGCGCAACTGCGTGGTTACGATGGAGCCGTCGAAAGGCGCATAAATGCGATGTTTCTCCAGCTTGATCTCGGCATCCCGAACGGAGAAATAGAGCTTGTACACGTTGAAGCGTGACAGGAAAAGCTTGATTTTCTGGTTGCTGGTCTCGGGTAGTGGGTCCAGTTCGGTATCAAAGCTGCATCGATTGAAGTACTCCTGCCAGACGCGGTATTCATCCGGGAAGTCAACCTTGATCTCGGGCAGGACGGTGGCCAGAGCGGTCAGCAGGTCGCTCTTTTTGCTGTTGAGATCCAGGGTCGCCTGCCGATTGTCAACCTTGATGAGCAGGTCGCCGCGCGAGAAAGACTGGGCCGGCCGAAAGGGAACATCGCCCGGCTCAAGCACTCCGACCACCTCGCTGTACAGTTCGACCGGTTGAGCGCTCGACACCCGTCCATAGGCCGTCACCGTGGTCATGATCTCGGACATCGACACGATTTTGGTTTCGACACTTTTGGGCTGGACAACCGCAGCGCGTTTTTCCGGGGTGCTTTTCAGGCTGATGAGACCCACCATAGCCAGAAATCCGGCCACGACGATGACCACCGGGATGATTATCTTGCTCGAGCGCTTCATGTATGTGTACCTCTCCTTAGTTATCTCATTCAAGCGAGCACAGTTTCGCCTGTCTACTTACCAACACGGTCTTTGGACAGGGGTTTCCGGGACATTATTCCCCAGCGCAGATCTTTTGTTTCACTTTGTACCGTTTCATTTGCAACTAAACAGCCGCAGGGTCGATCTGGTTCCTGTAGGCCTCAAGGTTCAGAAAAGCCTGACGAAGTACCTCTTTGCAGATGGTTGCGTGTTTGACGGACACACCTTTCAGGACGGTATCTTCTGTGGCATTCAAAATCGGCACAATCCGGGTACACAGCTCTTTGCCTTTTTGTGTCAGGTAGATCATTTTGAGGCGACGGTCACTGGTGTCTGTCACCCGGACGACCAGCGCCTTCTCTTCTAACCTGTCTATTGACCGCGTGATACCGGCCTTATGCTTGCCGAACTTGCGCGTGATTTCATTCTGACACATGCCCTCGTGATACCAGAGATTGGCCAGCAGGATAGCCTGCTTCATGTCCAGATCCAGACCCGCCGACGCCAGTCGATGCCTTCCTGCCTCCCACATCAGGTGATGCAGCTTGCCGATCATGCGTCCCAGGTTGTTATCAAATCCTTCTCTCAGATCATCCACGGCGGACCTCTCAGGCTTAACAGTTGCAATACGCAATCGTTGCAAGTGTAACAATCAGCGCACAATTGTCAAGTGAAATCGCAAAGCGGTGTCAGGAAGGGACTTTCAGCCGCAGAGGACGGCGCCGCCATTAACATTGAGGATCTCGCCGGTAATGAAAGTCGCCAGGTCCGAGGCCAGGAACAACACCGGCCCGGCCAGTTCCTCCGGTCGGCCCGCCCGACCCAGGGGTATCTTGCTGAGCGCCGCCCTCCCTCGCTCGTCGCCCAGCACTTCGGCGGTCATATCGGTCTCCACCCATCCGGGCGCAACGCAATTGACCCGAATGTTATCGGCAGCCAGTTCCACTGCCAGCGATTTGGTGAGCGCTATGACCCCGCCCTTGGTGGTTGCATAGGGTGAGTAGAAATCCTCGCCGCGCTGGCCGGCGGTCGATGATATATTGATGATGCAGCCGCCACCCTGGCTTTTCATCCGGGGTACCGCTTCCATCACCGGGTAAAACGTCCCCAGCAGGTTGACATTGAGCGTCCGCTGCAGCCGTTCGACCGACATGCTGTCGATTGGGTTGCGCTCCCAGATGCCGGCGTTGTTGACCAGGATATCGATGCGTCCGAAATCCGCCACGATGTCCGCCACCATTTGTTTTACGGCGGCGTGGTCGGCTATGTTCGCCTTATAGGCGCGAGCCGTAACGCCGTATGCTGTCGCACAATCGCAGGCTGCGCGCGCACTGGTTGTGTTGGCGACAAAGTTAACGGCCACATCGCTGCCCGCCCGGGCGAAAGCCTCCACCACGGCCCGACCGATTCCCCGGGAACCTCCGGTTACCAGTGTCACCCGGCCACTCAGATCAATGAACGGCTTTTCTCTTTTCTGCATCGTGGTTCCGCCCTACGCTACAAATGACTTTTGCCTGTTGATGCCGTATAATATCGTACATATGCCGCTGCGGTACAAGCTGCGTGTGCGGTGTGTTTCGTCTTGTGATATGTGATGAAAGGACCGACCCGATGGACATACAGGATTTTCGGCTGCACGCCCACTCCCTGGTCGACTGGATGGCCGACTATATGGAGAATGTCCGCGACTACCCGGTGAAATCGCAGGCCGCACCGGGTGACGTCATAGCGCGCCTGCCGAAACATCCGCCGGAGAACGGCGAGTCATTTGAGGCCATCTTCCAGGACTTCTCCGATATCGTGATGCCCGGCATTACCCACTGGCAGCATCCCTCGTTCTTTGCCTACTTCCCTGCCAACAGCTCACCACCGTCGGTGCTGGGAGAGATGCTCATGGCAACCCTGGGGGCACAGTGTATGAGCTGGCAGACCTCGCCGGCCGCCGCCGAACTCGAAGAGCGGGTCACCGGCTGGCTGCGGGACATGATCGGATTACCGCGGACATTCACGGGTGTCATTCAGGATACGGCCACCACGGCCACGCTGTGTTCGCTGCTGACCGCGCGAGAGAAGGTGTCGGCGTATCGAATAAACGAGCACGGTTTCGCCGGCGAACCGGTGTTTGCGGTGTATTGTTCTTCGGAGACACACTCTTCGATAGAGAAAGATGTCAAGATTGCCGGGCTTGGCCGGGAAAACCTGCGGAAGATAGCAGTCGATGAATCCTTTGCCATGCGTGCGGACAAACTCGCGGAGGCGATTGAGCAGGATCTCAGTAACGGCATCGTGCCACTCTGCGTGGTCGCCACCCTGGGTACTACGGGATCGACGGCTATCGATCCGCTGGCCGAAATCGCGGCGGTATGCGCCAGGCACAACATCTGGCTCCATGTCGATGCCGCCTTCGCCGGTACGGCGCTGCTGCTGCCGGAGTTTCGGTGGATGAGCAAGGGCATTGAGCACGCCGATACCATTGTGTTCAACGCGCACAAATGGATGTTCACCAATTTTGATTGCTCACTGTACTTTGTGAAAGATCCCGATGCCCTGATCCGCACGTTTGATATCCTGCCGGAATACCTGAAGACGCAGGAGGACTCGCGGGTGAACAACTACCGGGACTGGGGCATTCAGTTGGGCCGACGGTTCCGGGCGCTGAAACTCTGGTTTGTGATTCGGTCCTACGGTGTTTCGGGACTCCAGCAACTGCTTCGCCATCACATTGCCTGCGCCCGCCGACTGGCCAAACACATAGAAACGGCGCCGGATTTTGAACTGCTCGCGCCAGTGAGCACCGCCCTTGTCTGCTTTCGATATCACCCCGTCGGTGTTGATGCACTCGACGAGTTGAACGATCTGAACGAGAACTTGCTCGAAAGGCTGAACCTGACCGGTACAATCTACCTCACGCACACAAAACTGAGCGGCGTGTATACGCTGCGGATGGTCACTGCTCAAACGGGCGTGACACAGGACGATGTCGAACAGGCCTGGGTATTGGTGGTAGGCACGGCGCGGGAACCGGAGGCTAGTAAATGAGCCAAATGATCGGAATGTGAAGCACCGCCCACAAACCGTAGCGCCAGGCGGAATCGCGACGAACGTTTTTGGCCAGATAGGCGAAGTACGCTCCCTTGGCAATGGTATTGCTCATCATGGACAGAACAATAGCGGCAAACATCAGCGTGTAATACGACTGGCTCTGGGATACCAGTGAGAGAATGAACGGATCAATATCGGTGACACCAATGATACCCGAGAGGGCCAGCAAACCGGCATCGCCGTACAGCCGGGTGACCATTACCGTGCCAAGTGACAACACCACAAACAGGCCGGCAAACACGAGGGCGGGGCGAATCTCGAAGGGGTTGCGCGGCGCCTGGACGTTTTCGCCGGGCTGGGCAGATGGTTTTGCTGTCACGCCGAACGATAACGCCAACCCCACCCCTGACAGCACGACTAACTGCCACCACATCTGAGCCACATATTCAGGCTTGAGAATCCAGATCAACACAAGAATGCGCAGATACATGACACTGCTGGCCAGTAGTGACGCCTGCAGGGCACTGGCACCGAGATCGGGCGACTTCTGAGCCATTCGCCCGGCCGCGATGCTAACCGCCGTACTTGACACGATACCGCCCAGTATGCCGGACAACCAGAGTCCGACCCGATCGCCAAATTTCTTCAGCAGGAAGTAACCGGCAAAACCGAGGGAAGACACCAGAACCACTATGCGCCAGATCCGATTGGGGTTGAGCAGGAACTCTGTGTATTCCTGGTTGGGCAGGATGGGCAGGATAATCAGGGTCACGACCAGGAATTTCACTACCGCAAGGAATTCGGTTCTGTCCAGATGTTCGACGAATTCCTCAATCCGCGATTTCTCGGACAAAAGAAAAGTGCCGATAATACCCAGCGCCATCGGAACCCAGATTTCGGCCATCAATGTCAGCGCACCCATGATGTAAGTCAGCAGCGCGGCAACTTCGCTTGTCCAGCCCACATGACCGTGCTTGAGCTTGGCCAGATACCCGATGATCGCCAGAGCACTGATGGAGAGCATCCCCATGGGCAGAGCCCACGCGACGCCGTCGTGGTTCAGCCAGGCGCATCCGAAACCGTACACACCGATCAGTGAGTACGTCCGTACGCCGGCAAACACTTTCCCCTTGTGCATGATTCCGGAGCGTTCGCGCTCCAGCCCGACCAGGAAGGCCAGTCCCAGGGCGATAAAAAAGCGGAGAGAAAATGGTATTTCAAGCCCGTTCATCAGTCTTCGCGGTCGATCGGCGCGCCCCTCAAAACATCAAGGTGTGGATACTACCTACAAGACAGGGTATCGGCATCTCCTTTCAAGTAATTGACTGTCAACGGGGTTGTCAATTGAATTGACCGTTGCGCGCACTTTGGGCTTGTCCCCGCCGGGCAGCCCGACTACCTTCTCAGCGCTGACAGTCACCCATGCACGTGTACCTGAAGGAGCCGTTGAAAATGGCTATAGACAAAGACTTCATGATAGTGATCAAATCTTCCGGTCTCGGCGAGGGCGAGATCGACCTTGGCGAAAAGCTCATCAGGGGGTTTCTCACCGTTCTGGCCGATTCGGAGACCATTCCGGCCCGGATCGCCTTTCTCAACAGCGGCGTGTATCTCACGACCGAGGGCTCGCCGGTGGCGGAGGAACTAACCCACCTGGCGGATCGCGGTACGGAAATACTTTCCTGCGGCACCTGTCTGGACTATTTTGGACGTAAGGACAGGTTGATTGTTGGCAACCCGACCGATATGAAAGCAACCGTTTCCGGTATTGTGTCGTTTTCCCGGGTTGTCACGCTTTAGGCGGAGAACAGAGTCATGGCCGATGTAGGCACTATCACCGTTGCCCTCAAGTTTGGCATCAAAGCCAGACCAAAGGCGGTCTGGAGCGCACTGATCAATGATATGGATGAGTGGTGGCACGACAGCTTCTACGTCACTCCAAAACCGCACCGCATCACCCTTGAGGCTCATGCCGGCGGACGCATGTTTGAAACGTCGGACTCCGGCAGCGAACTACTCTGGTACACGGTTATAGGCGTGGAACCGGCCAAATCAATAACCCTGAGCGGACACTTTTCCCCTCCTTACGGCGGTCCCGCCTCAACCATTCTGCACATCGATCTGGAGGAGATGGGTCCCGACGTAACCCGTATGCATCTCACCGAGTCATCGTACGGTTGCATCAGCGGCGACACCGAAAAACGCCTTCGCGAGGGCTGGACCATGTTGATCCAGGACGGCCTCATACCGTTCCTGGAGGTCAAACAGCACTCGTAAGTCACGGCAAAACGGCATCCGGGCGAATTCCCATCTCGATTTAGTCCGTAACCTTTGAGTACACCGGTGTGTCTAAGGGATAGATGAACGGAAACAGGCACCTATTCTGGGCTCTGGTAGAGACCGAGCACCTGAAAGCACGGGCCTACTGCCGCAAGCTGTTCCGAAATCGTGACGATGGCGACGATCTGTATCAGGACGTCCTGGTTGTGGCTCTCGAGCGGTTTCACAGTTTGCGCAATCATGGTGCTTTCCGGCCGTGGCTCTATCGGATCATCATCAACTCGTTTAAAAATCGTGTCCGGCGGTCGTGGTGGCGTACGTTTGTGCCCCTGACCGATACGGTTGCCGATACGGTGGCGGCATCGAACCCGGCCCCCGGACAGGCGGCCCGGCGACGTCTGGAGATCGCTTTCGGCGCCCTGACCCCGTATGACCGGGCCCTGGTGACATTGTTCGAACTCGAGGGCTGGTCGCTGGCCGAGATGGCGACCCTGACCGGGAAATCGGTCGGCAGCATCAAAACCCGGCTGTCGCGCAGCAGGAACAAGATGCGGGCCGCTCTGATCAAGTATCTCGGACGATCGGCTACATCAAACCAATGTGCTGAATTACTGAGTGAGGAACTGGTATGCGTTGTCATGAAATCCGCAAAAGACTGAGTGATCTGTCGGCGGCCAACGTGACCGAGATTGATGACTCCGCCCTGACGGACCACCTGAAGAACTGTGACCGCTGCGCCGCCTTTGCTCGCGCGGAACTGGCTCTCCGACGGGATCTGAACGGCCGGGCGGCAGAAGATCTCTCCGACGGCATGCCGTTGTCCGTCCTGAAAACACGAGTAGAGGCGCGGGCGAATCTCACCTCCAAACCACGAATACAGGAACTGAGAATAATGACGGCATTCACAAACCAACTGAAACAACGCCCCCGAATCAGTGCCACGCTTGCGCTGGCCCTGGTGGCGCTGTTGATCATGACACTGATTCCCTTCACGTTCGATGACACCATCGGCTATGAAGTGGCTTTCGCCGGGGTGGACAAAAACCTCGCTCTTGATGAGGATCGACTCAACGAACTTATATCCGCTTTTGGTATGGAAGGGGTAGGGATTAATGTCGGTGACTGCGATGTCACCTGCAAAGTGGTTATCTCCGATGTCAAGTCCGAGGGCGACGTGAAGATTCTGGTCGAGGCATTCGACAGAATGGGACATTGCACGGTCGAACGGATTGACTCTTTGACCGGCAATGTATCGAAATATCTCTACCAGCAAGTGAGCAACAAAGTGTTTTTCGGCGCTCGTAACAACCACAGCCCGAAGGATATCCAGGAATTCGTCGTTCAGCGTATGGATTCACTGGGCAACTCATTTTCCATTTGGATGTCCGCCGACTGCGCGGCGACCGATACGCCTGACTGCAAGGATGTCATGAACAACACGCTGGCCGGAAGGAGCATCAACCTGGCCACATCCTGGGAGCCCGGTGAGGCGGCCAGATTTGAATATCTCGCCATGGATGCGACCGGCAAGGACCACATCGTGATTGAAGGTGAGGATGGCGCGACCTTTGAGATCGATCTGGCGGCCGAAAATGCGGCCGAACGCCTGGCAGAACGCGGAATAGAACTGAGTGTCATCGAAAACGAGGACGGATCCTTCGCCTACGCCCTCACCACAGGTGCGCAGGAGTTCCAGAGAATGGAACTGTCCGCCAAGTCCCTTGACCCGGCGGCCAAACCGGCCGGAGATCAGCTCCCGGATCGATACTCGCTGGCACAGAACTACCCAAATCCCTTTAACCCCACCACGACCATTGATTTCGATCTGGCAGCCTCAAAACTTGTCAGCCTGGAAGTCTTCAATATTCAGGGGCGGAAGGTCCGCACCCTGATCGACGAGGTCTTGTTCTCGGGCAGTCACAGCGTGCAGTGGGACGCTACTGATGACGCCGGCGAGCAGGTGGCCACGGGAGTGTACCTGTATCGCCTGACCGCAGGCGATTTCACGCAGACCAAAAAGATGTCGTTTGTCAAGTAGGCAACATCACGCACCACCGATCAAAACGCCCGGTCGCTTGCGATCGGGCGTTTTCGTTGTAGTCGCGACAGATGTGGGAAATCAGGGAGCAACTTCGGAGGGCGCGTTCTGACCACAACAATTCATGGTCGCCTCACCTTGCGTGTCCTGTTGAATCTCGGGACTGACATACGGTATTCCCAGCGACAATCCGCGCAGAATAAACAACACCGCCAATACCACTCCCGCCACCGGCAACGCCCGTCGAAAATACTGACGGACTCTGAATCCGACCATGTTGCCGAAAACCGCAACGGCAAACATGATTGGGAATGTCCCGGCCCCAAAAACAACCATGTAGGCCGCACCCGTGAGAGGATCGGTGGTGTTGATCGAGCCTGCCAGCGCAACGTACACCAGACCGCAGGGCAGGAAACCGTTGAGCAAACCGATTATAAAGAGCGCCGCGATGGAGCTGCGCTGAAACATCCGCTGCCACACTCCCTTGAGCCGTCGGAATATCGACGCGTGCCAGCCGGCCCCGGTAAGACGGGCAACGTATTTGGACGGTGTAATCACTGCCAGCAGGATCAGTAAGCCAAGAGCGATGGAAAGACCCTGTTGATATCCGGCCACCATAATCGACCGCCCCACAAATCCGGCAATGATGCCCAGCAACCCATAAGTCAGAATGCGACCCAGATTGTATACGACTCGTCCGCCGAACAAGGCCGATTTTGAGCTGCCGGCCGACGGCAACGCTACTGCGATCGGTCCGCACATGCCGATGCAATGCAACGATCCTGCCAATCCCAACACCAGGGCTGTCCATAACTCCATGCTGTCATCTCCCCTACGGCAAATACACCGTTTGTTCCGAATAAAACGCCAGTTCACCCACATTCCAGGTTATTTGCACTCGCCACAATCCCCGGGCCAGTCCGGCGGCACCGACGGACTGGTGAAGGACTGAGTCCGGTCGTACCGGCAGCGTAATATCCAGGGCGGCATCCGACGGTCGGAACAAAGCCAGGGTGCCCTCGTACTGATCCGGCGGCCAGGTGTCGGCAAACGATACCGTTATGCGATTATTCTCCGACTCATACACCACGCCGGGAATAGCCTGCCGCTCGATCGTCAACCGCGAACGGTCAATTCGTTCCTGGTAGGCCAGTTCCTGCTGATAGTAATCCGGAGTGACCAGCTGGATATCGTTGAATGACGCAAACACAACCATCGCCAGAACAAATACCACAAACCCGCCGTACAGCGCGTACACAGCCAGTCCCCATTGTGATTTGCCGGCTTCTTTGGTCATTGCTGTCCCTGCTTCCTCGGTCCCATGAAGGTTGTTCGAATTTCTTCTATGACCCGTTCGCCACTGACTACTTCAATCGCGATCATTGTCGATGGACTAAACAGCCCGCTCTCCGGGATGTTCACAAAAAACGCCGTCTCGGCGATACCGTCGGGATCAACCACCAGATCCCCGCGCACCATGGTCACCGTGGCCTGCTGCGGGCTCTTGATACGGAACGACACGGGGATTGCATCAAAAGTCTTGTTCACGACTTTCGCAGAGTACTGGTTGCGAATCATGCCGTTGTTGGTCCGCTGGAACAATGCTCCCGGCGACCGCAGGATGGTGGTCTCAATATCCGTACGCGTCGCAAACAAAAACACCATGATTGACAGCAGGATGGTAAGTACTACGGAGTAGATGCCGATGCGGCCCGTGAATCTGAATTTCCGCCCGCCTGCGATGGCCTCTTCGGAGGAGTATCGTATCAGCCCTTCGGGCAAACCCACCTTGTTCATGGTACGATTGCAGGCATCAATACAGGCGGTGCAGTTGACGCATTCCAACTGGGTGCCGTTGCGAATGTCGATCCCGGTCGGACACACATGGACACAGGCCTGGCATTCCACGCAGTCACCGGCGTTGGCGCGTTCCTGGTTGCGCTCCATGGGTTGACGAGGCTCACCGCGTTTGTGATCGTAGGCCACAACAATAGTGTTTTTGTCTATCAATACCGACTGCAGACGTCCATACGGGCACACCAGGGTACAGGCCTGCTCCCGAAACCATGCAAACACACCATAAAACAGAAAACTGAAGATAATCATGGCCGAGAGTCCGGCTATATGTTCACCGGGAGGATCGGTCATGATTTTGAAGAGTCTCTCGGAACCAATAATGTAGGCCAGAAACGTGTTGCCGATCAGGAACGATATGGCGTAAAAGACGACATGTTTGACTGTCCGTTTGGCGATTTTCTCTTCATCCCATTTCTGCCGCGCCAGTTTCCGTTGTTTGGCCGGACCGCCCTCGATCCAGTACTCAATCCGACGAAACACCATCTCGAGGAACACGGTCTGGGGACAAATCCAGCCACAGAAGAGCCGCCCGAAAACGGCTGTGAACAAAACGACAAATACGGCCAGGGTGATGGCGGCAAGAACAAACAGGTGGAAATCCTGCGGCCAGAAAGCGAGGCCGAAAATAATGAACTTGCGTTCGAGGATGTTGAGCAGCAGAATCGGCTGCCCGCCTACCTTGATGAACGGACCGGCAAACAGAAACGCGAGCAATCCCACCGCCACAATCGAACGGGCACGATGCAGCCGGCCTTTGAGTTTGGCCGGGAACACCCAGATACGCTTTCCGGTCCGGTCGGCGGTAGCCAGATGATCGCGAAATGACGATGAGTTCCTGTCTGAGTCAGCGCTCAATTCGATTCCCTACTGCGTTACAAGTTCACCTTGCGGAGCAATGCCGCCGGATACGTTTGTGCCCTTGAGAGTCATAACAAAGCTGGCAACCTCGAGGATTTCGTCCTCCTTGAGCAATCCCCGCCAGGCCTGCATACCCTTGCTGGGCCAGCCGTACTTGATTGTTTTGGTCACCGCCGTCATGTCCGATCCATGCAACCAGTAATCGTCGGTGAGGTTCGGCCCCACGCCGCCTCCGCCCTCCATGCCATGGCACGACGCACAGACACGACGGAAGGTCTCCCCGCCCGTGACAACCCGCTCCGGTTCGGCTACGGCAACGTACACATTGGTGTCGGTCGCCATGGACATGGCTACAAACCGACGGCCGCCATCGGCCGCCATCGCTCGGGCCAACGGG
>Ga0180007_10005909_pt1 | contig 12155 bp, 17 predicted proteins | sample MM_PC_MetaG_FD_121122 | JGI IMG/M metagenome (GOLD analysis project Ga0180007, IMG submission 121122) | Groundwater microbial communities from the Aspo Hard Rock Laboratory (HRL) deep subsurface site, Sweden - MM_PC_MetaG | ecosystem: Environmental > Aquatic > Deep subsurface > Groundwater...
GATTCGTCTGTGCCATAATCCATTGTTTCAACGATGGATCAAGGTTTCTTAATTTAATCATTTAATCCTCCTTAAGATTAGTTTACCCCGACACCATGTCGGATACTTCGGTAGGAGGGCGGATTTAACCGCCCCCCAAGTAATTTCCATTTATAGATTAATCGCCTGTAATTTACCTGTGCCTGAACGGTCTTTGATGCCCATGTTGCCACGTGAGAAGAATCTTAATTCGTAACCAAGTGTGGATGCAGGAATAAACTTGCTTCCGCCCTTGTCAAACCATTCCCACCAAGCTGTTGAGTAGAAATGGAACGCATTTGGTGAAAGCAGGAATATCTCGTCCTTCGGCATGAGGCTATCCTTCATAATCGGGATAAGCCCCATTGACCCGCCACGATAGTAAATATCGGTTGGGTAGCCACCTTCGATACGTTTCAGGTTCTCTTGCGTGTAACGAATATCAGCTATCAATAGGTCACCATATTTGATGATAACTTCAGGCGAAGCATACATCACAAGACCCTTTGCAGCACCCTCATGGAACGCCTCAACCCAGTCAACCATTTGCTGAATCTTGGCAAGTGAAAGCGAGCCTGTATCCGTATTCACATACGACTTGAATTCAGGATAGGTTGTCGTGCTAATACTGTGTACCGTACCAGTACCCACTAATACTGGTATCGGATTCCATACGTACGGTGTCAGGGTTGACGCACAATCCTGCATATACACACCATGCAATGCTGTGGTTGTACCCGTTGTGGTGTCAAGAACAATGTACTGTGATGATGCAAACGGGTCAGATAATGCAATAATAGTACAACTATCAAGGTCGCCAGAAACAGCACCAGAAGACGACAGTTTAACGTCAACTACCATACCCCTGAAAAACTTACGTGTATTAGCGGTTGTCGCCAAAACAATTGTCGAAGCCGCCGATGTTACACCGCAGGTTGCCAGTTTACCTAAACTGTCAAGCGCCCAGGCATGATTAGCAATATGAAACGCATGGTTTTTTGCAATACGTTTCGGTAATTCAGCTATCGCCGAGAACAATGAACCATTAGAATCATTGGAATCAGAAATCGCTTCCTGAGTCAAGATTTGTTTTGTTACTATTGTCGTTGGGTCAAGATACCCTCTTACATACTGCTCAGCAGTCGGGGTAACCAAAGTTCCACCCTCAGCATAGAACTGAGTGTCGTGACCACGATGGGTCAAAATAGTAAATGAAAAATTCTTACCACCGTATTTACCTCTTACCTTGTTGATAAAAGGCATAATTGCCTGTTGGCGATAACCCAAATCAGCAATATCTTTTACGGGGTATCTTACCATTAACACATTAGCCATCGTAGCCGCAATGTCATAATAACTCATGTTTAACCTCCTTTAAGATTAGCTCTGTGTTAAAAGTAAGACTAACACAGAACTTTATTTCTTTCGTAACTGCTCAAGGTCTCGACGGATTATTTCTTCCTGTTCCGCTTGTGAAAGGTCAACCATCCTTTTGCCCCCTGGCATTGCTGCCAGTGGCGTTTCACCGCCCACGACTGCGACCTGTTCCGCTTTCTTTGCCCTTTCTTTTAATCGGGCTTGGACACGGACTTCAATCATATCGTTTTCCCGCTTCTGAATTTCCTCAGCAGCAATTTGAACGGTTTTCGGATTAGCGTCAAGCGTCGGATGTTCTATAAACCAATCGTCAATACCTCGTTGAGTTACAAATTCATAGTTAGGCAAAATTTTCTCTTTAAGAAAATCTCTGTATTCTATCGCCCTCTGCGTTTTCTCAACCTCACCACGCAACTCAAACGCATTCTGTTCCTGCATCTTTTTCAAGTTAGCAAGTTCTTCCTGTGTTTTGCGTTGCTCGGCGATTATCTGTGAATACGCTTGTTCGGGCGTAAGTTCGTCGTAAGACTGAGGCGAAGGTGGTGTGTATTGCCTCGTTTGTTGGAGTGTCGTGCTCCATTGATTGATTTGGTCGTAAGCACGCTGAAGTTCAGCATCCTTGCGTTGCCCTTCATTCAATAGATATTCTCGCTCAGCTTCAAGCCGTTTTCTTTCCGCTCTATCTTCTGCGGACTCCATATATTTATGGGTTGCCGACTTCCTCATCTCTACCGCATTATTGTAGAGTTCGAGGACTTCTTCAGGCTTTTTGCTTTGCAGTTGCTCCAACGTTAATGCTTCATCAGTTGCCTCTTGCGAGGTCTGAACTTGACCTTCATCAAGATTTTCGTTTTCTTCTGGTTTTGGCATTGCTGCCTCCTTTTTGGGTCACGAAGCCCACCATAGACTTGCGGGTTGCCCTAAATTCATTTGCTACATTCCGTTGCCGTTTCTTTCCACGGGTCTGAGTGTAGCGAATTTTCAAAACATTATCTAAATCTGTTCTGTTCATACAATTAAACTTGCTGTCAAGTGAGCAACAGCAACACTTGGTTCAACCCAAACATCGAATCCTGCCCTTTTTGCACGGTAACAAAATGAAATGTCTTCACCAGCAAGATTGCTTTCTTCGTTGTGTTTTTGTTTCATTTCATCAACATGAATAAAATCGAACGGCAGTCCGAGTTCTGGTATTTTACCTATCATCGTTTCAATAACTTTTCTTTTTATCAAACAAAAACCCATGCCTACCGCTTCTGTTTTAAATGGCATGGTTGGTAATTCCTCATACACGCTCAATTCACCATCATCACGTTTACCAAATACCACGTAAGCATTTTGAATGTCCTGTAGTGGACGACGGCTCTTATATACCCCAGAAACAATATCTTTATCTAAAGCAATTAATTTTTCTATATCTTCGGGATTCCATACGATGTCAGTGTCAATAAACAGTATATAATCCGCATTGTCCTTATGTGCTTCATTAAATAAATGGTTGCGGTTTCTGTGGATGAGAGCTGAATCTGCGGTGCTGATACCCAAACTATACTTTCCAAATAGAGCATTCCATGTGTGCAATAAACAATTAACGTATGGGGCTGGTATAGAACCGCTGTGTGGTGTCGCTATAAATAATAGTTTATTCATTAACCTTTCCCCAATGAAAACTGCACGATATGTCCGACCTTAACTTCAGGTAGACACAGTATCTCAAACCCTGCTTCATTAAGACGATAACAGAAACTCAAATCCTCACCGATAAATTCACTATCACCAACCCGTTTAATGCCTATGTTCTTGCTGTATAATGGGTCAAACGGCAAGCCGAGTTTCGGTATAAGTTCGGTCATTTTCTTAATAACATTTTTCTTAAGCAACATGAAGGCTAATCCCGAAGCGTCTACCCGAAACGGCGTATCGGGAAAACTTGACAGCGTTCTATATTCATTGTCAACCTTCTCAAATAACGCAGGTAAGTGAATATTGTTAATCATCGGTTTGCGTGATAAACACACCGCAGTAACAACATCTTTATCAAACTGCACCATCTTGTGAATCATCTCGGGTCGCCAGTCCATATCGCTATCAATAAACAGTATATAATCCACGTTGTTTTTATATGCCGTATTGAATAGATTGTTGCGGTTTGAATATATGAGAGCCGACTCACAAAACCCAACGCCTAAATCATATTTATCTGATAGCCACCGCCATGTCGCTGTAATAGAGTCCACATACTGATACGGGAATAACGTGTTACACGGTGTCGCTATAAATAGTTTCGGTTTAATTCTTCCACTCCTTCGCCACATTGCGTCTTTTCTTTTTCTTAATCTTACTGCCATATTTATCCGTCCACTTACGAGCTAACTTCGGATGTTTCATCCATAGATAACGACGTTGTTTTTTACTGCGAAATGGCATGATTACCGATTCTGTGTAGCTGCTTGCTGAGCCCAGTATTCTTGTTCTTCTTTTCTGGTAGCAATACCTTGTGCAACTTTTTGAGCTAAACTCAATGAAGCTTTAGTTGTTGGTTTTGCCTTAAATTCTGTAGCCACACTACGTTTCTTTCTTGATAAAGTCCGCTGTACGGACTTATACCATTTCTTTTTTTGTTCATCCCAAATCCACAATTCACCACCCTGCATTTTTGTTTTCATTTAACCACCTCCTGCTGGTTGTATTGATAACCCTGATTGCTGTCCTGGCTGATAACCTGGATACGCACCAGCCGTTTGACCCTCAAGTGTCTGGTCAATTTGTTGTATTGGCGTGGTTGGTGTACCCTGTCCTGGTGCAACACCTGGCGTGCCCGGTGCATTAGATTTACCCTGCTCGCCCTGCTGTGCTTGTGCCATCTCGGTCTGCATCATCTGCATCATCATTTGCTCACGCATTTTGGCTGCCGTCTGCATCTGATGTTTGAACCAGTGTTTCTGTAATTTATCGACCGCATCAGGTGACCATTTCCTCAATGTATCTGAATCAAGCTGTCGTTTGTGCTCTACACTGTGGGTTGCATCGTTGTTCCACGGCATAACCGCAGGATCACCGCCCTGTTGAAATTCAAAATTCTCGTCACGGGCGACATCGGTATCAGTCTCGCTGACAAAATACTCGTGTCCGATTTCAGGGTCGATACCGACCAACGCCTTACGCATCGACACGGGGTCTTTCATTAATTCTTGAACGACAATTGGATTCTGGAATAATTGTAAAATCCTTTGTGCCCGTTGGTTGGGGTCGTTTATTGCTTCAGCAAATCTCACGTTTATCGACCAGTTATCACCTATGTCTTTACCCGTAAACCGTACAACCTCACGTTTATCATACTCATTAATGAATGACATCATCCGTTCATCATCATAAAATTTACCCATAAATCTTAATCTCAATCTAATCCAATCAGCTACCGAACGATTGAAACGATATTTTATACCCGATAACAATACCCTGTTTGCATCGGTTAATATGTATCCCATGCGACCTGACATTGACGACGGGGCATCTGCACGACTTGATATTGCCGATACACCAGCGATGTTCTCAAGCCACTCCTCATAGTATTTCATCTTCATAATATAATCCTGCCTGTTGACCCCCGCCTGGATAAACTTCGGTTCACCCATACCAGGACGGTATTCACCAGTAATAACTGCTCGTGTACCAAACTTTCTCGGCCAACTTCCACCACGAGGGAACGCATACATATCTGGTAACTGACTGCGTTCATAATCGAGTGAAACTATTTTGTTTAACAATTCTTGCACGGGTCGCATCTCAGTAACGGGTGTTTGACCATTAATCGTTCCCGCCACGGTTGAGTCTATAAACGGCACAACGGGAAACTCACCGAACAATAACTCGCCCTTTCTAATGACCTTATCGCCGACCACCTGGATAAAACGACCCATTGGTCTTGTGGCGGTTGGTCGCTCATAGTATTTCAACATTAAAAGGTTACGTTTCTTACCCTTCTGGTCTTGGGCATCCTGCATGGCGATTAACTCAGGACGCTCCAGCTGGTTTACCAAATCCATTATTTGCGTTGGGGAAACAGCCCACACATCACCGCTCACGTTATCGTAATCTATATCCAGCCCAAGACGGTCTGCAAATTCCCTGCTCACGATACTGGCAATTATCACATACTGCACATCGTTCCAGTTAGTCGCAAGCGGGTCGGTAAATACAGAAAACTTGGGATGGACTTTAGATTTAACCAGACCCTCAAAAACATGCTGTCCTGTCTCAGCTATCCTGCCAAGATACTTCCCTGCATTAGGGTCGTAATAAGTCTCGATATACGCAAGACCACCTGATTTAACCCACTCCCACACATCCTGACACGCACCATATAGATTATTCTGTTCCCAGTCAGCCCTCGCTACACGCTGGGCTACGTATGCTGCTTCTTTGTCATCAGTCTCAGGTGAATCGGAATCAATAGAAATGTTTGGGTTCTCACCAATAATGAAGGTCGCTCTCGCCTGCATGATAGGTTTAATTTTATTAATGGTGATACGCACACGGTCATCCGTTCTACCCAACGCCAAATAGTTTACATAATATCTACCTATCTCTGACCATTCGGCATACTGGTGTCCGTAAAGAGCAGCAAAGTTGTTATAGGCATCGGTGTCCTGGTTAGTGCGTGCTTGTTCCAGTTCCCGAAACAGCTTAAACACATATCTTGCGTCATCTTGAATTATATTACTCTCCATTATCGTCTTCCTCCCCTTTTACAATAAGCCCATCTTTTTCTTTTAATGCGTGTTCGATTTGTTCTCGTTGATGAATAAGTCGGGCTGCTTGTGCGGGTGTTAGTTTTTTTCCTTCTTTCTTTTTTGGTATTCGGGCACCATATTTACCGGATAACGCACCAAGAACATCTAACAACTTGCTTGACGGGTCTTCTTTCTCCATGTTGGTTTCATAACTATGTCTTAAATAACACCAGAACATCGTTTCGGTAGAGAACTCGCTGCGTATCTTAAAATTAAAGTATTCCTCAACTGTATTCTGAAACTCTCTATGATTACGTAAATACGATACCTTCCCAATCCCACAATGCAAATTTGGAACTTCAGCCATAATTGTTTCGTTGCTTGTACCAGGCAGGACATACTTCATGTCAACGCTCATCAGATACAGGGCAAACTGCTTTGGTGTCCATCGCTTGTGCCACGTCCTTTTCTTCTTTGGGGTCGGTATCTCATCCATTTTAGTATTCCTTTGGTACGAATGGTCTTCTTTCGTTAATGAACTTGGGTACTTTTCCTTCATCGGCTTTATCTTTTATCTGTTGCTCGATTTCCTTAAAGAGTTGATGTTGCGGATTCTTTGATTTGTTCAATAGTTCTGTTCCGTAAACATAATCATAGAAATCTTTTGCCATCTTTCTGTTCAAGAGGTCGTTTAGTGTCTCGTGCCACCGTGTTTCCCTGCGTTCATCAAGCCAGAATTTCACAGCCACTAACCCGACAGCCACACCTAATACCACATACTCCATGTTATCCCGCCTTTTTTACTTTATAAATTACGTTGATAAATCCGTTACGACTATACTCAAAGTCTGCATCAACCGTATAACCCTGTCGCACTAAGTTATTGAATAATGAAACCACTGATTTCTTGTCATCAAACTCACCTGCCGCCCAGAACTCCCGCATATCATCCGGCATTGGTGGGGATGGATTCGGTTCTGGTTTCGGTTCTGGAACAGCTGAATCCTCAACCTTAACATCAACCACAACTTTTTCCTCAACCTTTTTCTTTCTGTCTTTCTTACCCATTACTTCCTCCTATTTTGCGTGGGTTAATATTTTTTCCACGTATGTTGCTTTGTCTTCTGCGTCAAGACGGGCTATCTCGCTGCGTATATCGCTTGTACCCCGTTCTATTTCACCTGTTGTACCGTTAAGAATAAGTGTCCCACCGTATTTCAACCGTATTCCATGCTCCAACGCCCATACCAATAATTCCCTGCGATTATTAAACGCCTTAGGAATCATGTCGGGGTCATCTTTCAATGTATCTTTCATTTTTTGGTAAACTAAAAAGTGCATATTACCTCCTCATTGCCTTTTCTTTATCTTTATATTTTTCGCTAACCTCACTCCAGAACATCTTGTCTGTCGTGGGCGGGCTGGCTTCAAACTCTTGCTGGTTTTCCCACACGGGAACTAATTGGACGTGGTATGCTAAAGCATCCAGCACGTCTTTTTCGATATTGGCTTTCGGGAATCTGACCATCTGGTCGATAAGGTCATGCATCCAGCGCTGTAAATAAATTCTTTTGGTAATAACAAACGGTTGCAACGCATTAATAATTCTGTGGGTTTTATTTTGGTTCATGTGTTCTAACGGTTCATAGGGCATCCAGTTGGCAAACTTCTGTATGTGGGGCTCAAGAGTATTCTTTAAGTGCCCACGTTCAATCCCAACGGTAAGCAGTGTATGCGTTTTATTCTGCCAATACCTGCGTGCCATTTTTATAATATACGATACGACTTTGGCGGGATCGGATTCCTTGAATTTATAATAATCCAACACATACCTGCGTCCGATACTGTCAATACCCGTCGCCACAATGGCGGTATTGTCTGACCATTCATTCTCGCTTAGGGCTGGGTCAACCGTAACCACGACCGACAATTTGCGTTTCTCGACATCAGCTAAATCAAAATATTGTATATATTCTGGTTTAAAAACACGTGCCTGGTCAGGTAACGGTTCGTTCAGGTACTGCTTATAGAACGAGTCGGGGTCGCCTATTGACATCTTTTCTTTATATACCTCTTTCAGATAGGTAAGTGGAAATTTGTCGGGGAATAGAGTTTTAGTTGGGGTCTGACAAGTCTCGTCGTCCCAGCACCGTAGTTTCAAAATATCGAATCTGCCTTTCATTTTATTGAAAATCATTGCATATAGGTCGTTATAATCCCATGTCGTGCCCCAGATTATATAGGTGGTCACTTTATCCTGGTCAACATCACCGACCTCGGTTAATGACGAAAAATGTTTGATGGACTTCTTGAGTTGGTCTTTGGTCTTGGTGTTGGTCTCACCTAAAAGGTCATCACATATCACCAAATCAAAGTGTTTCGATGTCACCTCACGTTCCATGCCAGCGGTCATAATACTTGGGTCGGTGCCTTTTCGTACTCGTGGCTTGACCGTTATCTTATCCTGTGTCCAGCTGCCTTTCTTTTCCCAGTCACCCATTATCTCGTAAATGTAGTGGAGTTCGGAGTCCTTGCAGTCGGAAATCTCTTTATATAAATCTTTAATCATATTAAGCATATCACGGGCGTTATCCCATATCTCACTAATAATAAGAATACGTAAATCGGGATTACGTAATAACTGCCACATACAATACGCCACAGTACCGACACGGCTCTTTCCGTGGTACCGCGGGAGCAAACCTAATTTACGGTTATGGTAGGGGTTGTCGGTAGCAATATGGTATGTTCCAAAATCACTTAACGTAAAATTCTGGTCGGCGTTCAATAACCGCAACATCTGGTGGAAGTGTTCGGAGTTGCTGTACTTGAACTCACCGCCAGGGCAGATGGGGTTTAAGATAAAATTAATAAAATAGAAGAAATCCTCTTTGCACTTCTGGCGTTCTATTTCTACCCAATTTTCTGTTAGTTCGATTTGGTCTCCATGTCACCCCATTTCTCTTTAATGTATTCCTCGTTACCGAAACGGTATTTCTCTTGTGTCTTTTCGTCGAGCGTTCTTGTGGTTAAGCCCGTCGCTTTTTCGCTACCAAGATGGGTAACCATCGAATCAGGCACGAGACAATGTTTTATGCCGTGTTTCATTAATGTCGCACCATAGTCGTTATCGACATACCAGAACACGAGCTCCTCATCAAGATCGCCGATAGTATCATAAATCGTTCTGTCCTGGAAAATACACCAACCAGAAATCTCGCGACGTGCCTGATAACCCTCAATAAGCTGACCCCTTTTACCGTTAACATCACCATGTGTTCGTGGACACCATGGGGACATACTGCGAAACCGGGGGAACTGCTTACGGGCAGCAAGTAAACATGTTGCCCAGCCCGCATCAAAAAGAATATCGTTGTTACACAACACCACATGCGGTGCCTTGCCCTTCTTACGCCCCAAATTACAATACTTGTTGTACCCGAATTTACTTTTTGGGTGAATTGTTACACCCCAATTATACTCGGTGTCCTTGTCAGTCTCCACAATTATAGGATTGAATCGTACATTTACTTCTGAGGCATATAACGTATCGAGGCAATTCTGCGTAACTGCCCGTAATTCAGGCGTTTTCGCCCAACTTATGATAACAACGTCAACCTCAGTCATCTTTTTTGTCATTTTTTTCCTCTTTTCCCTTTTCCTTCTTGAAAATCCTATCCCATTCCTCCTGGGAAATATGGGGCATGGTAAACGTCCAGCGTGAACGGTTCTGACGCATACGCACACCAGCTATCGCTGAATCGGTTTTCCTGTCCCACGCACGATTACGGTGCGCCCACTCACCCATCGGTGACATCTTAGCAGGATCGCCCTCCTTGGGATATTTCTTAATCAATATATCAGCCATATATACTCCTTAATTGGGGTGGCGGAACAGATTTGCACTGTTATCTTTCGGAGTCACAATCCGATACCTCTCTCTTTGGGCTACCGCCACACTACGCCACCAAAAATTCATACCAACCAGCCATTAATAACATCAATATATCCTCATCCTCAACCTCAAAACCAATCTCCTCTAAATCTAAACTATCCATCTATCTTTGTCGCAAGGTAGTCGGCGGTGTATTCGCTCATGTTACAATCGGCATAGTCGTTGCACGTCTCACACCACGCAAAGAACTTGGGGTATTCGCCGTCAACATTGCACAGCTCACCACACCTGCGGCATTCAACATAGCCATCCATTATGCCTCCTATCTAAAGCGAAAAGTCCCCCTACTTCGTACGTCGCAAATGCTCCGATACCCAGAGGGCTCACATCGCTTAATGGTATTCTAATAATATCCACTCATATATACAGAAATAAAAACACCCGATTTACCATATTTCAAGACTTTTCAAAAAATCACACCAAATTACACCACTTAATGCCATATTGCCAATTTATAGGTTTCCCAAAACACTTCCACTACATAATACACACCAAAAACACAAAACACCCACACACCACACACGGGGTTAACATGATTCTATGCGCAAGCGGGGGGTAGCATGGACATCCCCCTCACCCATACCGGCGGGGGGCTGTGGTGCAGTGCAATCAGACAATAATCATAGCCCCATCCACTACACTACATATAGCGTATAGCCCTATATATCATAGGCTTTTATGGTTTTTCGTGGGGTTTGGTGTCCGATAACAAGTATTATGATACCTACACACACAATGTTATACAAAAGTATAACGTTATACAAAAGGATAACATCGGGCAGGAGCGATAAAAGCACGAGCTGACTGCACGTGGGGCTGCACATGGTGTATGTGGTGTGTAAGGGATCATTATCTACGTAGTGTATGTGTAATGGTTGTTATATTGATTTTGTGTGTGTAGTGACTCTATAGTGGTTGTTATTGTGTAGTGATTATGGAGTTATTGTTTTGAGCCCTTTGTGAGCCCTTTAGTCTATAATATAATGTTGGGTGTCTTGGATCAGGGGTTTATGTCGGTGCAAGCCATTGGTTTGCCACCTTATTATATGGCTCCGAAACTGTTCCATCTTGGAACTCTTTCAAATCTCTTTCTATAGATTTCTCAAGATCAACAAAAAGGGAAAAGCCTAGCCACTGGTTGATTCTCATTTTTCATTTGACATAATACCCCAAATTGTCCATTCAGTCAAGTAAGATTGAGAATTAATGGCAATGAATTATGATGATGACCATACAAAATGTCCTTATTGTGATTGTGATGATTTGATTATAAATGACAAAACCGAGACCTTTACTTGTTTGTGCTGTGACCGTGAGTTTGGCAATAAGGAATTAGACAAGGGGGAACGGGGTTATAGCTATATATAACAACGGTTTACGGTATTGCAATGCGACAACGCTATATTCCCCTTGTGATATAATGACATGACATAACATGCACTGGCAAAGCATTGTGAGACAACACTTACAATTTTACATGTCGATTACCCCTTGACAATTGCTAATTTATCGTTATAATGTAGTATGGATAATATTAGACTCGGACTCCAAGTAACCCCTCAAACAAAATACAATTTGCCCTTGCTGTATGTATTCAACTCATGTTGGATGCTTGGCTTGTCCGGGTCAACGGCAAGGGCTTCATTATTATTTAGAGGAGGCATAAAATGAAGTTGGATATGAATAAAGTAAAAGAAAGAATAGAATATATAGTAAAAGAAGACAGAAAAAAGGCTGAAACCGCCTTACATAATTTACAGGTTGCAGTCTATACGCTTTGCAGTAGTCAAAACTGCTGGATGCTTGCTGAAATGGCGGCACGACAACCAGCAGACTTTTATATTGATACCAGAGTCTCAATACACTCCAAGCGTCAAATATATGAAAAGGTTGCAATCCTAAGAATGATGGCAGAAGCGCTTGGTAAAAATCCCCATAGTCTTGAATGGCAATATACACCATATCTATAATGAGGTGTGAGATGACAAACAAAGAAATTGTTGAAAAAATCAGAAATGAATATGTTTGCCTTGAAAAAACATGGCAAGCAATAACCCGTGGAGATTATTACC
>Ga0180007_10005910_pt1 | contig 12155 bp, 15 predicted proteins | sample MM_PC_MetaG_FD_121122 | JGI IMG/M metagenome (GOLD analysis project Ga0180007, IMG submission 121122) | Groundwater microbial communities from the Aspo Hard Rock Laboratory (HRL) deep subsurface site, Sweden - MM_PC_MetaG | ecosystem: Environmental > Aquatic > Deep subsurface > Groundwater...
GTGGTTTCTAACATTTCTTTTACTGTTTCTGGAGGCATTTCTATTTTATTTTTTTTAACTCTTGTTATTATCACGCCTCTGACTGGTTTTTTTAATTGCTCTGCAAGTTTGATTGTTTTTAATGCGTCGGTGATTGCAGGCATTTCTGGATTGGTAACTACTATTAATTCATCAGCGATTTCAATTGCGGACATGGCTTCTTCTCCAAGTCCAGCAGCACAGTCAACAATAACATATTCTGAAATTTCCTTGAATTCTTTTTTGAAGTCTCTTATTTTTCTTGGTTGTATTTTTGTCAATTCTTTTATTGATAAAGATGAAGGCATGATTTTTATTCCTGATTCATGTTCATAAACCGCTTCGAAAGGCTCGGCTTTATTTAACAAAACATGGTTTAGGTTTATCGGGACTTCTGGTGAATTTAAATGGATTCCAATATTTGGTGTTGAGAGATTTCCGTCGATGATTAATACATCTCCTCCAAAATAATTTATGGCTGCTCCTAGATTTATTGCAGAAGTTGTTTTTCCAACACCCCCTTTACCAGATGTAATGACAATTATTTTTGACATTTTAAAGAAGATAATCTTTATAATAAAAGAAATTGCTTTGTTGTACTTATAAACTTTTCCAACATCTCCGCATAAATTTTTAGTTGTTCCAAATTCACATTTATTTCTTTTCCTCTGTAGAATATTTTCAAGTTAACATTTTTCCTAAACTCGCCTGTTCGTTCTTTTTTTAATTCTTCAATTTTTTTGAACATCTCATACATTTCTATAACCTGCAAGAAATCTTTATTTTTTTTGAATAATTTTTTTACTTCTTCTATTTTTCCTACAGGATTTGAAGAAATTGAAGAAATTTTCTTTTTTTTCTTGGCGTGTTTTAGTATTTCGTTGATACTAGTTTCAATCATTCTTCGCCATCTTAAAATGAGATTTAATATCACATCACAAGTTTTTGTATACTTCAAGCTAACATAGAGAAGATGGTCTGCACTGATTTTTTCCTGAATTATTTCTTCCATACTATCTAATGAATTAGAACTATACTACATTAGGAATATGGGCTTTTTATATTTATCTTTGAATTGTCTTTTCGATTTTTTTTAAGAGGTTCTTTGCTAAGATTAAAAATTCCTTGGCTTTCTCAATTGTTACTATTTTTTGTTCTAAGCTTCCTGAAAGAATTATAATTTTGCTGTTTTTCATAAATTCCATTGAACTTTTTTTGTGCTCTTCTACAACATCAAATAATTCTGTGATTAATTTAATTTCTTGTTTTGTGATAGCATATCTCTTAGCACATTTTTCTTCAAATGTCTTCAAATTTGTTTTTGGGTCGTTGTAAAGTTTTATTCTTTTGTAGAGATATTCATATTGAAGTATTGAACTAATGCATTTGGAGATTGCGATTTTTGTGTCTCGTAGGATTTTTAGCAAGAGTTTTTTATCTTTGATTAAGGGAAAGGTTACATAGAGCATGTGGTCAGTAGTGGAGATTATTTTACCTGCTTCTTGGAGGTTTTCGAGGAACTTATCCATTAAATTATAAAGAAATAGTAATATATAATTATTTATGTAAAAATTGTTAACTCAACTCCAAAATCGCTTCTGCTAAGTCACCTGTTTTTTCTAAAGCTTGTTTTGCTTCTTGTTTTGATTTACCTGTTTTTTCAATAATTGTTTTTATATCATCTTCTGAAATTTCAGGGGCAGAAGTTTCTTCTCTAATTTCTCCAGCAATTTGAAAAGTTTCTTGTCCTTGCATTTTGACTTTTGTTACAGAAGGGGATTCAATTATTATTTTGGTGTTGTCTGTTTTTTCAATTATCACTTTAGAAGCATCTATTTCTTCTTGGGCAATGCCCATCTGCTTCATAACAGCTTGCATTTTTTTTGGGTTTATTGAGGGGAACATTTTAATTAAAGAAAATTGGTAATGTGAATCTGAAAATAATTATTAATATTATAAATACAATTATGTGGGTTGGTTTTAAATTGAACTTGCTTGAATATCCTTCACTAAATCTCATTAATCCGCCAAATCCACCGGGCATTTGCATTTGGTTTTGTTGTGCCATAAATCTTTTAGAGATAGATAGTTTTTAAAAGTTTCTTGATTGTATTTAAGTTATGGCGAAAAATAATTTTGATTTTAAGACTGTTGAAAAGAAGGGGAGGGATTTTTGGGAGAAAGAAAAGATTTACAAATTTGATGTTGATACAAAGAAAAAGATTTTTTCATTTGATACGCCTCCGCCAACAGTTAGTGGTAGGCTTCATATGGGGCATGCTTTGGGTGATAGTCATCAGGATTTTTTTGCTAGATTTAAGAGAATGCACGGGTTTGAGGTTTTGAATCCGTTTGGAACAGATAATAATGGGTTGCCTACTTTGAAACTTGTTGAAAAAGAAAAGAAAGTTGATTCTAAGAAGATGAAAAAAGGGGACTTTATTGAGTTGGCGGATAAAATGATTCATGAAGAATTTATTCCAATGTTTCTTAAAGATATGAAAAGATTAGGGGTGTCAGCAGATTTTGATATTTTTTATTCAACTATTGATAAGAGGGCAAGGCGCATTTCCCAGAAATCTTTTATTGATTTGTATAAAATGGGGAGAGAGTATAGAATAGATGCTCCTGCGTTATGGTGTCCTTGTTGTCAAACTACAATGGGACAGGTTGAATTAGAAGATAAAGAAGTGTCGGGTATTTTTTCAGATATAATTTTAAAAGTTGATAAAGAAAATCTAGTTATTTCAACAACACGGCCTGAGTTGTTTCCTGCGAGTGTGGCGGTTTTTTATCATCCAAAAGATAAGAGATACAAACATCTTAAGGGAAAAACTGCGAAGATTCCTCTTTTTGATATTGAGGTTCCTATTATGGAAGATGAAGGGGCAGAAATGGAGAAAGGAACAGGGATTGCATATTCTGCAACTTTCGGAGACCAGAAAGATATGGAATGGCAGAAGCAATACAAGCTTCCAATTAAACAAGCAATTGGTAAAGATGGGAGAATGACTTCTTTGGCAGGGAAGTACAAAGGGATGAAAGTTGAAGAAGCACGTGAGGAGATTTTGAAGGATTTAAAGAAGGGAGGCTTTCTTAAGAGCAAGAAAACGATAGTGCATACTGTTAATGTGTGTGAAAGGTGTAAAAATCCTGTTGAATTTATTAGTCATAAACAATGGTTTGTTAAATATCTTGATTTGAAAAAGGACTTGTTGAAATGGGGTAATGAGATTAAGTGGACTCCGTCGCATATGAAGATTCGTTATGATAATTGGGTTAAAGGGTTGAAGTGGGATTGGTGTATTTCACGCCAGATTCCGTTTGGGATTTCTTTTCCGGTATGGTATTGTTCTAAATGTGAGGAAGTTATTTTGGCTAATGAAAAAGATTTGCCTGTGGTTCCGACGGAATCAAAACCTCCTGTTAAAGAATGTCCAAAATGTAAAAGTAAAGAATTTATTCCTGAAAAAGATATTATGAATACTTGGGCAACTTCTTCGTTGACCCCAACAATTGTTAAGGAACTTTTAGAGGGCACGCCTGTGCATAAAAAAATTAAAGATAAACCTTTTTCAATTCGGCGTAATGGGCAGGATATAATCACGTTTTGGGATTTTAATACAATTGTTAAATCACAGCTCCACTATAAGAGAAATCCGTGGGAAGAGTTGTATATTAATGGTTGGATGCTTGGTAAAGATGGAAGGAAAATGAGCAAGTCTTTAGGAAATGGAATTGAACCCCAGGAAGTTTTTGAGGAATATGGCGCAGATGTTCTGAGATATTTATGCGCTTCAATTGGACCTGCTGAAGCTGTGGCGTTTTCAGATAAAGAACTTGTAGCAGGAAAAAGATTTTCAACTAAGTTATTGAATGCTTCAAAGTTTGTTTTTATGAATTTGGAAGACTGGGATGGAAAAAAGCCAAAGAAGTTGGAGAAGATTGATGAATTGTTTTTGGGTGAACTTAATCAAGTGATTAAAGAAGTTACTAAAGCTTATGATGAATATAATATTGCGAGAGTGAAGTTGTTAATTGAGAATTTTTTCTGGAAAGATTTTACAGATAATTATTTAGAAATTATTAAGGATAGAATTTACAATAAGGAAGGCGAGAAAAAAATTTCTGTACAATATACTTTGTATAAGATTCTTTTGAGTATTTTGAAAATGATGGCACCGATAATGCCTTTTATTACAGAAGAAATTTATCAAGAGCATTTTAAGAAATATGAAAAGAAAAAAAGCATTCATATTTGTGAATGGCCAGAAGTTGGAAAGGAGAAATTTACAAAGGATTGGGGTATAATAAAGAATAATCTTTCTAAAGTTAGACAAGCAAAAACAGAAAAACGAGTTCCTTTAAATTTTGCAAGTGGGGCAGTATCTATCCCTACAAAAGAATATTCAATTATTAAAAATTATGAAGAATCTTTTTTAGCTGCTTCTGGAGCAGCATGTGTTAAAGCAGATAAGAAATTTAAAATAGATATTCCTGAATCTGGTACGAAACCAAATTTATAAAATGACAAAATTAACAAAAGACGAATTAGAAAATGTTTTGGAAGAACTTTCTAAACATAAAGGTAGGCAGACTGAGTTGATTAGTGTGTATATTCCTGCGGGTTATGATGTGAATGCTGTGCAGAGGCAGTTGGAGGCAGAGAAGTCGACTGCGAAGAATATTAAGTCGACTGCGACGCGGAAGAATGTTGGTGAGGCGTTGGATAAAATTGTGCGGTTTTTGAAGGATTTTAAGAAGACGCCTGAGAATGGGATGGCTATTTTTGCAGGGAATGTTTCAAAGCAGGAAGGGCAGAGCGATATGCAGTTGTGGGATGTTGAGCCGCCACAGCCACTGAAGATGAGGCTTTATCGTTGTGATAAGGAGTTTGTTTTGGATGTGTTGCAAGAGCAGATGGAGATTGATGAAGTTTATGGGCTTTTGGTGATGGATAGGAAAGAGGCGACAATTGGAATTTTAGAGGGAAAAAGAATTGAGATGTTGCATAAAATGTCTTCTGGGATTCCGAGCAAGGTTCGGGCCGGTGGTCAGAGCAGTCAGCGCTTTCATAGAATCACCGAGGGTTTGACAAAAGATTTTTACAAGAGAATTGCAGAAGAGGTAAAGAAGATTTTTTTTGAGAATAAAAAGTTGAAGGGGATTTTGATTGGAGGGCCTGTGCCGACAAAAGATGAATTTCTTGATGGGAAATATTTGCAGACGCAGCTGCAGGAAAAGGTTATTGGAGTGAAGGATATTGGGAATACAGATGAGTCTGGTTTGAAAGATTTAGTGACTGCGAGCCAGGATGTTTTGGCTGAGCAAGAAGTTATTCATGAGAAAAAGATTTTAGAGAAATTTTTTGAGACTTTGGGAGAGAAGCCATATTTGGCTGTGCGTGGAGAAGAAGATACTAAGCATGCTTTAAAATACGGGGCTGTTGAAACCTTGTTGATTTCCAAGGAGATTAGTAAGAAAATTTCCAAGGAGTTAATTGAGATTGCAAAAAGTACTGGTTCTGAAGTTGAAATTATTTCTACTGATAATTCAGAAGGAGAGCAGTTTTTGAACTTAAGTGGTATTGGTGGGATACTTAGGTTTAGGGTTTAAAACAAATCAACAACCCAATTACTAAACTTTCCAGTATTATTACAATGATAAACTTTATGAAATAATTGATTGGAACCCAACTTTAACTCTAAATCATTTTCTTCAATTAATTTTTTATTCTCTTTAGAAATTTTTAATTGAGGAGGTTTAAAGAAGTGAGGTTTATATCCAAAACATTGTTCAAAAATATTTATTGCTTCTTGAAGATACTCTTGATTTTTATTTGTATTGAATTCTTCAAACTCATGAGTTAATCCATGCAAACCAAGAGTTTTGTTTAGACTTAGAATTTCTTGATACCACGAGGGGTTTTCTGAGATTGGTTTGTTGTTGAATTTTGGAATTATCCATAGCACCTCACTCTTTCCAAGATATTTTTCTGAACAAGGAATTTCTGGAGAAACATCATCTATTTCTCTTTGGGAAGTTAGACGGATTAGAAATAGTGTGGATATTAGTAAGAGAATTGTTAATACAGGAATTAGGATTTTCTTTTTCATAAAGAAAAGAAGGAAGTTGTAATTAAATAATTATTGATAATGCTTATAAATCTCTTGTGATTATTTAATCTATGGAAATATCTAGCAAAACTGCGGAAGAAATAGATGAATCCAAAGAAAAAGAAGATTTGAAAAAGTTAGAGGCTGTTTTTTTTGTGTCTGGCAAGTTTTTGAATATGCAGGAATTGATTTCGTTGAGTGACTTGAATCCAATTATAATTAATGAGTTGATTGAGAAACTTCAGGATAAATATGAGAAGCAAGAATCAGCAATGGAGATTGTGGAAAAGAACGGGTTGTGGAAGATGGATGTGAGGCAAGAGTATTCTGGGATAATTAATAAGTTGGCGACTGGTTCGGCGGAGTTTTCAAAGGCAGAGCAAGAGACGCTGGCGATTATTGCGTTTAAGCAGCCGATAAAGCAATCGGTTGTGATTAAGATTCGGGGGAATAAGGCGTATGACCATGTTAAGAAATTTGCTGAACTTGGATTGATTAAGAAAAAGAAAGAAGGACATACAAATATTCTTAGTCTGAGTGAGGAGTTTTATGATTATTTTAATGTTGCTGATTCTGAAAGTTTAGCACAGCAATCTTTAAAAGAAGTTGATAATGTAGAATAAAATGGAATTCCTTTCGATTATTTATCTGGGTTATATGTTTGTTTCACTTTTTTTCCTGTCGTTGTTTTTGTTGTTATATAATAAGAATAGAAAACAATTGTTTGATTATCCTAAGACTGAAAAGAAGTATGGAATAACAGTGCTTGTTCCTGCGTATAATGAAGAGAAAACTATTGCAGATACTGTTAAGGCGCTTCTTGATTCTGATTATCCTTGGTTGAAAAAGATTATTGTTATTGATGATGGAAGCACAGATAATACATTGAAGATTGCGAAGGAGTTAGAGAAATATAGTAAGGTAGAAGTTTATACAAAGAAGAATGGGGGTAAGGCATCTGCTTTAAATTTTGGATTGAAGAAGGCGAGGACAGAACTTGTTGCTGTTGTTGATGCAGATAGCTATCCGGCTAAGGAGGCCTTCTCTAAAATGGTTGGATTCTTTGATGACTCAAATGTTGGGGCTGTGACTTGTTTTTTTATTCCTCGTAATAGAAAGACTTTTTTTGAAAGATTGCAGGCAATTGAATATCATATTATTGCATTTACTAGGAAACTTTTGGATTATGTTGATGCGATTTATGTGACCCCTGGTCCTTTGGCGCTTTATCGGAAAGAAGCTCTTGTTAAGATAGGAGGATTTGATGAGAAAAATATGACAGAAGATATTGAAGCGACTTGGCATCTGGCTTATGAGGGTTATCATAGAAGAATGTGTTTGCAAACTTATGCAACTACAACTGTTCCAAAGAAATTAAATGAGTGGTATAGGCAGAGGAGAAGATGGAATATTGGGGGGTTGCAATGCATCTCAAAATATAAGAAGTGTTTTTTTCAAAAAGGAATGCTTGGTTTTTTTATTCTGCCTTTTTTTGTTCTGCAATTATTTTTAGGTCTTGTTGGACTCAGCATCTTTTTTTATTTAACTACTACGAGAATTCTTAATAATTATTTGTTTGCGAAATATTCTGTGAGTATTGGAACCCCTTTGATTACAATGGAGGATTTTTTGATTACTCCTAGTTTTCTTAATTACCTTGGTATTGTGCTGTTTATTTTGGGAGCAGCATTTACCTTGATGATTTTAGGGGTTATGAAATCAGAGATTTTGAAAAAGCAAAACATTTTTAATATACTGGTTTATCTTTTGATTTATCTTTCAGTGTACCCGTTTATTATGATATCTGCGTTGTATCATTTTTTCACAGGGAAGCGGAGGTGGAGATAAGATGACTAACCAAAAATATGTTTTTTTGCAGGCGCTGATATTGACAATTATAGTTTTTAACATCGGGATTTTTTTTGGTTATCAGTTAGAGTCTTCAAGGGTGGATAGGATAAATGATTGGTATCTTCAATCTGAAATAGAACTTTTAGACCAAAGAATACAAAAAGATTCGTTTGAATTTCTTGAATTAAATTGTGATGCAATGGTTGAAGAGAATATAAATTTTGCAGATAGAATTTATGAGGATGCTTTGGTTATAGAAAAATATGAAGAAGCAAATAGAATTAATAATGATATAATCTTGCAGCATAAGAGGTATGACCTTTTGAGAACATTGTTCTGGATTAATAGTATGAAGATAAAGGAAAAGTGCAATTCAGACTATCATAATCTGGTTTATTTTTATCAATATAATGATGTTTCAATTGAGAAAAAAGCAAAGCAAAATGTTTTTTCTAATTTGCTTTTTCAGCTAAAGGAGGAAAAAAAAGGGGAAATTATGCTGATTCCAATAGCAGCAGACAACAAAGATATTGGTTCAATTAATTTGCTTTTAGATAAATATGGCATTACTGAACTGCCTACTATTTTGATTGATGAGAAAATTAAGTTAACAGATATCGGGAGTGTTGAAGAAATAAGAGGATATTTGGAATAGGGGATAAATATTTTAAAGAAGATTTTGTTTATCTATCTATGAAAGAGGGGGAAGTTTTAATAATATTAATAATTTTATTATTAGCAATTGTTATAATTTTTATAATGGTTTGGGATAGTTATAAAATGGATCAAAGGATTGCCAATGAGAATACAGATAATGTAATCATAGAAAATAATTCAATTAATTTCAATTCTTTAACATTAAAACAAAAGATTGCACAGATGATTATTGTTAGAGGAGATGGCTATGATAAAGATTTTGTTAAACTGAATATTGGAGGGATACATCTTGATAGACAAAATTCTGAAGAATCTTATAAAGGTTGTATTGAAAATTATCAGAGCAATTCTAGAATAAAGTTATTTGTTACAACAGATTTAGAAGGGGCTTGGAATCCTTTTAGAAGATTAGGAGAGGAATATTCTTTTCCTACAATTTCAGAAATAGAAACAAAAGAAGAGGCTTATAATTTAGGATTAAGGCATGGTAAGATCTTGAAAGAGTTAGGTTTTAATTTGAATTTTGCTCCTGTTTCAGAGTTTGAGGATAAAGTTTATGGAGGGAGGGTTTTTTCAGGAACAAAAGAAGAAGTAAAAGAAAAACTTGAAGGTTATATTTTAGGATTGCAAGAAAATGTTTTAGGAACTTGCAAACATTATCCTGGAAAAGGAATGATAAAAAATATACATTGGAGCTCTGACAGGCAGGAAATTTCTAAAGAGGATTTAGGATTATTTGAGGATTGCATTAAAAATAATATTTCAGCAATTATGGTGGGACATCAAATTGTTTCAGGAGAATTAGATTCAGATAAAAAGCCTTCAAGTGTTTCTAAAGAGATTATATCTAATCTTCCAGAAAGGGTATTAATTATAAGTGATGAAATAAATATGTTGGGATTAAGAATGTTTTATTTCTTTAACAAAAGAAAAATGTATAAAGATTTAATAAATTCAGGAGAGAATATTATTCTGGATTTTAGTGTGACTCCTAAATCAGTTTATAGTTTGATAGAGAAGCTTGAAAAAGAGGTAGAGAAAGGAGAAATTAATGAAGATACAATAAATAAGAGTGTGAGAAAGATTTTATTGGCAAAGGGCTACTTCTTAGATTGATTAACTCCACCACCATAATCTTAAAAAATGCTCTTTTTCTTTTTTTATAATGAATGAATGTTTTAAGTGCGGGGTTTCAGAAGACAGGGCTTTGCTTTTTGGAGCTATTTCTGAAAAAGGCATTGTTAAAATTTGCAGGAAATGTTCTTTTGAAGAGAATCTTCCCATTATGAAATCTTTGAAAGAAGAAGTTGAAAAGAGACAGACTGTTCATGAACGGCTTTTTCGTTTATCAGGAGTTGAAGTAAAAGATGGAAAAAATAGAGTTAATAAGCAGGACGAGAATTTAAGAAAAATTGCAGACCAGAATTTTAGTAGGAATGTTTTAGATGAAAATCCTTTTGGGATGGTGGATAATTTTCATTGGATTATTATGAGAGCGAGGAGATCTAAGAAGCTTACTCAGAGGCAGTTTGCAGAAGCGATTGAGGAATCAGAGGAAGCAATTAAAATGGCTGAGAAAAGAGTTCTTCCTAGGAATAATTTTATGTTAGTAAATAAAATTGAGAATTATTTAGGAATTAGGATTAAGGATGAGTTTGCAAGGGAGCGGTCTTTTGATAAGGAAATTGAAAAGATTAAAGAGAATTTTTCTCAGAATGTAGAAGAAGATAAAGTTAAGTTTGATGAGATTACTATTAAGACATTGACAATTGCTGACTTGCAAGAAATGAAGAAGAAAAGGGAAGCAGCACCATCCCACGGGGATGACCTCCGAAAAAAGAGGCCTCAGGCGAATCCCAAGGAGGGTGCAAGAACCTCTAACGAGGTAAGTAATAAAATTGATTTGGATAAGGAAGATATTTCGCAGGAAGAGATTGATAGAATTCTTTTTGGAGGGAAATAATTATGAAAATAGTAAGTGCTTGTTTGATTGGAGTAAATTGTAGATGGGACAGGCAATCACGTTTGTGTGAAAAAATAACTAGTCTGGTTAAACAAGGAGAAGCGATTCCTGTCTGTCCAGAACAACTTGGAGGTTTATCAACTCCCCGGCATCCTGCAGAGCAGAGGGGAAATATAGTAATAACAAAATATGGGGAAGATGTTACATCTTATTTTAGAAGAGGTGCAGAAGAAACCTTGAAAATTGCAAAATTAGTAAATTGTCAATATGCAGTTTTGAAATCTAAATCTCCTTCTTGTGGAATTAATCTTGTTTATGACGGAACTTTTTCTGGAAAATTAACAGAAGGAGATGGCGTAACTGCTAAACTTCTGAAACAAAATAACATCAAAGTTATAACAGAAAATGATTTGTAATCTTTGAATATTAATCACAAGTTTTTTAAATTGACTTTAATCTAATCTATTATGGAAATTAATATTTTGAAAAGTTCAAAGGATGAAATTGAAGTTGAAGTTGAAAGTTTGACAATTGCGGAGATTCTTAGGGTTTATTTGAACAAGGATTCTGGGGTTGATTTTGCGGCGTGGAAAAGAAAGCATCCAACAGAGAAACCTATTTTGAAAGTCAAGACAAGAGCAGGAACAAGTTCCTCCACTCATTCGTCCAAGCTTGGCCAAATGAAGGGCAAGACAGCGAAGAAAGCTATTACTGATGCTGTTAATTCTATTGGGAAAGATTTAGATAAGACCTTGAATGATTTTAAAAAATTGAAGTAGTATAACAAATTTTATTAATCTAAATATTGTCTTTTAATTATGGAATCAAATAAAATTTCTACAGGAAGTTCTGAGTTTACAAAATGGCTTGACGGAGGTTATGAGAAGGATGTGATTACAATGATTGCAGGACCGCCTGGTTGCGGGAAGACTAATCTTTGTTTTTTGGCTTGTTGCAGTCAGGCGAAAAAAGACAATAAGATTATTTTTATTGATACAGAAGGGGGATTTTCTGTTGATAGGATTAAACAGATTGTTGGGGAAGATTGTGAGAAGGTTTTGGAAAATATTTTTTTATTAGAGCCGACAAACTTTGAAGAGCAGAAAAAGTGTTTTTTGGAGTTGCTTGATAAAGTCAAGAAAAATCATGTGAGTTTGATTATTGTTGACGGGATGGCGATGTTGTATCGGCTTGAGTTGGGAGATGCAATTAAATCAAAAGATTCTGATAACATAAAGAAAGTAAATAGAGAGATTGCAAAACAGATGAGAATGTTGGCTGAGATTGCACGGAAGCAGAAGATTCCTATTATTATTACAAATCAAGTTTATGGAGGGTTTTTGTCAGAAGATGATTGGAAGAAAGGTGTGGAGAGAGAAGTAAATATTGTTGGAGGAGACTTAATGAAATATTGGAGCAAGTGCATAATTGAGTTGAAGAAAAGCGGGAGCAGGAGAAAGGCGGTTTTGCTGAAGCATCGGAGTTTGCCTGAGAAGGAGTTTAGTTTTGAGATTGTTGAGAGTGGGATAAGGAAACGGGGTTGGATTTAA
>Ga0180007_10005911_pt1 | contig 12152 bp, 10 predicted proteins | sample MM_PC_MetaG_FD_121122 | JGI IMG/M metagenome (GOLD analysis project Ga0180007, IMG submission 121122) | Groundwater microbial communities from the Aspo Hard Rock Laboratory (HRL) deep subsurface site, Sweden - MM_PC_MetaG | ecosystem: Environmental > Aquatic > Deep subsurface > Groundwater...
CCTGAAGGGCCAACTGATTGGCAAGGAGCAGCCAAAGATGATTTTCGGGTTGTTTCTATGACAGAGTCAATGGAAATTATGGATACCGTAACTGGTGCTATAACCTTGCTACTCTTAGCAATTGTGGCAATTTCATTAATTGTTGGCGGAGTAGGGATTTTAAATATTATGTATGTGGTGGTGACAGAACGTACGGCTGAAATTGGTTTGCGCAAAGCAGTGGGAGCTAGGTATAAGGATATTATGCTACAGTTTTTATTAGAAGCAATTATAATTACTATAACTGGAGGAATAGTTGGTGTTATTTTAGGTGTAACTATATCTTTTTTAATTTCTTTTATAGCTAGTTCATATGGTTTTGATTGGCAGTTTACTGTGCCAATTAAAGCTTTTATCACAGCCCTAACTTTTTCAGCTTTTTTTGGTGTTGGTTTTGGAGTTTATCCCGCCAGAAAGGCTGCAAGAATGGATCCGATTGTGGCTTTGAGGAATGAGTAATGCAAATTAAGATGCTAATTAAATTCTAATTAGATGCGAATATGGGGTAGTTGGAAATAATTCTGTTGATAAATTATATTATCCGCAAATAAATTTTGGCTGATTTTACTAATTAATTGGACAATTACAATGTAATATTATTAACTTTTCTCTTGTAGCAACTTCTTACAAGAGAAAAGTAGCAGAAAAAGTCAATATTTACTTGTAAATGAGCCAAAATATTAATTAACCACCAACAGAATTAATTCTAACTACCCCGAATATGTATTGAAATAAGGCCATTTTGTTGCAAATTGGCCTTATTTTAGCTTTTAATTTTTTGCAGAAATTTTTACTTGATTTTTTGCAGGGTTGCGGCTCAAGTAGAAAGAAAAAAACCGCTCCGGAAAACCCGAGCGGTTTTGTTTATTCATATTTTGCACTTTGGATCCACAGGGCTGTCGCTACTATGGAGCAATCGCAAGCAACACACTTATTGTAAAAAATTTAACAGGTATCCCCCTTAATCTCTTTTATCGCATGCTCAAGATGCGAGAAGAAAGCTTTTCCAGCAATAAATACTCTCAATTTGTCAAGAGCATCCTGATCATGTCTTTCATTACTAAAATAATCCTCTATATAAAACGAGTTACCCTCTCTTTTTGCTGTTTCTGCATAATTCATTCCAGTTAATAATGTATTTAACATATCTTCAACTTCTTGTTTTGAATAAACATCTCCAAGTGCAATTTTGATTATCATTTCTTTTTCTCCTTTCATATAAGTTAGTTTTATAGTAAAAATTGTACATTTTTTTTAAAGATCGTTTGATAAAAAACATTAGCATAATTTTATTATTTTTGTCAAGCCCTAATGGGTTTGTTTGTTTTTTGCTAAATAAAAAAAGCCCTTGGTCATGTAGTTTACTGCCAAGGGCTGGTTGTGTCTTGAGTTTAGCTTTTTGGAAAAAGAGCGAGGAATTGCTGGTTAAACCAAATCCAGTTTTTTTTCGGAAAGTCTGCATGGGGGAAAAATTTTCTGCCCTCTCGGTGAGCATATACAAGTTGGTTGTATATCCATTTTTGGAAAATTGTTAATGCTTTGGTGTAATAAGATGGTGAATGGAGAGATAACAGAGAATACTCAGGGTGTTCAATACGTCTTTGCATTAGATGATAAAGCAATTCTACGTTTGTCAATAAAATTTGCATTTCCATTAGATTTGGTGAATGGCCATTTGAGCAAATATTTTTAATAAACGAAACTGCTTGACTAGCCATGACATCAAGTGTCATGCCTCCATTTTTAGTAGACGTTCATCATGTTCTCTACTGGGATCAAAAATTAATTCCATGATCTGTCTCCTTTCTGTATTTATTTCTAGAGTTTATTTTTTCATTTTATGGAAAACCCAAGAGTTATGATGATATAATTTTAAAAAGTGCGACTATATTTAATTTGTAATAATAATTTAAACAAAAAATTTAATATTTGTCAAGTTTTTGCTCTTGTTTATTTTATTTTTTTTTGATATAGTATAAGAGTTATTACCATATTCCCTCCCCTTACGAAGGGGAGGGATAGGGTGGGGTTAAATCATTTGAATGTTAACAAGACCCCCTCCCTGCCTCCCCCTTCGTAAGGGGGAGGAATATAAAAAGGATATGTTTATTAAACGAATTGGCATTGACCTAGGGACAACTTATACTTTAGTGCATTTACCGCGCCGCGGCATAGTGATTAATGAGCCAAGCGTGGTGGCTATTTCTATTATTGATAAAAAGATTTTAGCAGTGGGCAATGAAGCTAAGGATATGCTAGGCCGGACGCCTGATACAATTATTGCGATTAAGCCTCTTAAAGACGGGGTGATTGCTGATTATAATACTACGCAAACTATGCTGAGGTATTTTATCAATAAGACCTTGGGTGGTATTCGATTATTCAGACCAGAAGTAATGGTGGCAGTTCCAGCTGGAATTACTTCCACTGAAAGGCGGGCCGTAATTGATGCTACTATCGCGGCCGGCGCTAAAGCAGCCTATATTATCAAAGAACCGATTGCTGCTGCTATTGGCGCCGATATTCCTATTGGTTCAGCTTCAGGGCATATGATTGTTGACATTGGCGGTGGCACTGCGGAAATGGCTGTGATCTCTTTAGGCGGAGTAGTAACTTCAACCTCGGTGCGCGTTGGCGGCAATAAATTTGATAATGCGATTACGGATTTTATTCGCCGCCGTTATAACCTAGCAATTGGAGAGCGCACTGCTGAAGATGTCAAGATTAATATTGGCAGTGCCCTATATTTAGAAGATAAATTAACCATGGAAATCCGCGGACGAGATATTATTACCGGATTGCCTCGAAATATAACTGTCACTTCTGATGATGTGACTGAAGCAATTCAGAATGAATTAGAGGCAATTATTAATGCTGCCAAGCAGGTCTTGCAAGAAACTCCGCCAGAACTGGCTGCGGATATTATTGACAAAGGCATGGTTTTAACAGGCGGCAGTTCACTGCTTCGCAATATCGACCAGCTATTATCTCGAACTACTGGTGTGCCAGCATTCGTGGCAGACGATGCTTTGCTTTGCGTAGCAAGAGGGACAGGGATTGCCTTGGATAATTTGGACTCGTATAAAAGGAGTATATTAGCCACTAAATAAAATGCGAAATAAATATGCGAAACTACGAAAATGCGAAAACTAATATTAATTTTTCGCATTTTCGTAGTTTCGAATTAATTTGTAATTTCGCATTAATAATATGTTAATAGGTATTGACGCATCAAGAGCTAATAGGGATCATAAGAGCGGTACGGAGTGGTACTCATATTATATAATCCGCTGGTTAGCTAAGCTGGATGCTAAAAATCAATACATTCTCTATACTGACAAACCACTTAAAGGTGGTTTATTAGATTTAACCACTCGACAATATTTTGATGAAAGCGAACAAAGACAAGCAGTAGAAATTAATTATGATAAAAAAGGCTATCAAATTATCAGAAGTCCTTTTAATAATTTTCGGGCCAAAGTATTAGGCTGGTATTTTCCTTATTTTTGGACCCAATTGCGCATGTCCTGGGAAATGCTAGTCAAGCGGCCGAAAGTTTTATTTATTCCGGCTCATACCTTGCCCAGAATTCATCCCAAGAAATCCGTAGTTACTATTCATGATATTGGCTTTGAGCGAGAAAGAAGATTGTATGGCCAAAATAAAATGGGGCCAGCCAGTGCTATCGGCAATAAAATAATTAATTTTTTAGTTAGATTATTTACCCTCGGCAAGTATGGAGCTAATATTTTAGATTATCATAGCTGGTCAACTAAGTTTGCTTTAAAAGGAGCTAAAAAAATTATTACTGTTTCCAATTTTTCTAAGCAAGAAATGATCGACATCTATGGGGCTAAAGAAGATAAAATTAAGGTAATTTATAATGGTTATAATAAATTTTTATACCAAAAAATAGAGGACAAAGAAAAAATTAAACGGGTTTTAGATAAATATAATATTGCCAGCCCGTTTATTTTTTATGTTGGCAGGTTGGAAAAAAAGAAAAATACTCCTGCTTTAATCGAAGCTTATGCTATAATGCGTGAAGATCATCCAGAAATAAAAGAGAAGTTAATATTAGTTGGTGATGCTAGTCATGGTTATGATGAAGTAGAATATCAAATTCGCGAATATAACTTATTAGATGAAGTAATGACAACCGGCTGGATTCCAGAAGTTGATATGCCTTATATTTATTGTGGCGCCACTGCTTTTGTTTTTCCTTCTCGCTATGAAGGCTTTGGTATTCCAATTATCCAGGCCATGGCGTGTGGAACGCCAACTGCTGCTTCTTGTTGCGCAGCAATTTCTGAAGTAGCTCAAGACGCCGCAATATTATTTAACCCAACTGATGTTAGGTCAATGACTCAAGCCATGGCCCGAGTTATATTAGATAGTCAATTAAGAGAAGAGTTAATTAAGAAAGGATACGCAAGAGTCAGTGATTTTTCTTGGGAAAAGTGCGCTAAAGAGACGTTAGTAGTGTTGAATAATTTATAACAAAGTGGCAGGGATGACTGTTAACAGTAAAAATTTATGATTTACATTGGCACTTCTGGCTGGTCTTATGGAGATTGGGCCGATGGTATATTTTACCCAAAAGATTTAAGAGAAAAGGACTGGCTTAAATTTTATAGCCAGCATTTTAAGACCGTGGAAGTTAATGCGACTTTTTATCACCAGATGAAGGCTCAGACATTCGCTAATTGGCGCCAAATTACGCCAAGGAATTTTGTCTTTAGTGTTAAAATTAGTCGATTTTTAACTCATGTCAAAAAATTAAATCAACCCAAAGAACCCTGGCAAAGGTTTATTGGTAATGCAAAATATTTAAAAGAAAAATTAGGTCCAATTTTGATACAACTGTCGCCTAATTTTAAAGCGAATCTTGTAAAACTGGAAAATCTACTGAAGATTATACCTAGGAAATTTCAAGTTGCTTTAGAAGTTAGAGATGATAGTTGGTTTTGCGATGATATATATCAAATTTTAAAGAAATATAATTGTGCTTTAGTTTTTGCTGATAGTCAGGAATGGCCCTCACTTGTTAGGCGAGATTTGCGAATCTCACCTACAGCAGATTTTATCTATATTAGAATGCATGGACCAGGGGATTTATATGGATCAAAATATACTACAGCACACTTGAAAAATGTAGCAGAAAAGATTAAACAATGGCAGAAAAAAATTAAGGAAATTTATGTTTATTTTAATAATGATACTCGTGGGTATGCGGTGGACAATGCTAAAAAGCTTGAGAAGTTGGTAAGAATAAATAATTAAGAGTGATATAAAGCGCATTAATTTCTAATTTCTAATTCACCTAATTTCTAATAAATATCTAATGCTAAAATGTCTAATATTAATATTTTAAAAATTTGATAATTAGACATTACATTTTTTATTAGAAATTATAATTTAGAAATTAGAAATTTTATAGATTTATGTCTATTGATTTAAAAATAGAACAAAACATACCTCTAGCTTCATTGACCACCTTCAAGATTGGCGGTCCTGCAAAGTATTTTATTGAAGTTAAAACCAAGGATGAGTTGTTAGAGGCATTGACTTGGGCAAAGAAAAACAAAGAACAACCTTTTATTTTGGCTGGTGGTAGTAATGTTTTAATTAATGACAACGGTATAAATGGTTTAGTAATTAAAATATGCAATGATAATATTGTAGTTCGTGGTGAAAGAATAGAATGCGGGGCCGGAGCTGATTTAAATAAAATCGTCAGATTAGCAATAAACAATAACTTATCTGGTTTAGAATGGGCTATTGGCATACCCAGAGCTACGGTTGGCGGAGCTGTCAGAGGTAATGCGGGGGCATTTGGACATTCGATGCAACAGCTAGTTGAAACAGTAGAAGTCTATAATATAGAAAAAGGACAATTTTATCAATTCAGTAATAAGGATTGCCAGTTTGCTTATAAAGAAAGTATTTTTAAGCAAAACAGTTTAGAAAAGACAGGATTGATTTGGCAAGTTATTTTAAAATTAAACCAGGGAAGCGTCAACAATATAGAAGACTTAATTAAAAAATATTTACAGTATAGGGAGCAGACTCAACCAAAACTACCTAGCGCCGGCTGTGTCTTTAAGAATGTAGCAATCGCGAATTTGAGCGAAGCTAATGCTCCCGCCTTCGCTAAAGCTACGGCGGGTAAAAATTTAGCGAATCAAGCTAATAAGGAAGGTGTTGTAAAAGGCGGTAAAGTTGGTGCCGGGTGGATAATTGATAAATGCAATTTAAAAGGTAAGACTATTGGCGGAGCTAAAGTTAGCTTAGAGCATGCTAATTTCATTATTAATACTGGCAAGGCAACAGCTGAAGATGTAGCAATGTTAATTAGTCTAATCAAACAACAAGTTAGGACAAAATATAATCTTCAATTGCAGGAAGAAATACAGTATCTAGGCTTTTAACCACACTCAAATCTACAAATTTTACTCAAATTTACAAATGTTAATATAAATTTTTATTTGTAGATTTGGATTTATTTGTAGATTTGAGTGTTTTTTATTGTCATAATATTTATGCTAATTTTAGCTGTATTTCTATAAAATAATAATTAACATTTTTAGTGCGTAATTTTTTCCTTGACGTATTAAAAAATTTGTGCTATATTAGTGTAATCAAAAAGTAGACAAAAATCAAATAAGTTTGTTTAATATAATTCTCAAGGAGTTTTATAAGTAAGAAAAAGGAGAATTAATTTTTAAAATTTATCAACAATATGAGCGAAAAATCAATATTAGATCAAATAATGACTAATCATCAAGCACAGGAAGTAGCTAATTTAGATGCTCCCGAAATAATTAATAGCATGTTTAGTGAACTTAATAATAGAGAGCGTGATGTTTTAACACGTCGTTTTGGTTTACATGGACAAGGCAAGGAAACTTTAGAAAAAATTGGCCAAGTTCATAAGTTAACCCGTGAACGTATAAGACAAATTGAAACTTCAAGTATTAAAAAGTTAAGAGAACTTAAAAATTTAGCAGATTATTTAAGTGGATTAAAGAAGGTGATAAATCAATTGATAGAAGAGCACGGCGGTTTTATGGAAAGAGAATATTTGCTTAATAATTTAGTAAATTTTTCAGTTAGTGACCTTAATGTAAAGTCGGAAGATGAGGCAGCGCATAAAAGCCATCTTGATTTTTTAATTGCGAAATTATTACATGACGAGTTTGAAGAAGTAAATAATTCTCCTAATTTTAAAAATTCATTTAAATTAAAATACCAAACTATAGATCATCTAGAAAATTTAACAGAAGAATTGCTAGAGAAAATTAAGCAAACTAAAAAAGTGCTAAAAACCGAGGAATTAATTAATTTAGCCAAACAACTTAATAATTATAATAATAATCAGGATAAATTAAATGCACCTAATAATCTTAGCATCGCCAGTATTTTAGAAAATGAGCTTTTTCAAGAAAATATTGATTTAATTAATGCTAATAAAATTTTATATTCAATTCTACAAGCCGCTCGCAAGATTGAACAAAACAAATTTGGCTATTGGGGCGTTTATAATTGGCGCGAAATTAAGCCGAAGACTATTAATGATAAAATTTATTTAGTTTTAAAAAACCATGGTAAGCCAATGCACTTTGCTGAAATAGCAGATAGAATTAATCAAGTTAGTTTTGATAATAAAAAAGCCAACGCCGCTACTGTTCATAATGAGTTAATTCTAGATAAAAAGTATGTTTTAGTGGGACGAGGTTTATACGGACTTACTGAATGGGGCTATCAGAAAGGTACTGTAGCAGATATTATAGCAGATATATTAACTCAAGCCGATATGCTGTTAAGTAAAGATGAAATAATTAATCAAGTTTTAAAGCAGCGTCTAGTTAAAAAAGCTACTATTAATTTAGCTTTAATGAATAAAGATAAGTTTAACCGAGTTGGTGGTAAGTATCAATTAAAAACTGAGCTATAATATTTTAATATAAAAAAACAGATTTGGGGTTTTTCTTAAATCTGTTTTTTATTGGCAAAAAATAGCAAAATATGGTAAAATATCTTTAGTTACTAAGTTAATCAGTTACATAGTTACACAATTTAAAACTAAGCAACTGAATAACCAAGTAACAGATTAACTAATATGGATATTACAATTGATTTAAATTCATTATTAGCCTTAGCTGATTTATCATTTCCAGCTTTATTATGGAAGATTTTTTATAGTTATTACGGCTGGCTGCCTTTCTGCGCATCTTTTATTTGGGCGGCTGGATTTCTTTGGCTAAGATGGAGGCGCATGAAATTTTATTTTTCACATAAATTTATTCTATTAGCAATTGATATTCCTCGAGATAATCAGCAAACTCCAAAAGCAGTTGAAAATATTTTTTCTTATTTAGCCGGAGCGCATGGCACTATTAATTTTATTGAAAAATGGTGGGTAGGTAAATATAATTTAAATATATGCTTAGAGATTGTCAGTATTGAGGGATATACTCAATTTTTAATTCATGCCCCGGATCTAATTCGCAATTTAGTTGAATCAGCTGTTTATTCTCAATATCCTGATGCCGAAATTACAGAAGTTAATGACTATACCGAAAGCGCGCCATCAAGATTTCCTGACGATGAATACGATATATACGGAGCTGAGTTTATCCAAGCAAAAAATTCAGCTTATCCGATAAAGGTCTATAAAGATTTTGAGCATCTAATCGGAGAGACTGAAACACAATATAAAGATACTATGGCGTCATTAATGGATTTGGGCAGTAGTTTAGGCAAAGGCGAACAGTTTTGGTTTCAAATTTTACTTACGCCCATTGGCTTTGAATGGCCAGAAATAGGAGACAGGGAAATAAGCAAAGTGATAGGAGAGAAAGCTGCTGCAGAAAAAAATATTTTTGATTATCTTATTGACCCGATCATTAACACGATAAGTTATTTAAGCGATATGATTTTTAGCACTGTGACAAGTCCAGAAGAGAAAAAACAGGAAGAAAGGCAGGATATGTTTAGAATGATGAATTTAAAACCAAAAGAAAAAAAGCAAGTTGAGGGTATTCAGGAAAAGGTGTCCAAGCTGGGCTTTGAATTTAAAATTAGGTTTATTTATTTAGCTCGCAAAGAAGTGATGAATAAACCCAAAGTTTTTGGCGGTTTTGTCGGATTTATGAAGCAGTTTGCTTATATGGATTTAAATAATTTAAAACCTGATACAAAAAGAACAATTACTAGAGCATCATATTTTTTTAAGGATTATAGAGCCAATTTTAAAAAAATAAGATTAATGAGTGGTTATAAACATAGAGACGAAGAAATTGGCAAAAAACCCGGTATCTTAAATATTGAGGAATTAGCTACTATTTGGCATTTTCCGATTGAAGCTGTGGTTAAAGCTCCGTTGTTGCAAAAAACACCAGCTAAAAAAGCTGAAGCACCAGCAACTTTACCCGTAGGTGAAAAAGAAATTAGCGGAGAAAAAGAAGAACTAATTTTTGAAAGAGAACTAGCTAGTGATACTATTACTACATCAATTCCAGTTCCTCCGCCTTCTTTAGCCGCTGAAGAGGAAGAATCTATTGAAGCTAGGGGACTGCCGCCTAATAATTTGCCTTTTAAATAATGATATCAATTAATTTCAATAATCAATTAAAATAGTTTATATTAAAATCAAGATGTATGGTAGAAGAAAATAATAACGATATTACTATCTTTGCCGAAACTACGTTTCGCAATAAAGCAAAGCAGTTTGGCATCAAGAATGATGACCGCAGGCGTCATGTTTATATTATTGGCAAAACAGGTATGGGTAAAACCACTTTGATTGAAAATATGGTTCATTCTGATATTTTAGCCGGTAAAGGTGTTTGCTATGTTGATCCTCATGGTGATACTGCTGAAAAAATGCTCGACTGGATTCCTGCTAACAGAATTAATGAGGTAATTTACTTTAACCCAGCTGATATTGATCATCCTATTTCTTTTAATGTTCTAGAAAAAGTAGAACCTCATTACCGGCATTTGATTGCTTCTGGCTTGGTCGGTGTTTTTAAAAAGTTATGGGCTGATTCATGGGGGCCTCGTTTAGAATATTTACTACGAAATACAATATTAGCCCTGCTGGAGTTTCCTGATAGTACATTGCTTGGAATTAATAGAATGCTGGTAGATAAAGAATACCGCAAGAAAGTAGTTAGTAAAATACAAGATCCTGTGGTTAAGCAATTTTGGCTTGAAGAATATGCTAAATACGGCGGGCAATTTCAAGTAGAAGCTATTTCACCAATTCAAAATAAAGTCGGCCAATTTTTATCAACTTCTTTAATTCGCAACATTGTCGGCCAAGTTAAGTCTTCGATTGATTTAAGAAAAGTCATGGATGAAGGCAAGATCATAATTCTAAATCTTTCAAAAGGCCGAATCGGCGAGGATGCTTCTGCTTTGCTTGGAGCCATGATGGTTACTAAAATTCAGCTGGCAGCAATGAGCCGGGTTGATGTGCCAGAGCAGGACAGGAAAGATTTTTATTTATATGTTGATGAATTTCAAAATTTTGCAACTGATTCTTTTGCTGATATTTTGTCTGAAGCGCGTAAATACCGACTTAATTTAATTATTGCTCATCAATATATCGAACAATTAGGCGAAGTAGTTAAGCCTGCTGTTTTTGGTAATGTGGGCACGATTATTTGTTTTAGAGTTGGATCGATTGATGCTGAAGAGTTGGTAAAAGAATTTACCCCTGTTTTTTATGAAGAAGACTTAGTAAATTTACCTAAATATGAAATGTATATGAAGTTAATGATAGACGGTATAGCTTCTAATCCTTTTTCAGCTCGTGGTTTGCCGCCTTTGGTCATAGAGGAAGAAGCTGGCTATGGTGAAAAAGCAATAAAAGTATCTCGTGAAAGATATGCTAAAGCAAGAGAAGTAGTTGAAGATAAAATTAAACGCTGGCATATTAGCGATAAAGAAAAAGAAGCAATGAAAAATAATAATTTGCCAGAACAAATAGACAAGAAAAGAGAGGATGTTAAAATTAGAAAAAGCGAGCTAGCCGGGAGCAAGGAAAATTTTAAAAATGGAATATATATGAATGAAGCCAAGTGTTCTCGCTGCGGCAAAACCACTAAAGTATCATTTAAACCAGATGGCATTAGGCCGGTTTTTTGCAAGGATTGCTTAGCTAAAGCCAGAGCTGAAAAAAGAGCTGAAATAGAAGAGAGGAAGAGAACCAAAAAAGATGAGTTGATTAAATTGCAACAACAAGAAGTGTCTTTAGCAAAAGCTATGGCTAAAAAGCCGGTTGATTTTAAGGGGAAAGAAATTGATAGACAGCAGACGACAGACAGCAGACGACAGAAAGATGTTGATACTAATAACAATGGAGGTGAGTTGAAAGAAGGGGAAGAAATAAAATTATAAATTGTATGTCTAGGCTTTCTCTTAAAATATTTGGCCAGGTTCAAGGAGTAAATTTTCGTTACTTTGTCTATAATCAAGCAATTAAATTAAATATTGTGGGTTGGGTAAAAAATGCAGCCGATGGTATAGTAGAAGCTGTTCTTGAAGGTAAGGAAGAAGACTTAAAAAAGATGTTGGAATCATGTTATCAAGGGCCATCGTATGCAAAAGTTGATAAGATTGAGGAACAGTGGAGCGAGGGAATAGGGGAATTTAAGGAATTTAAAATTAAATATTAAATCCTGTAACATGTAACTTGTAACATGTAACTCATATGGCATTAATATGCGTTATTGTTACAAGTTACAAGTTTTAAGTTACAAGTTTATTATGTATAAGTACTTAGAACACGAAGCAGACATGGGGATTTATGCTCAAGGCAAGTCTTGGCAGGAAGTATTTGAGGAAGCAGCTAAGGCTGTTTTTAATTTGATGTACCAAATAGACGGTAGACAGCAGACAGCAGACAGCAGAAAAATTTTAATCAAGGTGAAAGCTGATAGTATCGAGAGCTTACTCGTAGAGTGGATTAATGAGTTATTGGCGCAGAAAGATATTCATAGTTTATTATTTATAAAATTTAAAGTTGACAAAATTAAGCAAGTTGGTCAAGATTATAAATTATCAGGCAGTGTGCTAGGTATTAATTTAACTCAATATCAAGG